>Ga0310120_10000779_pt1 | contig 24896 bp, 20 predicted proteins | sample CB27_AW_983_MG_FD_203506 | JGI IMG/M metagenome (GOLD analysis project Ga0310120, IMG submission 203506) | Marine microbial communities from Western Arctic Ocean, Canada - CB27_AW_983 | ecosystem: Environmental > Aquatic > Marine > Oceanic | place: Canada: Western Arctic Ocean | collected...
ATTAACTATGGCATTTTATTTGGACTATTTATTATGGCTTCCGCATTTGTTTTTTTATCTGCAATTGGTGAAATAGTTTTTTTAAGTTATTCTTTAGATTTTAATCAAATTTTGTTGTCCATAGCACTTTTTATTGGAGTTTCTTTTTTTGAAGAGATTATTTTTAGAGGATATATGCTCAAAAATTTATTAGAATCCTTTAACCCATTTGTAGCTCTTTTAATTTCATCTTTGTTTTTTTCATTGATTCACGCTTCAAATCCAAATGTAACTTCACTTGGATTATGTAATATATTTTTAGCTGGAATTTTCTTAGGAGTGTCATACGTCTTTACTAAAAACCTATGGTTTCCTATTGCTCTTCATTTTAGTTGGAATTTTTTTCAAGCTATGTTTGGTTTTAAAGTTAGTGGTCTAGATTCTTATTCTATTATTGAATTTATGATTCCATATAATAATATGATTAACGGAGGAGAATTTGGATTTGAAAGTTCTATATTATCAATAATAGTTCTCTTTATTGGGACTATTATAATTTGGAATTATTTTAAAAAATATGGTATACAAAAACACTAATTTTACTTGTGTTTAACAAAGGGTCATTAACTCAGTTGGTTCAGAGTGTTACCTTGACAGGGTAGAAGTCACTGGTTCGAATCCAGTATGACCCACATAATGACACTGATTATGAGATAGTTAGTGTTAAAATATAACTTTTTAATCTATCACTTGACTAAAACAAAAATTATTAAATTTATCAAGAGCTCTTATATTAAATTAGTATAATAATTTATATGATAAAAATCGCATACATAGGTGCTGGAAGTATACAGTTTGGTCCAATAATAGTTCAAGATATTTTATTAAGTGAAAAGCTTTGTGAAAAAGGTCTAGAGATCTGTTTGATGGATATTGAATTGTCTCATTTAGATCATGTATTTAAACATGCGGAATATGTGAATAATACATTGAAGCGTAACGTGAAAATTATTAAAACTGATAATAAAGAAGAAGCGATTCGTAATTCAGATTTTGTTATTTGTGCATTAGAAAAAGATCGAAATATATTTTGGTCTCAGGATTTTCATATACCAAGAAAATATGGTTTTAAACAAGTTTACGGAGAAAATGGGGGAGTGGGGTCATTATTTCATGCATTAAGAAACATTAAAATAATAGTTGATTTAGCTAAAGACATGGAGAAGTTGTGTCCTAAGTCAATACTTTTAAATTTTTCAAATCCTGAACATAAAATATGCGAAGCCGTAACTCGATTAACAAATATTAAAACTGTTGGATTGTGTCACGGTGTTTTCATGGGTCGAGAACAGCTTTCAGAACTATTAGATATTCCTCTTTCGGACCTTCAAACTAAAGCATGCGGGATGAATCACTTTAGCTGGTTTCAAGAAATTAAACAGAAGTCAACCGGAGAAGATTTATATCCAAAATTAAAAACGATTGAAAAAGATGGAGATTGGATTGCAAAGTGGCACGAACTTGCATTAGGAAGAATATTGTTTCGAAGATTTGGTCAATGGCCCTCTCCAGCATCAAACCATTATGGTGAATATATTAGGTGGGCTGAAGAATTTGTAATTCCTCAATTACATTTTTTTTATGATCCTTTTGAAGGACATCCTTGGGAGAATAACCAAATACCTGAAGGAGTTTATACAGTAGATAAAGTTAATTATAAGAGGGAATGGAAGAAAGATTGGAGCAAAAAACTACTTCCAGTTGGTTCAGTAGAAGAAATTCAATTAGAAAACAAGGATGGAAGCTTTAAAAGCTCAGGTGAAATCGCAACCTTAATAATGGAGTCAGTAGTGTCAAATGAAAAAAAATGGCTTGAAGCAGTTAATATTCCAAATAATGGAGCTATACCAAATTTACCTGATGATCTAGTCGTAGAAGTTCCTGCATATTGTGATGGTGATGGAATTAAGGCGGTTAAGATGAATCCAATACCGGAAGTTATAGCAGCGACAATTAGACTTCATGCTAGCATACATAAACTCCTAGTAGAAGCTTATAGTGAAGAATCAAAAGATAAGCTCTTACAGGCAATTCTTATTGAGCCGACTGTTAATTCATACAGAAATGCAGTTGATATGTGTAATGAAATGCTTGAACTTCAAAAAGATGTTTTGCCAATTTTTAAATAAAAACAATTATGAACCTAGAATTACTAGACTGGATCGTAATTTGTATTTATTTATTTATTTCACTTTTTATAGGAGTTTTCTTAGTAAAACATAAAAATGTTAATATAACTGACTTCTTTGTTGCCGGAAGAAGTCTTCCATGGTGGTTATTGGGAACTTCAATTGCAGCTACTTGGTTTGCAACTGATGCTCCACTAGCAGTTACAGCTTTAGTGAGAACCAAAGGTATTTATAGTAATTGGTTATGGTGGTATCTTGGAACTGGTATAATTATGATGGTATTTTTTTATGCTAAGAATTGGAGACGTGCTGAAATTCTTACTGATGCTGAAATAATAGAACTTCGGTATAGTGGAAATTCTGCATCAGTACTTAGAGCTTTTACGGCAGGTTTTTATGGGATATTTAAAAATTGTATCACTTTAGGTTGGGTAATTTTAGCAATGTTGAAGTTCTCTAGTGTGATGTTGGGTTGGAGTGCAGAATTTGCATTATTAGTTACCTTGACATTTGCATTATTACATACTTTAATTTCAGGAATTAAAGGTGTTGTTATATTGGACATGTTCCACTTTACAGTTGGAACACTTAGTACAATTATTTTAGCGATAATTATTTTATTTAATGTAGGAGGTCCAAAAGAGTTGTCAAATAAAATCCTTGCTTCCACTGATTCTCCTCCAGCTATTTTAGACATGATACCAAACATATCTAATATTGGTTCAATCGAAATGATTTCATTTATATGTTTAATAGGTGTTCTATGGCTTGGTCAGGCTCAAGGTGATGGTTTTATAGTTCAAAGATTATTTTCTGCTAAAAATGAAAAACATGCAATAAAAGCATCATTGTGGTTTGCAGTTGCAGGTATAGTGATACTAACTTGGCCATGGATTGTTGTTGGTTTAGGTTCAATAATACTTCTTCCGATTTCAACCGCACCTCCAGAATTAATTGCTGACCCAGAATTAGCTTATCCCTTAATGATTGTAAAAGTGCTCCCTGTTGGACTAAAAGGCCTGCTAGTAGCGGCTTTCATGGCAGCTTTTATGAGCACAGTTGATACACATTTATGTTGGGGATCATCATATATGGTTAATGATATTTATAAAAGGTTTATTAAAAAAAATGCAAGTGATAAGCATTATCTCTTAATTTCAAGAGTTAGTATAGTTTTAATATTAATTCTTTCAGGTCTTACAGCCTGGCAAATGGATAGTATTTCTAATGCATGGATATATATAATAGAGGTTATGTCTGGGGTAGCTATTATAGGAATGTTGAGGTGGTACTGGTGGAGGATTAACGCTTGGTCTGAAATAACAAGTATGATTTCTGCATTACTATTAGCTAACGGTTTGATTATATTAAATGGCCTATTTAAAATGGGATTAATTAATGAGTGGCTAATTAATAAATTGTCAATTTTATATCAAGATGAATACTCTTTAATTAGAGCGACATTAATTCTTGTTATTTCAACAATACTAAGTTTATTAGTGACTCTTTTAACAAAACCAGTTGATAGTACGCATTTGATTAAATTTTATAAAAAAATACGACCGAGAGGGTTTTGGGGTCCAATTTCAAACCAAGTTAAAAACATTAATAATTCTAGTGAAGAAATTAGAAATAGTTGGATGGGTTTTACTTTTGGTGTTTTATTTTTAAACAGTATTTTGTTTAGTGTTGGACATTTAGTAATAGGGAATTATTTAATTTCTTTTTTATTATTAATAATTGGTTTTATTTTTGGGCGTTTTACAATATTAAAACTTGAAAAAGCATTTACAATCAATAATTAATTTTAAAAACATGAAACAAATTATAGCATTCGGAGCTAGTTCCTCTTTAAAATCCATTAATAAAAGATTTGCATCTTTTTCTGCAAAGCTAATACAAAACTCAACTAGTAAAGTATTAGATTTAAATGATTTTGAAATGCCTATATACAGTGTGGATAAGGAACGTATCAATGGAATTCCCGAAAAAGCATTTGAATTTTATGATATACTAAAACAATCAGATGGTATTATTATTTCATTTGCAGAACATAATGGATCTTATACTGCTGCTTTTAAAAATATTTTTGATTGGATTTCTAGAATAGACAAAATAGTTTGGCATGACAAACCTATGTTACTTTTATCTACATCTGATGGTGCAGGAGGAGCTTCTAGTATTTTAGTTGAGGCTTATAAAAGAATATCTTATGGACATCAGTATGATGATTTACCTAAGTTTTCATTACCTTTTTTTAGTAAGAATTTTGATGAAAATAATGGTATAAAAGATTCAAAACTTAATGAACAATTTCAAAATACTATTTCTGATTTTCAAAACATTTTGTTTTAGTTTAGTATTTTTTAAAAATTAGTTAGACATTTAATACTTAAATTAAAAAATATGATCAAAAAATTGTATCTATTATTTCTAGTAATTTCATTTACTAGTTATTCTCAAAAGTTTGATAAAAAAATTAATGAATTAGTTTCAAATTATGAAATGGATGTTATAGAATTAAGACATTGGTTTCATGAAAACGCTGAGTTAAGTAACAGAGAATTTAATACAGCTAAACGTATTGAACAAGAGCTTATAAAAATTGGATTAAAACCTCAAACTGGAATAGCTAAAACTGGAGTTGTAGCTTTATTGAAAGGTGGAAAACCTGGTCCAGTAGTTGCTCTTAGAGCTGATATTGATGGTTTACCAGTTAAAGAAAGGGCTGATTTACCATGGAAATCCGAAATGATTGGCGAATATAATGGAGAAACTGTTCCTGTAATGCATGCTTGTGGTCATGATACTCACATTGCTATTTTACTTGGTACAGCTAAAATTTTATACGAATTAAAAGATCAGATTCCTGGTACAATAAAATTTATTTTTCAACCTGCAGAAGAAGGTGCTCCTTCGGGTGAAGAGGGTGGTGCAGAACTTATGGTTAAAGAGGGAGTTTTAACAAACCCTGATGTTGATGCTATTTTTGGACTTCATATTTGGTCTCAAATTGGAGCTGGACAAGTTTTTGTGCGTCCAAAAGGGATAATGGCGGCTGTTAATGAATTTAGAATTGATATTGAAGGAGTTCAAACCCATGGCTCAACACCCTGGACAGGAATAGATCCTATTGTTACTGCTTCTCAAATGATAAACTCAATTCAGACTATTGTAAGTAGAAATATGCCATTAACTGAAGCTGCTGCTGTAGTTACTATTGGAAGTATCCATGGAGGAGTTAGAAGCAATATTATTCCTGAAAGTCTTTATATGTTAGGAACAATTAGAACTTTAGACGAGGGAATGAAAAAAATTGTTTTAAAAAGATTGGAAGAAATTGTTCAGAATATTGCTGAAGCAAATAATGCTAAGGCAAAGGTTACTTATATGGTTAGTTACCCTATAACTTTTAATGATCCTGACTTATATAAAAATATGTTGCCTTCATTAAAAAGAATAAATGGCTTCAGTAATGTTAATTCAATGAATGCAATTACTGGTGCAGAAGATTTTTCTTTCTTTCAAGAGAAAGTGCCTGGAATGTATTTCTTTATAGGTGGAGCAAAAAAAGGAACTGATCCAACTAAAGCAGCACCTCACCATACCCCAGACTTTTATGTTGATGATTCTGCAATGATCACTGGCTTAAGATCAATGACAACTTTGGCATTGGATTACTTAAATAAAAATAAATAATTATTCTGAATCCCAGGCCTTGAATGTAGGAATGATTCTGGCCATAGTGGCTTGTTCAAAGCTATAAGCCATTTCTATTAGGGTGGGTTCACTCCAAGCTGTTCCAAAAAAGGATAATCCTACAGGCAGCCCGTGAACGTCTCCCATTGGAACGCTTATGTTTGGGTAACCGGCCCAAGCGGCGGGCGATGAACTAGAAGTCTGGTAATTGTCTCCATTTAGCCAATCAATACTCCAGGCTGGAGATCCGGTGGCTGATACAAACCCGTCTAATTTGTGCTCCGCCATAACTCGATTTATACCTTCTTCTTGGCTCATTTTTTTAAGGTCTTTTAAGTGATCTAAATATGCTTTACTGTTGAGGTCTTCTTTCTCCAGGGCCATTTCTAAATATGCTTGGTTGTAGTATTTTAGTTCAATAGAATCCTGCTTGTTAAAAGCGATGAGTTCTTCAAGGTTTTTAATTTTAGCGTCTGGTCCAAGACTGGCAAAATAATCATTGAGCCCAGCTTTGTATTCATGAAGCATAACTTGGAAAGAATGACCTCCAGTGGCTCGCTCGTTAATCTGATCTATTTCAACAATAACGGCACCTTGTGCTTTTAAGGTGGCTATGGCTTTTATTGTAAGGCTGTCTGTGGTGGTGTGGTTTCCAAAAGCACTTTTAAACCAACCAATGCGTTTGCCTTTAAGACCGTCTACTTTTAAAAACGGCGTATAATCTTGTAAGGCTTTGCCAATACTGGCATTGGTTTTGGCATCTCTGGGGTCTAGACCTGTCAGTGCTCCAAGGGCTAAAGCGGCATCGGCCACCGTTCTGGCCATTGGGCCAGCAGTGTCTTGAGTATAAGAAATAGGAATGATACCTGCGCGACTAATAAGCCCCACCGTGGGTTTAATACCTACAATTCCGTTTACTGTAGATGGGCAAACTATAGATCCGTTGGTTTCTGTTCCTATCGCTAAAACTGTTAGGTTGGCAGAAACAGCAACGCCACTTCCTGCGCTAGACCCACAAGGTGTTCGGGTAAGCACATAAGGGTTTCTGGTTTGGCCATTGATTCCAGACCAGCCGCTACTTGACATTTGGCCTCTAAAATTGGCCCATTCACTCAGGTTGGCTTTTCCTAAAATCACTGCCCCCGATTTGCGCAATTGCTGTACCAAGAAACTGTCTTCTAATGGCATGGATCCCGCTAAAGCTCTAGAGCCCGCAGTTGTAGCCATTTTATCTTTAGTATCAATATTGTCTTTTAATAAAACGGGCACCCCATGAAGAGAACCCCTGTTTTCTGGAGCTATCTGATCCAATGAATCTGCAATCACAAGCGCGTCTGGATTTATGACAATCACAGAAGAAAGATTTGGGCCAGATTTGTCTATGGTTGCTATCCTTTGGGAGTATGCCGTGACTACCTCTACAATAGTCCAGCTACCATTGCCATAGCCCTTTTGTAAATCTTGTATTGTGGTCTCTATGTATTTAAATTCATTGAGGTCTTTTGAGGTAGACTCTTTTGGTGTATTTTGGCAAGCGATAATTAGAAGTGTTAAAAGGAAAAATGTGATTTTTTTCATAAAATTTCTTTTTTGATCCCTGTCTAAGATATTTAAAAATTAAATAAGATTTATTAATTCCTCCATTTTCATAGCTCTAGATCCCTTTATTAAAATATTTTTTTCTAATATTTTATTATTAGAGATTTCTAAGATCAGTTCATTCTTTGTTTTATAAAACGAAATAGAATTACTCTCTTTTTTTAATTTATAAAACTCTTCGCCCACAAGATATGTTTTTCCAGTATTTTCTTTTTCTAAATGATTAATTATTTCAAGGTGTTCATCATTTGAATAAATCCCTAACTCTAACATATCAGCTAATATTAATGCTTTTGATCCAGAAAGTTTAAAAAAGCTATCAATAGCGAGCCTCATACTAGTTGGATTTGCATTATAAGCATCTAGAATTATTTTTTTATCTTTTGTGTTTAAAACTTCTGATCTATTATTTTTTGGAGTATAATTCTCTATAGCATTTTGAATTGATTTTATATCAATTTTAAAATAGAGCCCAAATGAAATTGCTGCAATAATATTACTAAAATTATAACCGCCTATTAATTTACTTTTAATATTATGTTCATTATACCCAACAGATACAAAATCTTCATTAAACTCTTTAAAAACAAACTGAGATTGAATCTTTTTACCAAATAATATAGATTTAGAATTAGTGAATTTTTTTTGTATTTTATCATCTGAATTTATAAGAATAGGTTTTTTGTTTTCTATTAACCAATTATATAATTCCGTTTTTCCTTTAATTACACCCTTTATTCCTCCAAATCCTTCTAAATGAGCTTTTCCAAAATTTGTTATATAACCATAGTCTGGTTTCACTAAATTGGTTAAAAATGCTATTTCACCAATATGATTGGCTCCCATTTCTATAACTGCAAAATTTGAATCTTTTTTAATTTTTAATAATGATATAGGAACACCAATATGATTGTTTAAATTTCCTAAAGTAGAAACTGTTTTATATTTCTTACTTAATACTGAGTGTATTAACTCTTTTGTTGTCGTTTTCCCATTACTTCCAGTTAAAGCGATGATTTTTGTTTTAGATAATTGAATTCTATGAAATGTAGATAGTTCTTGTAATGAATTCAATACATTTTGAACTTTAATGAAATTAGGGTTTTTAAGATTAGAATCATCAATAATAGCATATTTTGCTCCTTTATTTAATGCTTCTAAGGCATATTTATTTCCATCAAAATTATCTCCTTTTAAAGCGAAAAATAAACTATTTTTTTTCACTGATCTAGAGTCGGTAGAAATATCTTCACATTCTAGAAAATAAATATACAATTCATTAATATTCATTTGCTAAATTTAATGAAATAAGGATAAACTAATAAAATCTAAAAAAGAAAGTTGATTTATCTTTTCTTAGGCTTAGCTTTGATTCGAGACTCACCTAAATATGACATTGCACATCTGAATCCAATAAAGTTAGTTGTCATATTTTCAGGTAAAAACCTTCTTTGAGCAGGATCTAAATAATAAGCTCTATCTATCCAAGATCCACCTTTGTAAACTCGAGCTTCATTATCGATTAAAGTAGTTCTTTCTTCAGACATGTCTTCTTCAGTTGGAGAATTATACATTGAAGAAACTTCTCCATCTAAACTGAAATTTCTAACTGAATTTCTATCCCCATCATTATAATCTCTATTATCACCAGTGGAGTAATTAACTCTATCAATTGAATCTTCATTTTCAACTTCTTGTTTTAAAGAACCAGGCAGGTTGTCAAATGTGGCACTTTCTGGATCTACAGTTAATACTTTTCCATTTTCATCAATAGATGGTGCAAAATACACGTTCCCTCTGTAGTAATTAAAATCATTAGCATCTGCATCAATTATTGGTCTATAAACATCAGCAACCCACTCAGCAACATTACCGGCCATTCCATACAAACCAAAATCATTAGGAGGATAAGACCTAACAGCACTTGTTATTCCAGAGCCAGTTTCAGACCAACCTGCAATTCCTCCATAATCTCCATCAGAAAGTTTAAAATTAGCTAGTTGATCTCCTAAATTTTTCTTTTTCCCTGATCTAGTGTATTCGCCATTCCATGGAAATTTTTTCTTTCCTCTATATACATTGCCATCTCTTATTTCGCTTAAAGCAAGTGCTGCATATTCCCATTCTGTTTCAGTTGGCAACCTATATTCTGGTAATAGAACACCACTCTCTCTTGTTGCATAATTAATTTTTTCTTCACCATCCTCATTAATTTCTTTTTGTTTATCACCAGCAATTTCGCTCATTCTTCCACCATAAGATTGAGTAGGGTCTAGAAAGTAAGCTTTGGTATCAAATGAATAGCCATTACTTAAACTGTCTGGAATTACAGACCCTGGTCTAATATATCCTTTAGAGATTAGCATTAGCTCATTTACTCTATTAGTTCTCCACTTAGCAAAATTAGTTGCTTGTTTCCATGTAACTCCAACAACAGGATGGTTTTGGAAGGCAGGGTGTCTTAGGTAGTTGTTAACCATGTCTTCATTGAAACCTAATGGGTTTCTCCATACAAGAGTATCAGGTAGAGCAGCTTTGTAAATTTCTGGAAAGCTTTCAGCAAAAACAGTTCTCATCCAGTATAAGTATTCAACATACATCACATTAGTAACTTCTGTTTCATCAATAAAAAAGGATCTTACATATTGTTGATTAGGAGTATTATTCCAATCATGCATAACATTATCTTGAACATTTCCTTTAGTAAAAGTTCCACCTTCAACAAATATCAAACCTGGGCCAGCAGGTTGTACTTTAAACTTATTGTTGTATTTAAATCCACCATCTTTAGAATTAATTTTCCAGCCAGTAGCTTGTGAAATGTTTTTACCACTTTTAATAGAACTATTGTTTCTATTACATCCAATGAATAGAAGAATAGTTATAAGTAAAGAAAACGTCTTAAATAAGGCTTGATTATTCATGTAATTTTTTTTTACTTTCTTATTTTGACTTGCAAGATAGTAAATAGTTTAAAAAAATATTAATTTAAATCAATCAACGAAAAAATAATAATTTTATATATTTAGCGTTTTAAAATTATGAGCAAAAATTTTTTTTTAATTTTCGTTTTTTTATTAATAGTAAAATTAAATTTCTCTCAAGACAGAAGGGTTATAACTACAGCCGTTCCTTTTCTAATGATTTCAGCCGATGCAAGAGCTTCTGGACTGGGTGAACAAGGAGTAGCAACCACACCAGATGCATTTTCTCAACATTGGAATCCTTCAAAATATGTTTTTTCAAATAATCTTTCAGGTGTAGGTATTAGTTATACACCATATTTAAGCAAGTTAGTTAGTGATGTGTTTTTGGCTAATATCAATTATTATAAAGTAATTAACGAAAGAAGTTCTTGGTCTACAAGTTTTAAATATTTTAGTTTAGGAGATATAGATATAATACAAAACCCTCAAGATATCCCTATTCTTGAGAACCCAAATGAATTTACTTTAGATGCTTCTTATTCACTAAAACTTAGTGATTATTTTGCCATGGCTGTTACAGGCAGGTTTTTAATGTCAGATGTTAAACTTCAATCTGTAGATTTTGATTCTGATTCTGCAAGTTCTTTTGCTGTAGATATATCAGGTTTTTATCAATCTGATGAACAAGCATTTAAAAATTTTAATGGGATTTTGAGAGCTGGGTTTAATTTATCAAATTTAGGTCCAAGAATGAAATATGAAGAACTTGGCAAGAAGAATTTCATTCCTACCAATTTAAAATTTGGAACAGCTTTTGATTTTATTTTGGATTCTTCAAACAAGTTTTCACTTAACTTAGAATTGAATAAATTGTTAGTTCCTTCTCCAAGTATTCCCATATATAATTCAAATGATCAAATAATTGGTTATAATCAAGCAGATGTTGGTTTTTTATCTGGTGTATTTAAATCTTTTGGAGATGCTCCAGATGGATTTAGTGAAGAATTAAAAGAAATAACTTTAGCTTTTGGAATGGAGTACTTATATAATGATTCTTTTGCAATAAGAGCTGGTTATTTTAATGAGCATGAAAATAAAGGGGCAAGAAAATATTTGACATTTGGAACAGGATTCAAATTTAATGAAATTAACCTAGATCTTTCGTACCTATTATCAACTTCCAGTATTATTAGTCCTTTAGAAAATACACTTAGGTTTTCCTTTACATATAATTTTTATTAATCATATTATTTTCATTATATCTTTAAAGAATTGTTTAGATGTGTTAACTTTGCAATCATATATATATAAAATATATGTCAAGTTATTTTAAAACTTATTTTTTATACTAATGAAAGAGATTACCAAAGAAACTTATTTAAAATGGTATGAGGATATGCTATTTTGGAGAAAATTCGAAGATAAATTAGCTTCGGTATATCTTCAACAAAAAGTAAGAGGATTTCTTCATTTATATAATGGTCAAGAGGCAATATTAGCAGGGGCACTTCATGTAATGGATCTTGATAAAGATAGAATGATAACAGCTTATCGAAATCATGTAATGCCTATTGGAATGGGAGTTGATCCTAAAAGAGTTATGGCGGAATTATACGGTAAATCTACAGGAACATCAATGGGCTTAGGAGGATCTATGCATATTTTTTCAAAAGAATATAGATTTCATGGAGGCCACGGTATAGTTGGAGGGCAAATTCCTTTAGGAGCTGGAATGGCATTTGGAGATAAATATTTTAACAGGGGGGCTGTTACTCTTTGTTGTATGGGTGATGGCGCTGTTCGTCAAGGATCTCTTCATGAAACTTTAAATCTAGCTATGCTATGGAAATTACCAGTAGTATTTATTGTTGAAAATAATGGTTATGCAATGGGGACATCTGTAGAAAGAACATCTAGTCATACAGATATATGGAAATTGGGACTGGGATACGAGATGCCTTGTGGTCCTGTAGATGGAATGAACCCTATCAAGGTTGCCGAGGCCTTAGATGAAGCCGTTTCTAGAGCTAGAAGTGGGGAAGGCCCAAGTTTTTTAGAAATGAAGACATATAGATATAGAGGGCATTCTATGTCAGATGCTCAACAATATAGAACTAAGGATGAAGTTAAAGAATATCGTAAAATAGACCCGATAACTCAAATTAAAAAAATGATCTTAGAAAATGAATTTGCTTCTGAAGAAGAAATTTTAGTAATTGATCAATCTATAAAATCTAAAGTTTTAGAATGTGAAAAATTTGCTGAAGATTCTCCATACCCAGATAAAAGTGTGATGTATGATGCAGTCTACGAACAAGAAGATTATAACTTTATTTCTCATAAATTAAAATAATGGCCCAAATAATAAATATGCCTAGATTAAGTGACACCATGGAAGAAGGAGTGGTTGCTAAGTGGCTTATTAATCTTGGTGATCAAGTAAAAGAAGGTGATATTTTAGCTGAAATTGAAACAGATAAAGCAACAATGGAGTTCGAATCTTTTTACGAGGGAACACTTTTGTATATTGGAATAAAAGAAGGAGAAACAGCAGTTGTAGATACTTTGTTAGCTATAATTGGTGAAAAAGATGAAGATATTTCTTCATTAGTTCTAACTGAAAAACCTAATAATGGTCAATTGGACTTAGTTGATCAAATAGAACAAACGGAAAATTTAGAAGAAACTCCTGAAATTATTAATGAGAATGTTAATCTTAATTATAAGGTAGTAACTATGCCTAGATTAAGTGATACTATGGAAGAAGGAACTGTTTCTTTATGGTTAGTTAGTATTGGAGATAAAATAAAAGAGGGAGACATTTTAGCCGAAATCGAAACTGATAAAGCTACTATGGAATTTGAATCATTTCAAGAGGGAACCTTACTTTATATTGGTATTAAGCAAGGAGAAACTGCTGTAGTTGACAGTTTACTTGCAATAATAGGAGATGAAGGTGCTGATTTTCAATCAGAAATTAAAAAACATGAAGGAGGTGAAATAAAAAAGGCAGAAAACAATTTTGAAAAAGAAATAAATTTAGAAAACAAGCAGGAAGTTCTTGAATCAAAAACAGAAGATTCAGCAACTATATCACATTCTGGTAGAGTTTTAGCTTCTCCGTTAGCAAAAAAAATAGCTAAAGAAAAAAATATTGACTTAAATTCATTAAAAGGCTCTGGAGATAATGGTAGAATAGTTAAAGAAGATGTTGAAAATTTTGTTCCATCTAAATTAGATTCATCATCTAAAGAAATTCAAAACATTACCATTGGAAGTGAAAATTTTGAAGAGGTTGAAAATTCTCAAATGAGAAAAGCTATTGCAAGAAGATTAAAAGAATCTAAGTTTTCAGCTCCTCATTATTATTTAAGTGTTGAATTTGATATGGATAATGCGATTGCTTTTAGAAAACAATACAATACTATGCCTGATACTAAAATATCATTTAATGATATTGTGGTTAAGGCTTGTGCTATTGCCTTAAAACAACATCCTAAAGTTAATTCTCAGTGGTTTGAAGATAGAATAAGATTGAATCATCATGTTCATATTGGAGTGGCTGTTGGAGTTTCTGATGGATTAGTAGTTCCAGTTATTCGTTTCGCATATGAGAAATCTCTTCCTGAAATCGGAGTTCTTGTGAAAGAATATGCTGGAAAAGCAAGAGATAAAAAATTAACTCTTGATCAGATGCAAGGCAGTACTTTTACTGTCTCTAACTTAGGTATGTTTGGAATTCAAGAATTTACTTCAATAATTAATCAGCCAAATTCAGCAATATTATCTGTTGGAAGTATTATTCAAAAACCGATTGTAAAAGATGATAAAATACAAATTGGTAATATGATGAAGTTAACTCTAGCTTGTGATCATAGAGCCGTTGATGGGGTTACCGCTTCATTATTTTTAGAAACTCTTAAGGGTTATATCGAAAACCCAGTAACTATGTTGGTTTAAAAATAACTTAAATATCCTTTATGAAAAATGTAGTTATTACTGGATCAAGTAGAGGAATAGGATTTGAATTAACCAAGTTATTCAGCGATAAGGGTTTTAAAGTATTTGCATTGTCTAGAAATATTTCAATAATTTCTAATTTAAAACTTCCAAATGTAGTACCTTATTATTTAGATATTTCTTCAGAAAAATCAATTTCAAAAGTTGTGAAATTGATTTCAAAAGAACTTAAGCAGGTAGATGTTTTAATTAATAATGCGGGAAATCTAATTAATAAGCCATTTTCTCAAACTTCATTTCATGATTTTGAATCAATTTACAAAGTCAACGTCTTTGGTTTAGCTGAACTTGTTAGACAATTTATACCATATTTTTGTAAAAGTAGTCATGTAATTAATATAAGTAGTATTGGAGGAATTGCAGGATCAAGTAAATTTTCTGGTCTTTCTGCCTATTCTAGTAGTAAAGGAGCATTAAATATTTTAACTGAGATGCTTTGCGAAGAATTTAAAGATTCTGGTCCAAGTTTTAATTGTTTAGCTCTTGGAGCTGTTCAGACTGAAATGTTAGAAGAAGCATTCCCAGGATACCAAGCGCAAGTAAGCTCATTAGAAATGGCAAATTATATTTATAAATTTTCTCTAGAAGGAAATAAGTTTTTTAATGGAAAAATTATTCCAGTTTCTACTTCTAATCCATGAATGAATCTTATTTATTAGAACTTATACCTAAAGGATCACATGAATTAATTAAGCCTTTAATTTCTGAGGATCGTCTTTATATCAAAGTAGTTAATATTAGAAGAACCAAACATGGAGATTTTAGGAAATTAAAAAATGGATTTAATCAAATTACATTAAACCACATAGATAATAAATACAGATTTTTAATAACCTTAATTCATGAATTAGCTCATTTTAAGGTTTATAAAAACATCAAACATAAAGTTAATCCTCATGGTTTTGAATGGAAGAATGCTTATAAGATGATGATACTTCCTTTTTTAAACAATCAAATTTTTCCAGATGAAATTCTCTCAATACTAGCAGCTCATATTAAAAACCCTCCTGCTTCAACAGATTCTGATGTTAATTTGGTTGTAGCCTTAAAGAAATATGATTCTTTTAATGATAATAAAATATTTTTAAATGATCTTTCTAAAGATTGTTTATTTGAATATGGAAACGATAAAGTTTTTTTAAAACAAAGTAAATTGAGAAAAAGATATATTTGTAAAGAATTATTATCAGGCAAGGAGTATATGTTTTCACCTGTTGCTAGAATTAAACCAATTGAAAAATGAAAACAGTTGCAGTAAGCGGATATTTTGATCCAATTCATGTTGGACATTTAGAATACTTAAAATTATCTAAAGATTTAGGAGATAAACTTGTAGTTATAGTTAACAATAATTATCAATGTGTTTTAAAAAAAGGTAAACCATTTATGGATGAAAATGACAGAGTGCAAATAGTAAAATCACTTAAAATGGTTGATGAAGTGTTTTTATCTATTGATATGGATAAGACAGTTTGTGCTTCACTTGAAGCTATTAAGCCAGATATTTTTGCTAATGGAGGAGACAGGAGTAAAAGAGAAGTTCCCGAGTCAGCTATTTGTAAAAAATATAATATTCAAATGACAGATGGGTTAGGTGATAAAATTAGAAGTTCATCAGATTTAACTGGTCTTAAATAAAAATAATTTTTATGGAAACTAAATTTAATTTTTCGGATGAAGAGTCGAATGTAAATTTAGAGAATCAATCTATCTCTAAAAATGCCAAAGGATTGTTTTTTTCATTATTTTCTTTTTTAAAGGAAGTTTTAGATTTTAGAAAGGATACAGATAAAGAAGCCACTTTAATTTCTATAAAAGATGATATTTCAATTAAAGGTCCTACAGCTTGGATATTGATTTGTTCTATTTTTGTTGCTTCTGTTGGTTTAAATGCAAACTCTATTCCTGTTGTAATAGGAGCCATGTTAATTTCTCCATTAATGGGACCAATTTTAGGTTTTGGCATGTCAATTGCGATAAATGATTTGGAGACTTTAAAAAAGTCTTTAATCAATTTTACCGTAATGGTTACATTAAGTGTAGTTACGGCTTATCTGTTTTTTGCTTTTTTTCCTTTAAGAGAAGAATCTTCTGAATTATTATCAAGAACTAAACCTGATATTAGAGATGTTTTAATTGCTTTTTTTGGTGGTCTGGCTTTAATTATAGCAAGAACTAAAAAAGGCACAATTTCTTCAGTAATTTTTGGAGTAGCTATAGCTACAGCACTGATGCCTCCATTGTGTACTGTTGGTTTTGGTCTTGCTACGGGAAATCTCTCTTTTTCAATAGGGGCGATGTACTTATTTATGATTAATACCCTTTATATAGTTTTGGCTACTTATTTAGTAGTTAAGCTACTTAGATTTCCAATGATTAATTATGCTAATTCTAAAAGAAGAACTACTATTGCTCGATTAGTTACTTTCTTTTCAATTTTAATGCTTATTCCAGCATTTTACACATTTATAGGTGTTCTCAATGAGAGTAAATTTAATAATTCAGCTAAAGAATTTTTAAGATTTGAATTAGATGGATTAAAAAACAAAGATTATTTAGAAAAAACAGCCATTATTAATTATGATTCAGATAAAAAATCATCAAGTTTTATTTGGCCATGGTCTGATAAAAAATCTAAAATTGTACTAAATACTTTTGGATTAGAACCAATTTCAAATGAGACTATAAGTCTTCTTAGAGTTAAGTTAAATAAGTATCCTAATTTATCATTAACTCAACTTGTTTTTAACCAACAAGAGATTGAGAATGATTTTAAAGAACAAAAACGTTTTTTAAGTGAATTAAGGTATAGGGATTCTTTAGATTTAATAAACAAGTCAAAGCAAATTGAAATATTAACGAATAAATTAAGTCGATTAGAAAAAATAGAGAATAATAATATTCTTTATCAATCTATTTTGAAAGATGTAGAATTTAATTACGAAGAGATTGAAGAATTTAATTATAGTTTTTTTATATCACCTAGTGATACTATCGCTATTTTTTCAGTTAAATGGTTTGACTCTATTCCTTTAGAAAAAATATTGACTCAAGAAGAAAAGTTATTAAAATGGTTAAGTTTTAAACTTCAAGACCAGACGTTTGAATTAAAAAGAGAAGAATAATTATAAATATTTTTTTACTTTTTTAAGTAATTCTGATGAGTATACAAAATCTGAAATAGACTGATTATTTGTTTTGAATATTTCTTTATTAGTTCCTTCCCAATTTTTTTCACCATTAACTAAAAAAAGAATTTTTTCACCAATTTCCATAACTGAATTCATATCATGAGAATTGATAATTGTGGTTATGTTGAATTCTTTAGTAATTTCTTGAATTAACTTGTCTATTATAATAGCTGTTTTAGGGTCTAATCCAGAGTTAGGCTCATCACAAAACAAGTATTTAGGATTCATAACTATAGCTCTTGCTATTGCTACTCTTTTTTGCATACCTCCTGAAAGTTCAGAGGGTAATTTTTTGTAATCTTTTTCTAATTCCACTCTTTGAATAGCTATTTCTGCTCTTTGCCTAATTTCATCATCATCTTTTTCTGTTAGCATAGTTAAAGGAAATTGGACATTTTCTAAAACTGTCATTGAATCAAAGAGTGCACTTCCTTGAAAAACCATACCCATTTCTCTTCTTAATAATGTTTTATTAGAGTCATTCATCATTTTATTAGATATACCGTCATAAATAATTTCTCCAGAATCAGGAGCGTATAATCCTAGTAAACATTTTAAAAGCACTGTTTTTCCCGATCCACTTTGTCCAATTATTAAATTAGTTTTTCCCTTCACAAAAGTTGTAGATACATCTTTTACAATTTCATTTTCATCGAATGACTTTATTAAGTTTTTAACTTCTATCATTAGCTTAATAATAATTGTGTTGTAATAAAGTTAACAACTATAATAATTATAGATGTCCAAACAAAAGATAAGGTACTTGCTTTACCCACTTCTAACGCCCCTCCTTTCATGTAAAATCCATGAAATGAAGGTACTGTGGCTAATATTATAGCAAATAAAAATGTTTTAATGTATGCGTAAATTATGTGATAAGGCTCAAAATCCATTTGGATTCCTGTTATAAAAGCTTCGCCTGAAACTCCCGCAAAGGTCATAGCCAAAAACCCACCAAAAATTGCAATAAACATAGAAATGGTAATAACAAAAGGATAAAATAGTAATGCTATTATTTTAGGAAACACTAGATAGTTAAGAGGATTTATTCCCATTACTTCTAAAGCATCAATTTGTTCTGTTACTCTCATCGTACCTATACTAGATGTAATAAAGGAACCTACTTTGCCAGCCATTATAATTGACATAAATGTTGGAGCGAATTCAAGAATAACTGATTGTCTAGTCGCGAACCCTATTAAAGATTTTGATAAAAACGGACTGCTAAGATTTAGAGCAGTTTGAATTGATATTACAGCACCAATAAAAAAAGATAAAATTGAAACTATCGGAATGGATTCAATTATTAAATCATTTATTTCTTTAAAAATTAATTTTCGTAGTATTTTCCACTTGCTAGGTTTAAAGAATGACATTCTTATCATTATAAAGTACTTTCCGATGTCACTTAAATAAAACATAGTAATATTAATTATTCAAAGTTAGGAATATTGATTATAAAAAAGATAAAATGAAATTTAATTTAATGGAAAACTATATTTGATAGGCAATTGCATTAACATTCATTCCTGCTCCAACACTCCCAAATAAAATTATATCTCCTTTATAAAGAGTGTGATTTTCTAGTTTATTATTTTTTACTAAATCAAAAAGAGTAGGAATAGTAGCAACAGAACTGTTACCTAGTTTTTTAATTGACATTGGCATTACATGTTCTGGTCTGGGTAAATCAAATAGCTTATAAAATCTATCGACCATAGCATCATCCATTTTTTCATTTGCTTGATGTAAAAATATTTTTTTAACATCTTTTATTGATTTTCCACTTGTTTCTAAACACTCTTTTAGAGCTTGTGGGACTTTAGTAATGGCAAATTCATAAATTTTATGTCCATACATTTTTATGAACTTATCTTTTGATTTATTTTTTGAGTTAAATGATTCTCCCAAAAACAAATCAAAAGCGTTTTCATTAGAAAAAGTACAAGATTTATGAGATAGAATACCTTGATTTAAATTATCATCCATTTTTTCTATAATAGTTGCGCCAGCTCCATCAGAATATATCATAGAATCTCTATCATTTATATCGAAAGTTCTTGATAGTGTTTCAGCTCCAATAACTAAACACTTTTTAGCAATGCCAGCTTTTATAAAAGCATTAGCTTGAATAACTCCTTCAATCCAACCGGGGCAACCAAATATCAAGTCGTAGCACACACAGTCTGAATTATTTATGCCTAGATTATATTTAACTCTACTAGCTAAACTTGGAAGAAAATCAGATTGTTTGCTTCCATATTTTACATCTCCAAAATTATGAGCTACAATAATATAATCAATTGTTTCTTGATCTATTTTAGCATCAGTAATCGCATTTTCAGCAGCAAAAAAAGCTAGATCTGAAGCGTTATGATGATTTTTTGCATATCTACGTTCTTCAATTCCAGTTATTGCACTAAATTTTTTTATTATAATATCATTAGAGACTTTGAAATCAGATCCATCAGAATTTAGAAATTTATTATTAAGGAATTCTTGATTTTTTTTAACTATTTCAGGAATATAAGATCCAGTTCCTGTTATACATATAGACATTCTTAAACTGTTTAATATTCAAAATTATAAAAATTAATATAATTAACCTACTTATATGTTTCTATTGGGTTACAAGTACAGACTAAATTTCTATCTCCATAAGCATCATTTACTCTTCTAACAGATGGCCAAAATTTATTTTCTAAAACAAAGGGAGTTGGAAAAGCTGCTTTTTCTCTACTGTATGGATGATTCCAATCTTTAGAACTAATCATTTTCATTGTGTGAGGAGCATTGCAAAGAAGATTATTTTTATTTTCTAAAGTACATTGCTCAATTTCTTTTCTTATAGAAATCATTGCATTACAAAACCTATTTATTTCTTCTAAATTTTCACTTTCTGTAGGTTCAATCATCATTGTGCCAGAAACAGGAAAAGAGACTGTTGGTGCATGAAAACCATAGTCTATTAACCTTTTTGCAATATCCATCACATCAATTCCGTTAAATTTAAATGGACGACAATCAATTATTAATTCATGTGCTGCTCTTCCTTCTTCACCTTTATATAAAACATCGTAATGATCTTCAAGTTTATGTTTAATATAGTTTGCATTTAAAATAGCATATTCAGTAGAGGATTTTAATCCTTTTGCTCCTAACATGCATATGTATCCATATGAAATTACACATGCAAGAGCAGATCCCCAAGGTGTTGCAGAAATGGATTCTACACTTTGCTTTGAACTAACATTAATAATTGGATTATTTGGCAAAAAAGGAACTAAATGTTTAGCTACGCATATAGGTCCAACTCCAGGGCCTCCTCCTCCATGAGGAATAGCAAAAGTTTTATGAAGGTTTAAATGGCATACATCCGATCCAATTATATAAGGATTTGTTAAACCAACTTGAGCATTCATATTAGCTCCGTCCATATATACTTGTCCTCCATATTTATGAATTGTTTTTGAAACTTCTTGAATTGATGATTCAAATACACCATGTGTAGAAGGATATGTAACCATTAAAGCAGCTAAATTTTCTTCATGTAATTTTGCTTTTTCTTTTAATTCATCAACATTAATATTGCCATGTTTATCTGTGCCAATTACCACAACTTTCATACCTGCCATTACAGCAGATGCAGGATTTGTTCCGTGAGCTGATGAAGGTATTATACAGATATTTCTATGACCTTGATCTATACTTTTTAGATAGGCCCTAATTACCATTAGTCCTGCATATTCACCTTGAGCTCCTGAGTTTGGTTGAAGAGATGTACCTGCAAAACCAGTTATTACATTAAGCTGTTCTTCTAATTTAGTAAGTAATTTCTGATATCCTTTAGCCTGATTTATTGGAGCATATGGATGAATATTGTTCCATTTAGACCAGCTAATTGGAATCATTTCTGAAGCGGCATTTAGTTTCATTGTACAAGATCCGAGTGAAATCATTGAGTGAGTTAGAGATAAATCTTTTCTTTCAAGATTTTTTATGTATCTCATTAAACTAGTTTCAGTATGATGAATATTAAAAATATTAGTTTGTAAAAATGAAGACTCTCTTCTTAAGGGTAAAGAAATTTTTAATATTTCAGTAGAGGATTCGGTTATATGAGTTTCTTTACTAATTGCTTTAGAAATAACATTAATTATTAATTGAATATCAGCTATAGATGTTGTCTCATTTAATGAAATAGAGAAATGATTTTCATTTATATAATTAAAATTAATTTTATTTTTTTCTGCAATTGGTTTAATTTTTTCTGACGGACCTTTTAAATGTAAAGTGTCAAAGTAATTTTGATTTAACTGTTTAATTCCAATTTTTTCTAAAGAATTTTCTAATAATACAGCTAATTCATGAATTTTTAGGGCTATATTTTTTAACCCATTTGGGCCGTGAAAAACTCCATACATACTTGCCATTACGGCAAGTAATACTTGTGAAGTACAAATATTAGAAGTTGCTCTTGCTCTTTTTATATGTTGTTCTCGAGTTTGTAAAGCCATTCTAAGTGCAGGATTTTCATCTGCATCTTTTGAAAGCCCAATAATTCTCCCAGGGATTGCTCTTTTATATTTTTCTTTAGTAGCAAAGAAAGCTGCGTGTGGACCTCCGTATCCAAGAGGAATTCCAAATCTTTGCGAGGTTCCAACTACTACATCTACTCCAAAGCAAGATGGCTCTTTTAGTAAGCATAAAGAAAGAAGATCTGCCGCAACTACAATTTTCAATCCATTTAACTTTGCTTTTTCACAATACTTAGTTAGATCAGTAACTTGTCCATGAATCCCAGGATATTGCATCAAACATCCAAAATATCCTTTATCGAATTTAAAATCATCAATTTTCCCAATATTTACATTAATACCTAGTGGCTGGGCTCTAGTTTTAATAAGTGAAATAGTTTGAGAAAGAGTGTCATTTGAAACAAAAAAATTATTTACATTATTATTTTTCTGATCTTTATTTCTCAGACTAAAAAGCATGGTCATGGCTTCAGCCGCAGCCGTACTTTCATCTAATAAAGAAGCATTTGCTAATTCCATTCCAGTTAATTCACAAACTATAGTTTGATAATTTAATAAAGCTTGCATTCTTCCTTGAGCAATTTCTGCTTGATAGGGTGTGTACGCTGTATACCAGCTTGGATTTTCTAATATATTTCTTTTGATTACAGAAGGAATGATCGCTTCATTATAACCTAACCCTATATAGGATTTAAAAATTTTATTTTTTTTAGAAAGTTTTTTAATATGATTTAAATAGTCATATTCATTTAAAGCTGGATCAAGTTCCATATCTTTTTTTAATCTAATATTTGAAGGAATGGTTTCAGAAATTAATTGTTTAATGCTCTTTACTTTTAAGCAATCAAGCATTTCTTTTTTTTCTTCTGAGTTAATTCCTATATGTCTTTTTGAAAAATCTATCATTTGTTAAAAAAAATACGGTATTAAAAATAATCATTATGTGTTAATTATTGACCATTTTAAATAATAATAAAACGAAAGTTTTTAACTTAAAAACAAGCTATTGTTAACACTTTCATACTTTTGTTTTGTGAATAAAATAATATCAATTTTTGATTTTTATATTAAATCGAGCATACATTTATCATTTTGTGTTTTAGCTCTAATTATCATTACTTCTTTAAGATTTGATTTAGATTTTAGTTACCCTTTGCTTCTCTGTGTTTTTTGTGCAACAATAGTGGTATATAATTTTATAAAGTATGCCTCAACTTTACCATATTATTTTTTTACTAAAAATGCTCCAATAAAAAAAATTCAATTATTAAGTTTTGTAGCGGGTTTCTTTTTATTTGCTTCAATTATATTTCTTAAAATTCACACTATTTTATTTGGAATTATACTATTCATCCTTTGTTTGACTTATGTAATTCCTTTTAAAAGGTCAAATATCAGAAATTACAGTAAGATTAAGATATTTGTTGTAGCATTTTGTTGGGCAGGCACAACTGTGATAATGCCTTTTACTGAGAATGCAATTTTTGATCTATGGGATTCTATCTTGCTTTTTATTCAAAGATTTATTTTTGTCTTTGTTTATACTTTACCATTTGAAATTAGGGATTTGAAATATGACTCTATTCAACTTAAAACAATTCCTCAAGTAATTGGCATAAAAAAAACAAAAATTTTAGCTTTTTCATTATTGATTATATTTTGCTTAATTAGTTTTTGTTTTGATTCAACTAGAAATCAATTTATTATATCGGATATTACTATAGCAATAACTACAGCTTTATTTATATATAACACAAAGGAAAGTCAGTCTCAATATTTTACAAATTTTTGGGTTGAAGCCATACCAATCTTTTGGCTAATAGTTGTTTTAACTATTTAGAATTCTGCGGATTTATTTTAAGGAATCCTTTATTACTTTATCTTTTAAAGTAGATTTATATTCTATTATTTTATTCTGAATTACCTGATCACTAGATCCAATTATTTTAGCAGCTAAAATTCCTGCATTTTTTGCGCCGTTTAAAGCTACAGTAGCTACAGGCACTCCTCCAGGCATTTGCAGTATAGATAAAATGGAATCCCATCCGTCTATTGAGTTTTTAGATTTGATAGGAACTCCTACGACTGGGAGTGGAGTTAAAGAAGCTATCATTCCAGGAAGGTGTGCGGCACCACCAGCACCAGCAATGATTACGGAAATTCCTCTAAGATGTGCATTTTTACCATAGTCCATCATTTTTTCAGGAGTTCTATGGGCTGATACTATATCAACTTCGTTAGATATTCCAAACTCATTTAATGCATCTATAGCTTCTTGCATAACTGGAAGATCTGATTTACTTCCCATAATAATTCCAACTTTTGCCATAATTATTTTGTTTTAATTTGAATCAATTTTTTTACTTTTTTAGCTTTTTCAATTCCTTTATTTAAGTCAGTATCGATTATAGTTGCATGTCCCATTTTTCTGTTAGGTTTAGTTTGGGGTTTTCCATACAAATGAATCTTAACATTGTCAATTTTCATAGCTTCTTCTATTCCTTCATAACAAACCTGACCTACTGAACCCTCACTACCTACTAAGTTAGCCATTATTGCATAAATAAAAGATTTGGAACACCCTAACGGTAAATTTAAAATAGAGTTTATATGCTGATCAAATTGTGAACTTGAGCATGCTTCAATAGTATAGTGTGCACTATTGTGAGGTCTAGGAGCTACTTCATTGACTAAAATCGAATTATCATTAGTTAAGAACATTTCTACAGCTAGTAACCCAACATGCTTAAATGA
>Ga0310120_10000782_pt1 | contig 24862 bp, 20 predicted proteins | sample CB27_AW_983_MG_FD_203506 | JGI IMG/M metagenome (GOLD analysis project Ga0310120, IMG submission 203506) | Marine microbial communities from Western Arctic Ocean, Canada - CB27_AW_983 | ecosystem: Environmental > Aquatic > Marine > Oceanic | place: Canada: Western Arctic Ocean | collected...
TGAGCAGTTTGTATCGGGTAGGGCTGTAGTCCGAGCTGACCAGTCCGTCGAAGGGGCTCTGGGGATCTTGTTCGCCCGGTTCGTGTTCCAGGATCAAGACGATCTTGTGACGCACATCGATCCCAGCATAGTCATCGTACTGATGCTCTGCCGCCGAAATTCCGTAACCTGCAAAAACCAACGGAGCGAGTACCTTCCCATTAGCCGAGAGAGGCGAGGGATAGAAGTCATCTTCAAGACTGCCAACGGTTGGGTCGGAGCCCTGCTTGAGAATCTCGAAGCGATTGGGCTCTGAAAGCTCTGATTGGACCAAGTCGAAGTACTGAAGGTAAGACCCGTCCTCACCCGCCGGGTTCAAACTCAGACGCTCGAAACGGTGGGCCAGGTACCGCGACGCTATTTGATTGTGGATACTGGATGTAGCGCGACCGCCCATCTCGTCCGAAGCCAGGAAATAGACGTCGGACTTGAGATTAGAGGCCGTGATGCCCTCGACGCTTGGCGGTTGGGAATCAGCGGGAAGCCCCGCAATGAGAAAAGGGAGAATGGCCAGTGCACTAAGACCGCCGCACGCGAGCTGGAGGGTTCCCTTTCCCACGACTGCCTATTTAGCTATAGATGCTGGAACCGGTTCGCTTGAACTCGTCGGCCTTCTCCTGCATTCCGGTCTCTATTGCGCTGCCCTCATCCAACCCCTGGCTCACTGCGTAGTCTCGCAGCTCCTGGGTAATCTGCATGGAGCAGAACCGAGGTCCGCACATGGAACAAAAGTGCGCGACCTTGGCTCCATCGGCCGGTAGGGTTTCGTCGTGATAGGACTTTGCGGTTTCGGGGTCGAGAGCCAGGTTGAACTGGTCTTCCCAGCGAAACTCGAAACGTGCTTGGGAAATAGCGTTGTCTCGGACCTGTGCACCGGGATGACCCTTGGCCAGATCGGCGGCATGAGCAGCGATCTTGTAGGCCATGACTCCTTCCTTGACATCCTCTCGATCGGGAAGGCCCAAATGCTCTTTAGGTGTGACGTAACACAACATGGCACAACCATACCAACCGATCATAGCGGCTCCAATGGCTGACGTGATGTGATCGTAGCCAGGCGCAATGTCGGTCGTCAGTGGCCCCAGCGTGTAAAACGGGGCCTCAAAACACTCCTGCAACTCCTTTTCCATGTTGATCTTTATCAGCTGCATGGGAACGTGCCCGGGTCCCTCGATCATCACCTGGACATCATGACTCCAGGCCACGCGGGTCAGCTCTCCCAGGGTCTTCAGTTCCCCGAACTGCGCGTCGTCGTTGGCATCCGCGATCGATCCAGGCCGCAAACCGTCGCCCAGACTGAAGGAGACGTTGTAGGCCTTCATGATCTCGCAGATCTCGTCGAAGTGCGTATAGAGAAAGTTTTCCTGGTGGTGTGACAGACACCACTTCGCGAGGATCGAGCCTCCGCGGGAGACGATTCCGGTCACCCGATTGGCCGTCAAGGGAATGTAGCGTAACAATACTCCGGCGTGGATAGTGAAGTAGTCGACGCCTTGTTCAGCCTGTTCGATCAAGGTGTCCCGATACATTTCCCAGGTCAAGGCCTCTGGCTGTCCCTCGACCTTTTCCAGGGCTTGATAGATGGGTACCGTACCGATGGGGACGGGGGAGTTCCGGATGATCCATTCCCGTGTCTCATGGATGTTGGCACCTGTTGAAAGGTCCATCACCGTGTCGGAGCCCCAATGGGTTGCCCAGACCATCTTCTCGACTTCTTCTTCTATCGAAGACGTGACGGCAGAGTTTCCGATATTGGCGTTGATCTTGACCAGGAAGTTGCGCCCGATAGCCATCGGTTCAACTTCTGGATGATTGATATTAGAAGGGATGATGGCACGGCCTCTGGCCACCTCATCGCGAACGAAGTCGGGTGTGATCGCGTCCGGGATCTCGGCCCCGAAGGCCGCTCCCGGATGTTGGTGGAACAGGCGCCGGTTGCTTCCTTGCCCAGACTGCTGCTCCCGCTGAAGGTTTTCCCGGATCGCAACGTACTCCATTTCCGGCGTCACTATCCCTTTACGGGCATAGTGCATTTGACTGACATTGGCACCGGGCTTGGCGCGTAAGGGCTTGCGAAGGGGCCTGAATTGGATGTTTTTCAAGCCGGGATCGGCTTCTCGATCCTTGCTGTACTCCGAACTGGACTGGGAAAGGTGCTCCACGTCTTCTCGGCCAAGGATCCAAGGGAGGCACTTCGGAGAAAGCCCCTTGCGGATATCGACCAAGACTGCCGGGTCCGTGTAGGGTCCTGAGGTATCGTACGCGAAAAAGCTCGAGGAGCTGCCGTTTCCGTTTCCATTCTGGGAGTTGGAGTTCAGGAAGATTTCGCGCATCGGAACGCGCACCCCTGGCTGGATGCCTTGGACATGCGCCTTTGCAGATCCAGGGTAGGGTTCCATCGAGATTGATGCCGCAACGTTACTCTTCTTAATTGATGCCGCAACGTTACTCTTCTTATCAGTTGTCCGCATTACCCGCTCCTTAATGGTCTTTCAGGCCTTTTCCTTCAGCAGAAGGAACGCACGATCTGGCCGGAGGGCTGGAAAAGACTGCTTTCGAAGGCTGCGCTTCCTACGCCGGCGTTAACCGTACAGGTTCAAGGGGTCGACGGATCTCATTCGATCCATCCTTTCAGCCGAGCCAGCTCCCCCAGCGACCCGTTTCAGGCTTCCCATGTTACCTGTAGGGCGGACTATTTTCAACTCAGTGGCCCCCAGCGGTGCTATCCCATTCGAAAGCGGAACTTTCCGAGCCATGGAAGCCTGAAGCGCAAGCGAGGGGTTGGCGCACACCCCGAATCGCCCTGGCTAGGCTGCTTGCCGCGCCTCAGGCCCCTTCGTCCCCCCACTGCGCTGCCCTCCAACCCCTCGCTCGCACGTCAGGCTTCCTCACGTTTCGCACTATCGGGCGACCTGGAGGTGCGAGTTCCGATGAACTGTTACCTGCCGCAACATTCCGGAACTGCTCACTGCATTACTGCTCACTATTCAAGCCGGGAAGCGCTTTCAAGTTGGGAGGGTCGAAGTACCCGTTGCCGTTGGTATCCACGAAGATGGGGTTTGTGAAGGAGAAGGATCTGAAGTTGGAAAAAGGGGGCGCCCACTTGCGTTCTGAAGTGGCAATGAGCAGATACCAGGTGTCGCGACCTGGGTTGACCACGATGTCCTGTTCGAAGCGAACTGCTGCAGAGGCATCCTTGGTGGGATAGGAGGTCAGCACCCTTCCATTGGCGATAACCTCGACTTTGTCTACTGGAATCCAGGGAGCTGCCTGGACCGATGCATGCAGGATCACGGAACGATCGTTGGCTTTGATGGTCGATCCGACAGGAGCCCCGTCATTTGCTGAGAGCCTGATGAAGGGGCCAAAGGAGGCCGTCGAAGCACCTTTCTTAAGGGCGTTCACAACCTGGTATGGATCAATTTCCCAGGGTCTGTCTGTCTCGGAGAGAACATAGTTGCGGGGATACCCCGGAAGTTCTTTGGGATATTGATGGGCATCCGTATTGGCGACCCCTGTCATGAAGATTCCCCGGTTCAGCAGGCTGAACCAATCTCTCAGGTTCTTATCCGCCTCGGGAGTCCTGCCGAAATATCCCGCCTTGCTGAACGCCCCTTCTGTGATCGCGTTGAATACCTCTAGCTGATCGAAAGAGGCTTCGAAGAAGGGATACTCGATCTTCAACGAACCCGGATCGATCCTTCCATTGAAATAGCCGTCTTTGTGGGAGCCCAGACGAGGATGGTTGATCTGAACGATCTCGTCACCCGGGTTCTGTCTCAGCAGCCGAAGCATCTCGCCCGGAGTGCGGATAGATCGGCGAAAGGTCCTATCTTCCCAAGGGTTCACTGACATGGGAAAGCTGTTGAAGTGCCCGAATTCCGTATCCACCTCGTTCCCCACGACGGAGGTCATGAAGCGACCCAGATTCAACTCCGCTATGTAGGAGGAGTAATCCTTGAGCACGTTGTGATCCGTGGCCGTTAACAAGTCGAGCCCTTCGGCTGCTGACACCATGGCGCCGTCTCGCATGGCGAATTGGAGATGGAGGTGAAAATCCGCGGAGATGAAGCCAGTGGTGTCAATGGCTCGGGATAGGGTCGAGTCCAGGTAGGTGGTCTCTCCTTCAGAGATACGAATCCGGTGCTGGTCGAGGCTGTACTCGGTCCCCCGAGTGATGTAGACATCGTAGTCTCCCACCGGAATTGTCTTGATTTCCTGTCCCGATGAGGTCACCAGGATATTCGCGAAGCGCCCAACGGTGGGCATTTCTTGTCTCCCGTCTGCGTGGGCGAAAAATAGTCGAGATGGAAGGTGGATTCCAGTCTTGTCCTCCAACACCTCGAATGAGAGCTTACCCACACGTTCGCTCGATTCCAGGACGAACCTTTCATCTGGATCGAGCGTGTCAGAAGCCAAGGAAGCGGTGGTCCCTGGCTGCTGCAGCAAAGCCCAGGCTGCCACCAGAAAGCTCATGAGACCCAAGCGGAGCATCCAGTTAGACAATGTTGGTTTTCCTCCAAGATTCCGGCTTGGCCGTACTCCGGTCGAGTGACAAGAGCCGGACAGGACAGGGCTACAGATTAACAGATCAAACGATTCAACGCTGCCAAGGCAAGATGGTTGGGGTAGGGACGTTCTCCCCGGAACCTATACCTGCATTCCAATTTCATTTCAGTGTCAAGTCAGTTTTTCCCCCAAGAAGAACTGGCCCCGTTCGAGAAGGAAACTTCGGACGATCCAGAATAGAGGGTGTCGGAGAAGCCTTTGGCGAATGGAAGGGTTAAGATCCCGCCTCGCTGTTGCTTCGGCGTGCTTACAGAGCCGTGACCGTGAGGGAGCGGGCCCCGATCACAGATCGGGACAGGTGGCGAGTCCACAGAAAGAGGGTCCTCGGGTTACTGTCTGCCGCGTCCGTCGTTTTTCGGCATCGGTATGCCGGTACCGCTCCTTCGCAGTCATGGCTCTGTCAACCGGCTGCTCCTGCAGGATTTCCTGTCCAATGGAGTTTCAGCGTAGTCCCACCCCAGGAAGCATTGGCCCCATTTGAGAAAGAAACTTCCGGCTACTGGAGATTTGTGCGTCACTGCGTGGGGAAGAGTTGTCCGGCTCTCTCCTCGCAACCTGGGCTCATTTTGCTAACGGCTCAAGTCGTTCGCGGCTCTGTCGGACTTGGCTTCGTAACGCTGGTAGTACACCCGTTGGCGGCACCTTCGGAGGACAGGAGACGTGCGACGGATTCTTGCAGTTTCACCTCAGAGTCCTTGAAGGGCGCCAAACGTTGCGGTGGTCCGTCCGTGTTTTGTCGAGTACAATGATCGGGCGAAATCGAGCGCTTGGCAACGATTAGAACAGGGCCCGAACGGGAAGGGGTCCAGGGGGAAAGTAGATGTCGCTCTTGGAGGGTCGAGTTGCCGTCGTCACGGGTGCCGGAAGCGGGATCGGTGAGGGCATCGCCAGGGCCTTTGTCGACGAGGGTGCTTGTGTGGCACTGGTGGGTAGAAGCACTGAGAAACTACGACAAGTTGCCTCGAGTCTACCTCCAGAGAGAGTCCTCTGCTACCCCTGCGACGTTTCTGACCGGGCGACCATCGAGGCCATGGGTGCCGAGGTGTCGGGCCGCTTCGGCCCCGTGGACTTGCTAGTCAACAATGCGGGCGTCAATACCCTGCGCCGGTCCGTTTTTGAGGTGGATCCCCTGGATTGGGACTATATGATTGCCGTCAATCTCACCGGTGCCTTCAACTGTGTTCGGGCGGTGTTACCGGGAATGCGAAAGCTGAAGAACGGTCTCGTCATCAACGTGTCATCGATTGCTGGAAAGCGAGCAAGCCAGCTCGCCGGGGTGGCGTACTCGGCCTCCAAACATGGGATGGTGGCCCTTTCCCACTCCATTAATGAGGATGAGGCCGCCTATGGCATCCGATCCACGGTTTTGTGTCCGGGTGAAGTGAGCACTCCTATCCTGGAGCATCGTCCTGTGCCCGTACCTCAGGAGGACCGCGATCTGATGCTCACTCCTGAAGATCTCGCTCAGGCGGCTATTTTCGTCGCCACTCTGCCACCCAGAGCTTGTGTTCCGGAGCTGATCATCAAGCCTACGGTGCAGGTGTACAGCTGAAGATGTTGCAGGTTGCAGGTTTGGGGAATTGTTGCGGCGGGCTGATTGACTTGCTAAGCTTCGTTTTCTTTTCTCCGGGTTTGGGCGAGGATTCTTAGAAAGGGGAAGTTGATGAAAAAATCTGTTAGCGGTGTTCAGGCGAACACTAGCATGGACGGGATTGCCCGAAAGACACTGGCTTTTAATGACGAGGCCATGCTCTGTCACTTCAATATGGGAAAAGGGGCAAGGATCCCGCTCCACAATCACCGGGCCAGTCAGGTTGGCTATGTGGTTAGTGGTTCGCTCAAGTTCTTGGGTGACTCAGACAAGGACACCTTTGTTGCGAATGCCGGAGACTCCTATGTCTTCGGTCCTCATCAGACGCACGGCTGTGAAGTGCTGGAAGATTCTGAGGTGATCGAGGTCTTTTCACCGGCTCGCGAAGAGTACAAGGAATAGTGGTCTAACCCGCAGCTGCCGCCAGCAACCGGAGTCCAGAATGCTAGCTAGTTCCCTCAAGAAAAAGCTAAGTGGCGACGAGATCGTCGTAGGTACCTTTCTGACATTCAATTTCTGGGCAGGCCATCTGGAGATCCAGAAGAAACTGGGCATGGATTTCGTTGCCCTGGATCTGGAACATGGTTCAGCGGATCTCAAGACCACCGAGGAGCTTTGTCGGACGGCGCGACTTCTTGACCTTCCCCTGATCGTGCGTCCTGAAGCCAGCGTCTATCATCTTGTCCGAAAGTATGCGGACATGGGACCTGCCGGCTTCCTGATCCCATGGGTGGATGAGGCTGAACAGATGCAGACTGTACGGGACGCCGTCTTCGTCCATCCGCGGGGTCGCCGGGGCCCTGGTGGGGCTTCGATTTTTGGGGCGACAGGTCTGGATCTGGACGGATGGCAGGAAATAGAAGATAACTCCTTCGTGGCTATGCAGGTCGAGACCCCCGAAGGGATCGAGGTGATGGGGGAGATGGCCGCCCCCGATTGGGTTGACGCCGTCATGCTTGGACCTTATGACCTCTCCTTGAATATTGGCCACTGTGGTGAATGGGATCATCCAGTGGTCGTCGAGGCCATTATGAAGGTTCTGGATAAGTCCCAGCAGCTGGGAAAACCCTGCGGAATGCCGGTGGGAAGTGTTGCGCAAACACGGTTCTGGATGGAGCGCGGCTTCAGGTTCTTCCTCTATTCCGAGCCAACAATCATGGCTCGACTACAAGCAGAAGCCTACTTGAGCGAGATCAGGAAGTAACCCTGTGCGCGACTTCGCTCTTGCATCAATGGATGCCTTTCTCAGCGACCTGAGACCTTTTAGTTATAGGTTAGATTAGTCCCATCTGCTCCAGCAGGACGCGGGCTCCCTCGCGTCCCTCCTCCGTACTCTGCGTGAAAGGCGCAGCTGCGAAGTTGCCGGGGACGCCTCGAAGATTCATTGCCGATGTGAAGCCGGCGAAGGTGGAATCCAGAAGGACAACCGACCTCAACCGAATCAGCTTTCGCTGCGCAGCCGCAGCGGCTTCGTAATCCTGCTTGCGAAAGCTGCGCAGAATCTCGACTCCGTATTCGGGTGCCAGTGCAAACAACCCCTCGATGATGCCGCTCGCCCCAAGCTGGAGGGCCAGGTCGAAGAAGGTGGTGTGACCCGAGAAAACAGTGAACTCTTCGGAATCCCGAAAATGCTCGGCCGCAAGGCGGAACGTGAGGAAGTCCCCAGAGGCCTTGAGGCCGACGATGTTGGGAATCTCCGAGAGCTGGCGGATGGTTTCGAATTCGAGTTGGTGGCCAGTCAAAGCCGGGTTGTCATAGGGGTATACGGGAAGATCTGTGCCCTCCGCGATGCCTTCATAGTAGTGGAACAATTCGTTCTGGCTGAACTTGAAGATAAAGGGCGGGATCAAGGCTACAGCACTCACCGGGTAGTTCTCGGCGAGGCGGATTCGGGCCAGCGTCCTTTCGGTGCTGGTGTCGCCGCAGCCCACCAATACCGGAACCTGTCCTTTCACCTCATCGAAGGTCACGGCGAGGGCCCGTTCAAAAGTCTCGTCCTTCAGGAGCTGCATGCTGCCCATGGATCCCAGGGTCAGGAGCCCGTCAACGCCCGCCTCCAGTTGCATCCGGATCTGAAGGCGCATGCCCTCTTCGTGTAGGTCTTCGTGCTCGTCCAGCGGAGTTCCGAGGGCCGTGATGACCCCTTCCAGGGATGGGACTGTCTGGTTCATCTTTTAATAAGCCTTTGTTTTGAGGACGTTCTTGATGCTCACGGTTCTTGCTTTCGAGAGGGTCTGATAGAGGGGCATGACATTCACCTACTGCGTAGTTTTCTCAGCCACAGATGGTACCATAATCCTCGCAGTCCTTTTGCAATCGGGGTTAGAAATTCGCCGCAGAGGTAGGGAGTTCATGACGGCAGAAGAACGGTATCTCTTTGATCTTCAGGGTTATCTGCTCGTGCGGCAGGCGTTATCTGTAGAGATGCTGGGTCGTCTCAATACGACGATCAACGAGATGGAATCTCTGACGGACGCGGAGGTGGAAGCAATGGGTATCCCCAGGAGGCCCACGGAAAGCGATACCTACGCCAGGGCGGGTATCTCTAGCGACAGCCTTGGAGACTACACCTGCGACATTCTCAAGTATGGAGCCGTGTTCGAGGAATTGATCGATTGGCAACCGATCCTTTCACGAGTGGACGAAATGATTGAAGACTCCTACCGTCTGGATGCGGCAATTCTAATGAGCCGCCACCAGGGTGGAGCCTTCCGCTTCCATCATGGCTATGCGGAGTTGCTTCCCTATTCGGAGTATGTTTGTAGTGACGCGAACTTCAGCTGTGTCAGCGTGAAGATTTCCTATGCTCTCACGGATGTGGGAGTTGAGGATGGCTGTTTCGCAGTGATTCCTGGCAGCCACAAGAGCAACTTCCAGAATCCGCTGGTCGGCCAGATTCCCGATCCGGATCATCCGTTGGTAGGGCCCATCCCCTCTCGGGCGGGGGACGCCATCATCTTTTCGGAGGATCTTTCGCACGGAGCAGTTCACAACCGGGGCTGCAGAACCCGTCGGACGCTGTTCTACTCCTACGCTCCTGCCTTCCACTGTAGCTGGGACGGGATGGCTGAGACGGCTTCAGGGTTTCAGGAAAGGGCTCCCTCCAGGCGGCGCGAGTTGACCAGGGTATCGACACCTTTTGAGGAAGGCATCGCCTCAGCCGGGCTTTAGGGAATCAGGGCGGCTGCGGTCATCCTGAACCCTATCCCCAGGATCCCACTGATGAGAGAAAAGATTGTTACTGAGGCAGATGTTTTCGACTTGCAGATCGGCGCGGAGAAGGCGTCCATGTCTCGTGAGGCCAAGCACTTCTTCGATATCACCGGATACCTGTTGCTAGATGAGCTGTTGACTGCTGAGCAGGCCGCTGAGGCGAAGGATACCTTGGCCACTCTGCTTCACTCCCCTTCTCCTGGAATTAGGGTCGATAGCTCGGCTCCATCCCAGTCCGAGATTCTGAACGTGTTGGAAGCAGGCGGCGTGTTCGAGGAAGCGATGGCGCACGATGGAATTCTCTCCTACCTCGGAAGCCTGATCTGGGGTCAACAGTTCCGATTGATTCGATCCAGGGGGATTCTGGTAGGACCCGGCAGCAGGCCTCACCTCAATCAGGGCGGGAAGGCCGACCCCAGACGCTACACGCGGTACCGGTGTGCCTGGGAGGGAGAATTTCGGTGCCTGATGGTGACTTGCCTGATCGCCTTGTCGGATGCAAGCGAAGGCAAGGGAGCCTTCAGCGTGCTTCCCGGAAGCCACAAGAGCAATCTTCCTCATCCCTACGCAGAAGTGGCGCTAGAGGACATCGCTCCCCTTCAGGAGATTCCCCTCAAGGCCGGAAGTGGGGTCCTGTTCGCTGAAACCCTATCCCATGTCGTCAAGCCTCCTCCCAATGAAGCCCAGACTTGGCTCGAGTTTCAGTACGGCCCTTCCTACATGGTCAGTTGGCCCGGCTGTGAGGCCTCACCCGAGCTCCTGGCACGAAACTCCAACCACCACGAGCGCCGGCACCTCCTGATGGAACCCTATTATCATCCGGCTGGATCGCAGAAGAAGAAATAGACCAAGATACAAACAAATCCCAAGCTCTAAGCACCAAGTTCCAAACAGGCTTCACCATCCAGATCACAACAATAGGTCTGACGTCCGCCAAAGGGATCAACTCCACTGTTTCTGATTTTGAGTTGGGAGTTTGGGATCTGTTTGTATCTCGTATCTTGTATCTTGTGATTTTCCTGGAGAGCTGTTGTGCCAGATGCGTTTGAGCCAGATTGCGAGGTCGTCGAAGAGAACATAGTAGGTGGGCAGGACCACCAGTGTGAGGATAGTGGAGGCCATAAGGCCTCCCATGATGGTTCGGGCCATGGGGAAATAGCGAAGTTGGAATAGGCTGGTGTCGCTGAAGGCAAGTGGAATTAATCCGCCAATCGTGGTGGCAGCTGCCATGAGGATAGGTCGAAATCGGTCTCGGCAGCCGTCCAGCAGGGCCTCCAGTCGATCTTTTCCCTGTCGTCGCAGATTGTTGATGTGGTCGATCAGGACGATACCGTTGTTTACAGCGAGTCCCATCAGAATCAAGATTCCGATCTGTGCCATGAGATTGAAGGGAGTCCCTGTTAGAAACAGAAACCAGGCAATTCCAACCAACGAGAACGGCAACGAGAACATGATCGCGAAGGGGTGGCTCAACGACTCGAACAGCGAGGCCATGACGAAATACACCATGAACAGAGCCAGTAGGATATTGAAAAAGAAATCCTGGTCCTCGTTCTGGGTGCGTTTCGTCCAGTACCCGAAACTCCACCCGTAGCCCGGTGGGAAGTCGAATCCGTCCATGACTTCGGTGACATGCTTCATGCCCTCGTCTTTCTTCTCGCCCGAATAGATGGCGAATAGTTGCGTAAAGGTGCGGCGGTCCTCGCGCTGGATCTGGGCTGGTACCTTGTTGATTCGGAGGTCGGCGACTTGGGATAACGAAATGGGTTCTCCCCCGGTTCCACTTCCCACGATGACCGATTTCAAGTCTTCCAAGCTGTCGCGGTCCTCCTGTGAAAGCCAGACCGTTATGTCTACTTCGCCTTGAGAGGTGCGGAAGCCCCTGACCTGTCTGCCTCGCATGAAGATAGCCAGCACATCGGAGACGGATCGGGACGAAATACCGTACTTCCGGGCTAGCGGTCGACGAAGCTGAATCTGCACCTCTTCCTGGGCCTGGTCGAGGGCGCTGTTGACCTGAGTGAATCCCGGCCGGGCAAGCAGCTTCTTGCGTGATTCAGAGGCAAGCTTGACCAGGGCCTGAGGGTCGTCCCCAAAAATGCTCACCTGGATCCACTGTTGATTTTGGGCTCCGCCCTGCCGGCCCAATCCGATCTTGGCACCCGGTATGATTGGCAAGCCTTCGGAGATCTCTTCGCGAACCAAGCGGACCTCTTTGGGGGAGAGCCTCTCCTTTTCGAAATGGACGAAGGTTCGTGCGCTGTTGTTGCCGTATCGACTGAAAACGTTAGCGATCTTGAAACGATCACGATTGGCCAAGAGAAACCGCTCAACCGGGCCTACATAGTCGTGCTCGATTTTTCCGTAGTGAAAATTCTCTGAAAACTCGTACTGAATCTCCAGCGTGCCAAGTTCTGCGGCGTCTGGGGTATTGTCTGGAACCTTGCTGAAGAGCAGCCAGCCAGATCCGACAACGATCAATGGCACCAGCAGCAGGCCTACCAGAAACCGGTGGCGCAGGGGCCAGGCGACCAGACGCAGATAGTATTCGGTAACACGGTTCGTCTGAGGCGTAGAACCAGTCTTGGGAAGCAGCCACGTCAACCCCCGATTCGACAGCCAAAGGTGCCATAGGGATCGATGTTTCAGATCCAGGCTCAAAAGTCGTCCCATAGCCAGGGGGATGAGTGTCAGAGAAATCAGGAGTGAGCAGAGCAGAGTGAATATGATTGCAAGCCCCGTGTGGCGGAGCCAGACGGAGAAACTGGTTTGCTCGCCGAAGATGAGCGGCACAAAGATGATGATAGAAGTCGCGGTGGAGGCAACAACGGCCGTGTATACCTCCTGGCTGCCCGTCAGAGCTGCCGTCATTCGGTCTGCGCCGCGCTCGAGCTTGCGGAAAATCGCCTCCATCACAACGATAGCGTTGTCGACCAGCATTCCGGTCGAGAGCATCAGGCCCATCATAGTAAGCGTGTTCAGGGTCTGTCCCGTCAGGTAGAGAAAGGTCAGCGCCGAGACGATGGAGAAGGGAATCGCTAGGGCGACTATCAGAGTCGCGCTCAGCTTTCTCAGGAAAAGGATCAGGATTACAACAGCCAGGAGGGCTCCTATTGCTCCGGCTGAGAGAAGTCCGAACAGCGATTTCGTGATTTCCTTTGCGGCGTCACCCCAGGGCAGCATCTCGATGCCTTCCATGCCGGACTGCAGGCCTATCCGATCGACCTCCTCCAGAACTCGGGCCACCGTCTGGACCGTGTTTGCGACGGAGGTCTTGCGTACCCTGAAGCCGATGCCATAGCCTCCATTCAGGTGCTGCCCGGAGTTTGCGACAGGGCTGTCGTACTCGATATCGGCAATGTCGTTGAGGGTCAGTCCTAACCGATTGACCGGGACCTCACCCAGCTCCTCGAGAGTCTTGATGGTGCCGTAGGAAAGTGCGTCGTAGCGTACACCCCCGTCCGCTACCCTGCCCAAGGAGCGGTTTAGATTGACCTGATCCAAGCGTCGGAACAATTGTCCCACGTCGACTCGATATCTCTTGATATCGTCCAATCGGAGATAGATATTGGTTTCCTGACGCTGGACACCCCATATCTCTACGTCGGCCACTCCCGGTAGGCGCTCGATGGGTCTCTTGACCTTTAGATCCAAAAAGTCAGCCGAGGTGCGAAGGTCTTTATCCGAGGCGATCCGGACTTCGACAACCGGCTCGTCCTCGAAACCGAAACTCCGAAGCGAGAGTTGCTGTATATCCTCTGGGAGGTCTCCTCGGATCTGGTCCAGCTTGCCTCGCACCTCCGATCGAAGCACGGCCATACTCGTGTCCCACTCGAAAAACAGCTGGATCGAGGAGGAGTCCCTGCCCGAGCTGGAGCTCATCCTCTGAACCCCAGGAATCGTACTGAGGATTTCCTCTAGCGGTTTGGTGATGGACTCCTGGATCTGACTGGGCGTGGCATTGGGGTAGGAGGCATTTACAATCAGGAAAGGAAACTCCAGGTCAGGGAACTGAACCAGCGGTATCTTCGTAATCGAGATCAGCCCCATCAGGACCAGCAAGATAAAAAGAACGCAGACGGTGATCGGACGGCGGAGTGAGAAAGCGGCAAGGGATCTGCCTTGAGGTAGGTCTGGCGTCATTTCCGTCTACCTGTGCTCGTCGCGGGCATTTTCAGCAAATGCGTCGCACGTCCCAGGTTAGGGGCCACCGGTGATGGGTCCTGAACATTTTAGGTTTCCGCAGCTGTCAGTTCCGAAGCTGTCTGCTGCCGGTCAAAGGACGTGCGACGTTCCGACGTTCGACGTATTTAATCTTCATCGTTCCTCAATTGAACCCGTCTATCGAAAAGATCATAGATCACCGGAATTAAAAGAAGAGTCAGTGCCGTTGAGAATAGTAGTCCTCCCATTACGGCTACTGCCATGGGAGCCCTGACTTCGGAGCCTTCTCCCCACCCTAGGGCCATGGGGAACAAGCCCAGTACCGTCGTCATCGTCGTCATCAGAATGGGGCGCAGGCGGACTTGACCTGCCTCCAGCAAGGCTTCTCGCTTGGCTCGTCCCTGGCGGCGGAGTTGGTTGGTGTAGTCGATCAAGACGATAGCGTTGTTGACGACGATCCCGGCCAGAATAATGACTCCCAGGAATACCATCACGCTGATGGTGGTCCCTGTAGCCAACAAGGCAAGGACGACGCCGATCATTGCTAGGGGCACGGAAAAGAGGATGATAAAGGGGTGGATCAGGGACTCGAACTGGGAGGCCATTACGAGATAGACCAGTAGCACCGCCAAGGCCAGTGCGAATACCAAACTACGATAGGAGGTTTCCAGTTCTTCGTTCTGGCCTCCCAATGCAACCACTGTGTTGGGCTGAATCCGATCGCGTAGCTTTGCCAGTTCCTGCTGGATCTTGAGCGACACTCCACTGAGATCCTGTCCAGCCAGGTTGGCCGACACGACCGCGGCCCGCTGGGAGCCGATTCGACGGATTTCGCTGGGTCCTCTGGAGCGGAGTATTTCGGCGACGGCTCCCAGCCGAATCGGAATCTGACGGCCGCCGGCCGATTGTTGCTGTGACCGGTCAGTGGCGCTGTTGCTGTCGGCTTGTCTTTCCTGTCCATTTCCGGAAGTGCTTGACGACGAACCGTTTGAGGTGGCGACCTGGTCTTCGGAACCGTCAAGTCGCGGGGGAGAGTTGGTAGCGATCCATCCGTTGATGACCAGATCCTTGATGGCGTCGACTGTATTGCGGTCCGTCTCCGCGGCCTGGACCAGAATGTCGAACTGCCTGTCTCCTTCGCGGTACCGCGAGGCTACCTCTCCCCGGATCTTGTTGCGCAGGGTGGCGGCAATCTGGGTCTCATCCAGTCCCATGCGTGCCAGCTCCTGCCGCTTGAAACGAATCTGTATTTCCGGGTTTCCGAGCTCGGTCGAGCTTTCGATGTCGTTGAGGCCTGCGATACCCTTTAAGCGTTCCGAGACAAGAGCTGCGACTCGGCGCTGTTCCTCCAGGTCGTAGGCAAAGATCTCTACTTCGATCGGCGTCCGGAAACTGAAGAGCGTAGGGCGTTTAAAGCTATGGGTGATCTCGGGGTAACGATCAAGCTCCTCTCGTATTCGTAGGATGACCGTCCTCTCCGCGACCCTGTCGCGGCGATCGCTCATCACCACTCGAAGCTGGCCGACGTTCTCTTCTAATGCAGTGCTGGAAAATTGGTTCTTGTTGCTGCCTCCGACGCTCGAGAACACGGTCTCTATGCCCGCAAGAGTAGCGACCCTTGTCTCGAGATCGCGAATAACCCGGTTCGTCACCTCGAGCGATCGACCCTTGGGCAGTCGGATCTCAAAGGAGAATTCTCCCTGGGACAATGGGGGGATGAGCTCCACTCCCAGAAAGTCAGAGACTCCAATCGAGCAAACTACCATCACAGCCACGAGTCCGAAAACCAGTGGCTTATGGTCGAGAGACCAGTGAAGCAGTTTGGGGTAAGTCGACTGCAATCCGCCGAATGCCCTGTCGAACAGGTTCAGGATCGGCGACACTAGGTGAAGGAGAAAGCGTCCCAGCAGCCCCAGCAAGCTGCGCAAATCGGTGAGGGTGACCGTGATCAGGTCGACAGCGATGAACCGGAAAAGGTTCCGGCCAATGCTGACTGCTCTGCCCGTCAGGCTACCCGGAAGAGGCCCTCTCCGCTGAGCTGTTTCTCCCGTCGGCTTGTCTGAAGCAGCGATTCTGGAATGGCTAACCCTGAAGGCCAGGACCATGGGGATAAACGTCAGTGCGACGGCTAGGGATGCCAGCAGCGAGTAGGTAATCGTCAGAGCCTGATCCTTGAACAGCTGTCCCGCAATGCCCTCAACGAAGACCAGAGGGACGAAGACCGCCACCGTGGTGAGGGTCGATGCGGTGACGGCCCGACCTACTTCGACCGTGCCTCTAAAGACAGCGTCGGCGGGAGTGCCTTTTCCCCGGTGGCGATGAACCGACTCGAGCACGACGATCGAGTTGTCCACGAGCATGCCCACTCCCAGGGCGATGCCCCCGAGGGACATGATATTCAGGGTGATTCCGGTCTGATACATCAGGGTAAAGGTCGCCATTATTGAGATCGGGATGGAGAAACCGATGATCAGGGTGCTGCGTAGATCCCGCAGGAACAGAAACAGGATCAGCGTCGACAGCAATCCTCCCAGCACTGCTGCTACGAGTACGTTGTTGACAGACTGGTCGATGAATTCGGCCTGGTCAAAGACGATGCTATGCTCGATTCCATTAGGAAACGTCTTGTCTCCCGTCAAGTTTTTCAACCGCACACGGATCGCGTTGGAAACGGTGACGGTATTGGCATCTCCTTCTTTGTAGATGCCCAGCTCGACACACTCCTTGCCATTGAAACGGGCAATGACCTCGCGTTCTTTGCTCCCTCTCCAAACCCTGGCTACTTCTCCCAGCACCACCTGACGCCCTTCCTCGTCACGGACGATGAGGTTCTTGATCTCATCCACGGATTTGAATTCATTCAGCACTCGGACCAGATAGTTGGAATCCAGATCGTAGAGGCTGCCGCTTGCCTGGTTCAGATTGGCCTGTTCGACGACGTTGGCCACATTGGTGATAGGTATTCCCAGTTCCGCCAGGCGCTTTTCGTCGATCTCGATGCGAATCTGCTCTTCTTTTCCACCCACGACTTTGACGGCCGCTACGCCTGCAGTCGACTCGAGGCTTTTCTTGACCTGCCGTTCGGCTATATCACGCAGGCGACCGAGACTTAGATCTCCGAAGAGCTGAAGGCGCATAATCGGGTCGTAGGAGGGATCGAAGCGTAGGATGACCGGCTTCTCGACATCGCGAGGGAGTCGTACCAGGTCAAGTTTCTCCCGGACGTCCATACTTGCCAGGTCCATATCGGTATCCCAGGCAAATTCGAGTACGACCTCTGACTGACCCGAACGAGAAACGGAACTCAGCCTTCTCAGTCCCGGCACGACCCCTACGGTTTCCTCGATGAGCCGGGTAACCAAAGACTCGATCTCTTCGGGAGCCGCGTCCTCGAACTCAGTCTGGATTGTGAGCGAAGGATAGGAGATATCGGGCAGTAGGTTCAGCGCCAGGCGGTCGAGCGATACCAGGCCGAAGAGGGTGATCGCGACCACGAACATCGACACAGTTACGGGACGCCGGATGGCGGTCTGGGTAAATTTCATTGAGCCAAAAAGAGATCCCAAGTGTGTCTTGGGATTTGCTAGACCCCCGGTTCGCTTCCGACGATCCGCACCTTCGCCCCTTGGATCAGGTTCCCCTGGCCTGCGACGACCACGCGTTCCCCGGGGGAGACTCCTTGCCGCACCTCAACGTCCTCGTCGTCACGATAACCTAGCGTGATTTTTCGGCGATGCGCCGTTGTTCCCTCGACCACGAAGACGAAGTCCTGGCCGTCCTCTTCCAGGAGGGCGCGTTTGGGAATAAGTAGGGCTTCGACTCGAGTATCGGTCTCGATGTCGACCCGGACGAAAGCCCCAGGCTTGAAGGACTTGCCCGAAGGAGACAGGTTGACCGTGACTTTCACCGTTCCGGTCGCCTCATCGACAATGGGACTGATTCGGACGACTTGACCCTGGATCCGGTCGGTTCCGGCTGAGCTGAGGCTGACCATTGCGGTCTGACCAGGGTTGATCCGGGAAGCTTCTCGCTCTGAAAGATGAACGTCAGCGAAGAGAGGAGAAAAGGCGCCAAGACGGAAGAGGGCATCGAGGCTGCGGACGGTTTGGCCAATTTCAACGGTGCGGTGGGTAATGTATCCTCCGAAAGGGGCCGATATTCGAGTGCGCGAGACTTCAAGCTCGACCTGTTCCCCCTCTGCCTTCAGTTCTTCAACTCGGTGTCCGGACTCCCGAACTTCCGATGCCGCAACTTGCTCATCCTGCTCCAGTTCCTGGACCCGGTAGCGAAGGGTTGCCACCTCCTCATCGCTTACCAGCTTCTCGGCATAGGCGTCTTCCTTACGCGCCAGTTCAACTTTGGTATTAGCGATCTGGATTTGCGCCTTTCGCTCTCTGATGTGGGACTTTTCGAGCTGAAGCTTGGCCTGTGCTAACTTCTGCTCGGTCAGCTTGAGGCGAATCAACAGTTCGGTGTCATCGAGCAGACACAGGAGTCTACCGTTTTCCACCCGATCCCCCTCCTCGACCAGAACCTCCTTGACCACGCCAGTCACTTGAGTAGTCAGCACAACATCGCGAAGAGGCCGCAGATTCGAGGTCGAAGTCAGGAAGGATGAAATCGGTCCCTGTCGCGTGACCTCCAACTGGACTGGAACAGCTGCCTCTTCAGCATCGGTGCTGCTGCTATCAGCCTCAGAGTCCGCCTTGGAGACGTCTTCACCGGGGTAGTAATTCGTGGCCAGATACCACCCACCCAGGGCTAGGACCAGGAGACCGATGAATCCATATACTTTGACTCGGATATTCATAACAGGACCGTTCCTATACAGTTCGCGATTGGCGAGAAACCAGCAGGTGACGGAACAGATCGCACCCGCGGGTTCACTTCGATTTTCCAATTCTACCTAAACCGGTCCTCGCTGTCCCATTGCATACTGGTCCAGTACGCACGCCGCCGCACAAAAGTTCCCAAGTTAGAGCTGCCTCTTACGTAGCTTTGGGCTCCAGGCCGAAGTATTCCCGTCGAGCCCAGCGGCTCGTACATGTCTAGCGTCTTCTTCTCGCCCTTGTCCTGCCTTCAAACTTGACTTTGCCTGTGCCTTTGCCTTCCCCGTACCTTTGCCGCCCACCTTCGCCTGGTCCAAGAACAGTCCTCACTTCGGGTCGCACCCAGAGCCTGGAGGCTGCGAATGGATAGAGAAGAGGCGAGATGGAAGGCAAAGGCAAGTTTCAGGGGGAGGGCAGGGGAAGGCGCCAAATACATACGGCGTCCTGGAGACCACCGCCACGCACGAAAATAGCACTACGCGGACGAATCCCAGTGAGTTTCAGGTTCGAAGGGAAACATCGGTTGGCTGCGGTGACGATAGGTGAAGCGCGAGGGATTGGCCGCCGTGATTCCAGGAGAGTCGACTTCCAGCATACTCGCCGATACGGATTCGTAGGCAGCCCGTGGAGCGATCGCTCCCTTTGCAATCAGGACCCGCTTCTGTCGTGGTTTCACCCCAAGGCTCAAAATCTGTTCCAGGCTGAAGGGGGCCATGCGGAGTGAGGTCAGGACCACCGTGTGGCGCTCCCGGGTCTCCACTACGGCGGTGAGGCCCTGCTGGTTGATACGGCTCCCTCCGTGTCGGGGCTGCTCCTCGACAAACATCCCATCATGAAGACACCGCACCCGACCCTCGATTGGAATCGGATCCCCGTGTAGACGGTCGCTCTTGCCGCCGACCTCGAGTGCGACGGTCTCGCCCACTCCGGCATCCGCGCAGGCCCGGACGGCTGCTGGATCGAAGAGGACCAGCAGACCATCCTCGACACCTGCCTCTGCCAGGGCTTTGAAAATCACGGTTCCATCGCCCGGACTTCCGCCCCCTACGTTGTCTCCAGCGTCTAACAGCGTGACGGGTGTCCGCTCAGATTGGGCTACCTGCTCCACCGCTTCTTCCACCGGCGTGCCCGTGAGGTTGAGTCGATCCCTCTGGCTCCAGGCTCGTTCCGCTAGCTTGACGGCTTCCTTTCTAGCTTTTTGCTGGTCGCCATCTGAAACTACCAGAAACGAGGTCCCCATCTCCTCGACGTCGGCATAGGCGAAGCCTGGAGCTATACTGGCGGAAATGATCCCCGGTCGCTGGATGGTCTCCTCGAGTGCTCGATAGAGCCCCGCCATGGGCTCCTTGATGGTTTCCTGAGCCAAAATCGTGATTGCCAAGGGAGGCTTCACCAGGCTTTGAACCGGATGAGTTTCCCCGTCCAGAATCTGATTCAGGATTCGAGCTGCCTCCCGCCCTCTCTCTCTCTGATCCAAGTGGGGATAGGTCCGATAGATGGTTGTGGCCGTGACGTTCTCGATCAAGCGAGGCGAGACATTGCCGTGCAGGTCAAGCGTCAGCACGACCGGAAGCGAAGAACCTACCAACTGCCGAATGTTTTCTGCGGTGTTCCCATCGGCATCCCGGATGTGGCTGCTAACCATGGCTCCATGAAGAGATAGCAAAAGTCCATCCAGAGACTCGCCGGAGACCCGCGTCAGAATCTCCTCCAGAATCTCCTCATATACCCCTTCAAGCAGTGGCCCTGCCGGCATAACCCAGGCGGCCACAAGTGGCACCAACTCCACTCCAACACGAGCCACCTCCTCGATCATCCCGCCCACCTCATGGTGAGCCTCACCCCATCGATGGATGATCTCGTCACCAAACACAACGTTATCGTCGAACATCTCCCGCGTAGTAAAAACCGGGTTGAATGTATTCGATTCGTGGATGAAAGAAACGAGGCCGACTCTCATTTTTTAGAAGGAGACATTGAGGTGGATATTAAAGGTCGCACGTCGGAACGTCGTACGTCCTTTGACCGGCAGCAGCTAGCTTCGCAACGTATATCTGCGGAAACCTCAAACTTTGAAGATTCACCACCGGTGACCGCTGACCTAAGACGTGCAGACGTTCCGACGTGCGACCCTTGAGTTCGAGGCACAGACCAACGCAAACCTCGCATTCGCGAAGCCCAGGCGATTTCAGATGCTACGTAAGGAATTACCAGTCCCGCGACTTGAAGCCGCCGCCGCGGGAGCCTGAATCTCGCTCGTGGGCTCGGTCGACGCGTAGCGCGCGGCCGTCGAGGTCCTTACCGTTCAGGGTCGATATGGCTTCATCCACGTCTTGAGTCTCTTCCAGTTCCACGAAGCCGAATCCTCGAGATCTCCCGGAATATGCGTCTCTGATTATGTTGACGTTCTGGACCGCTACGCCTGCCTCTTTGATAAAAGTTTCTAGAACACTTTCTTCAAGGTTGAAGTTGAGGTTTCCGACAAAAATCTTGCTCATTGAAAACTCCTCGTGTCTCGTCAGCTTCGAACTACTTCACCAAGGACCAAGCCCAGCCGGGCGATTTGCAAAGGATAATGCCAAGATTCGATTTTGTAAACCTTTATGCGGATTGTGCCAGGCGGAGAAGGAAGGCTGCCCGGTTCAACGAAGGCTATCCGGTTAGTAGAAGCTTGAGAGCCAGAATGATGATGGCGGCCGTTACAAACTGCTTGATCCAGCCATGACCCTTCAAGACGGTCAGGCGGACCCCAATCAGACCTCCGGTAAATGTGCCTGCAGCTAGCACCAGGCCGGTGATCCATTCAACTTTTCCCTGGGAGGCGAATAGAGCCAGAGAGACAACGGTGAAGGCGAGGATGCTCAGTACTTTGACGGCGTTTCCGCGAACCAGATCCAGACCTGCCATGCTGGTAGCTGCCAAGACCAGAAAGCCGACGCCGGCTTGCACAAAGCCGCCATAGACGCCGACGAGAAAGAAACCGAAGGCGAGGCCACCGATATGGACCGTTTGTGAATCTCCGGTGCCTTTGTCTCGTCGACTCAGGGGATCCCATAGAGTCCAAAGGCTGACGCCGATCATCAGAAAGGCCAGGATCTTCTTGAAGGTGAGATCCCCCACCTCCAAGGCCGCCCATGTCCCGAGGATCGACCCCAGGGTGGCAGGCAGTGCTGCCCACAAGATACAGCGCCAGTCCAGGACTCGATGACGGTGAAATCCCCAGACAGCCCCCATGTTTTGGAGTAAGATTCCGACGCGGTTGGTTCCGTTGGCTACCGTCGCGGGGAGTCCCATGAAGATGAGGATGGGAAGTGTCAGGAACGATCCACCGCCCGCAATGACGTTGAGGACACCGGCGATAATGCCGACGACGACGAGGAGGGGATATTGAATCCAGTCACTCACGATTTTGAGGTATTACCATCCTTCCTATGACCTACGACCTGCAACCTCTTGTTCCTCGACCTGCGCAGCTTATTTCACGCCCCTTGGAGATTTCAACCCCCTAGCCGGGGGACCATGATTGGTTTAAGATCGTTTTCCTATAATCGACGCCCGCGTGTTGTTTGATTGGCACGAAGATGAATTGCAAGGCCTATACCTTCGGTTTGGCTCTCGTCCTTTGTTCGCAGTGGAATCCTTCTGCCCTCAGTCAAGCAACTCCATCCAATCCTAGCCCTCTCGAATTGTTGGAATCGGCTCGGGAGTGTGAGGTACAGCATCGAGATTCAGAAGCGCTGGCGCTCTACCACAAAGTGCTTCAGGCTGAACCTGATCAATTCGATGCTTTGTGCGCCGCCAGTTATCTACATGGCCAAGTGGGCAAGAGGCTGAGAAAGTCAGCCCGCGAGCAGCACTATCAGCAGGCACTGGAGCTGGCCGAGAGGGCCCTCAAGCAGCGACCCGATGACCCTGAGTCCAATTTTGTCATGGCCTGGTCCTGTGGTGGAATCGCAATGATCTCGGGTGTACGAGAGAAGGCGCAATTGGCGAGAAAGATCAGGGACAGGATTGGAATCACGCTGGAGAAGGATCCCAGCCACCATCGGGCATGGTACGTCTTGGCCAACTGGTATTACAAGATAGCGGATGCCAATTTTCTGGAACGCGCAGCGGCGAGGCTGCTGTTCGGAGGGCTGCCTCAAGGCGTCAGCTTTGAGAAGGCGGCCTCCGCCTACCAGAAGGCTATTCAACTCCGGCCCAACTTCATTCTCTATCACTACGAACTGGCCCTGGCCCTCTGCAAGGTGGGCAAAAAGGGAGAGGCTCTCAAGCAGCTTGAGTACGCCTCAGGGCTGGATCCACTGACGCCGGATGATCCCGCTACAATTGTGGCGTGCAACAAACTGATGCGAGAGCTCAGGTAGCTGACGTGGCTTCGTTCTCCAGGCTGAAGTTCTTATTCTACCAGCCTTTGGCTCGTACGGCGGCTTGGAAGCCATGGCCACGACGAAGGCTGGTTCGACTCCAGAGTATCCATGAAGGTCTATCTATTTGCTGAGCCTGGGGCGCTCAGAACACTGGAGTCAAGCGAGCAGGAAGTCCCGGAGGTATTGAGCGCAGTCGCTCGGGGAACTCCAACCGAGGAACTGGTTATTTGCGTCTATTTGCTCCGGCGAAATAAGAGCTGGCGAGGCGTCTACTATCGCTTGTGGCAGAACCCCGACAGTTTTCGTGCCCGAAGGGGCCACTGGATTATCAGCACTCGATTCGAGACACCTACAGATCTCCCCGAACGCTATCGCCTGATTCGTGTCCTGATCGGTGCTCGGTTGACCTACCCGATGCGGGCGCGTGACAGGAGTGGATTCGAGCATACCTACCAGTCCTTTCGCGATCACCTGGCCGACCTCTTTGCGCATGAGCTGCACCACTATCGGCGCTACCATCTGGGGCTTCATCCGCGAGAGGGCGAGGCAGGAGCGAACCGGTGGGCCTTGAAGCGAGTCCAGTCTCTTAATTTCGCAGTTGAAGGCAGGCGGATCCCGCGTCCCAAGCATCGGCCGTTCAGTCCGGCCCTCTGGATTCGGAAGCTTCATCACGAGCGGCTTCGTTTGGCTCCCACCGGAAGCCAGCTGCGTGTAACCTACCGATTCGACGATAGGTTGAAACGAGGAGAGATCGTAACGCTGGTTCGGCCACTCAGACGACCCTCACCCCGAATCGCAGTCAGGACCGCTCAGGGCAAGGAATGGTGGGCACCGATGGACTGGCTCGAACTCGAAACACCAATTACGTCGGAACGTCAGTTAAAGAGGTCGCACGTCTAAACGTCGGACGTCCTTTGACCGGCAGCAGCTAGCTTCGAAACGTATATCTGCGGAAACCTCAAACTTTGAAGATTCACCACCGGTGACCCCTGACCTGGGACTTGCGACCTCTTCACCTGACGTGCGGCGGTTAAGAGAAGTTACATCACGTAGGATCCTTTTTCTTCTGGATCTTCCTCCCACTCAACTACCTCCGCCGTACGAATCACCTTCTTCTTCCTCTGGAAGTAGAGCAGCGCCATGATCGCGCCAAGTCCAAAGCCAATGGCATGTGTGCGATAGCTGACATTCTGTTGCAGGGTTGTGGGTATGAGGAGGATCAGGCCAAAGCCGAAGCTGCGCAGCAATCGCTGTCGGAGAGACCGGCTTCGCTCGATGAGGATGTATATCGTCAACCAGAAGCCCGCCATGAGATAGGTGACGCCGGAGGCACCTAATAGCCTGACTTCGGGTGGGTAAGTCAGTAAGGCCAGGTAGTTGGTGAGCGCTCCCAGGACGACCACGCCGAAAGGGTAGACCCAGAATCCAAAATACCCATAGAGCAGGTAGCTGAACAGAGCCAGGAAGGCTGCATTCGAAACCAGATGCCTCCAGTCCCAGTGGACCCCCATGGCGGTCACCAGCCGCCAATACTCTTGATGCTCGTTCACCCGTTCTGGAATAGCCGCCAGTTTAGAAAAGAGCTCTGGGTATTCCCTCCAGCAGAGCAAAGCCACCGCCGTAACGATCATGGCACTTAGAAGAGCGATCGCGCCGCTATTGTCCCGAGCCTTCTCAGAAAGAAGCGTCCGTTTGACGACGATGTGGTCATTCCCCGCCATTAACGAAACGAGTCTGGAACGCTACCCTCGCCATGTCAATAGGAACGTCGAAACGTCTGAACGTCGGAAAGGTCGCACGTCGGAACGTCGCACGTCCTTTAGCCGGCAGCAGACAGCTTTGGAACTAAGAGCTGCGGAAACCTTAAAGTTCAAAAACCCACCACCGGTGAGCCATGACATGGGACGTGCGACGTTCAGACGTTCCGACGTGCGACTTCTTGCCGTTCGTTACCGAATCGAAAACCGAACACCGACCCTGGCATTAAACTTCGACGATGGGTAGAAAGCTCTTTCGGCCGGAAAACCCCCTAGGACTCCGTACTCGGAGTATTCTTGATTCAGGATGTTGTTCAGGTCCAGGAACAG
>Ga0310120_10000785_pt1 | contig 24768 bp, 11 predicted proteins | sample CB27_AW_983_MG_FD_203506 | JGI IMG/M metagenome (GOLD analysis project Ga0310120, IMG submission 203506) | Marine microbial communities from Western Arctic Ocean, Canada - CB27_AW_983 | ecosystem: Environmental > Aquatic > Marine > Oceanic | place: Canada: Western Arctic Ocean | collected...
CTCGCGGCCGAGGCGAGCAGTCGTGGATGAGAAGAAGGCGATGAAGTCGAGTTCCTCCTCGCGGCAGATGCAAAGCAGGTGTCTGGCAGAATCGACCTTTGTGCTCCACACCAGATCAAACTGCTCGTCAGTCTTTTCAGTGATCCAGCGATCTGCGAGGACCCCGGCACCGTGAATGATGCCGCGAACGGGGCCGTACTGGGCACGAGCTTCATCGATACAGTGTTCGAGAGCGACACCATCCCTCACATCGATGGATCGGTATTCGATGCGGCAGCCGAGATCCCTCAGTGTACCGAAGAGCCGCGCCATCTCGCGCATCCTGAGGATCTCGGTGGCGCTGGCGCGTATCGTAGCAGGAGAGTCTTTTTGTCCCTGGAGTTCGAAGCATCGCGGCTCCAGTTGATCGTCGGCGACACCCAGCGCCCAGTCGGGTTCATCGCCAGGTGCTGCAGTTCTACCGAGCAGCAGAAAGTTCGGCTGGTAACGCCTGGCCACTGCTTCGACACAGGCCGCCGTCACGCCTCGAGCTCCGCCGGTGACGATCACGAGGCCACCTTCTCGCACCAGCTCCCCTTGCTGCTCATCCTCGGGGGAGAGTTGCAGCTGCACCTCGATTCGACCGGCAGGAGCGAGGCCGATCTCCATCCCATCTCCTTCGATCAATTCATCGACGAGTTGCTGAGCAGCCTGGCTGGGATCGTCAAATGCCAGCGACAGATCGATCGATCGTACCTGCACCGAAGGCCACTCTCGTGCTGCGCACTTGGCCATCCCGGAGAGAGCGGCGAATGCTGGATCCGTGGAATCTACCATCGCTTCGAGAGGTTCCAGCCCGAATCGTCCATCGAAACGCTGCACCAGTGCCACCAGTGCGCCCTGAGAATCGTCTGCATCCTGGAAGCATCTTCCCGCTGCTCTGAGCCAGCGGAATCCCATTCGAATCGCATCATCAGGATCGGCAGGGGAATCGAGCAGCAGCAGTAATCCGCCGGGAGTCTCTGAACCGATCACCTGTTGAGGATCCTCCGGGCAACACAACGGTGATGACAGCGCCGAAACTCCCCTGGATTGCAGCAGAGTCACCAGTGCCTGGGCCAGTTGCGGCTGATCACAGACGACATGGAAGGGTCGTTGCTGACTCGCGGTTGCCATCTGGATCGCTCCACGGCGGGCCACCGGGAGGACCACCGGTATCGCATCGAGATAGATGAAGTCGGTCACCTCTCCAGCGGATTCTGCAGAGATGTGTGACAGCCCGGCAGCCGTTGAAGCAGCAACAGTGACTGAATCTTGCTGCACGCCGGGAGTGGCCACCGAACTGGAGTTCTCAAGATACCAGCCAACGATGGAGTCGATGGATCGAAGCGTTCCGAGTAGTTCGGGCGGAATCGCCGGCAATTGCGGTCTGCGTTCCCGGATTGCCGAGAGAATCTCGACGCGCTTGATGCTGTCGATCCCCAGATCAGCTTCCAGATCGAGATCGGTGCCGATTGCATCGGCTGGATACCCGGTTTTTTCAGAGATCACCGAGACGATGATGGACTCGACTCCATCCTCTGCAGTCGAGATCGGTTGCTGTCTGGGTGGTTCGGGAGCGATCTCGGAGTTCGGGATCACATCGGAGTACCAGGACACGATCGAATCGATGCTTCGAAGTGTGCCGAGCAGTTCTGGCGGAATCGCCGGCAATTGCGGTCTGCGTTCCCGGATTGCAGAGAGGATCTCGACGCGCTTGATGCTGTCGATGCCAAGGTCCGCTTCCAGGTCGAGGTCGGTGCCGATCGCCTCGACCGGATAGCCGGTCTTGTCGGCGACGACCTCGCAGATCAGCAATTGTAGTGTTGCGTCGACGATTGCGGTCGGTAGTGACACATCTCGAAGAGCAGTGACAGGATCTACCTCCGAGTTGCTTCTGGCCGGCTGCTGCTCGATCGTCTTCTCCCGGTACCAGTCGACGATGGCATCGATGGTGCGCAGAGTTCCCAGCATCTCGGCGGGGATCGCCTCCAATTCGGGGCGCTCGATCCTCAGTGCCGAGAGGATTTCGACGCGCTTGATGCTATCGATGCCAAGATCGCTTTCCAGATCGAGGTCGGTTCCGATGGCGGAGGTGGGATAGCCGGTCTTGTCTGCGACGATTTCCAGGATGGCCGTCGTCAGGCCGTCCTCTGCTGTCGCGGGCAATTCTTGCATCACTTCGGGTATCGGACTGGTCGCCGCACTTGCCGGCAACGGTGCGGATGGGCGGGCGGTCACCGTCGTGTCGATCAGGCTGGACTCCAGGACCTGTTCCGCATTTCGTTGCGCTTCTGCGAGTTTCTGCTGCATCGAGAGGGCGTCCTCGATCGCCTTCATCAACGACTCCTGAGATTCGATCACCGTCATCGTCGGCACCGACCCAGCATCCGATCTGGAACCAGTTGCCACCGGTTGAGCAACCGGAGTTGTCGCGATCGGTGGTGTCTCCGTGACCTTTGGAGTGGAGGAGGTGTCGGTGGTGGGTGGCCGAACCACCGATGCTTCAGGTCGAGCGGAAGCTTCTCCTGGACGCAGGTTGGCACCGCGAATCATCACCACCATTCCATCTTCTTCGTCCTCGATACTGCGACCGTGAGGATCCCAGCTGCAGAGATCGACCGGGTGCCCCTCGACGGCGAGGCGGCCCACTGCAGCAGCCAGATCTGTCAGGTCGAGTTTGCCGGAGTCGATCGAGATCGCGGTGGCACCCTCGGAGCAGTCCTCGAGTATCGATCGAATCAACCCGGTCAGGACCTGCCCGGGACCCACCTCGAGAAATGTCGTTGCCCCGCGCTGGACCATCTCCTCGATCATCTCCAGGAACTGAACTGGACGAGCGATCTGGTGCGCCAGTATCGATTTCGCATCGGATTCAGCTTCTGGATACTCCCTTGCCGTGCTGTTTGCGAACACTGCTGCTGAGGTCGGATGGAAGCGAGCGCGCTGAAGTACTTCCTCGAACGGGACCGCTGCCGAGGCGACCTCCTCTGAATGAAAAGCAGCGGCGACGGGAAGTTTACGGTGACGAACCCCTCGTTGTTCGAGGATCCGAATCGCATCCGAGATGGCTGCATCCTGCCCCGATAGAACTGCCTGCTGTGGCGCGTTTCGATTTGCGATCACCAGATGAGGGCAGTTCTCCTCGACAAATCGCTCCAGTTCATGAATCGGCAGTGCCACTGCCAGCATCGAACCAGCATCATCTCCACCTGCGCTCGCCATCAGTCGACCGCGAAAGTTTGCCAGTTGATGGAAGTCAGTCTCTGACAGCCTGCCCGATGCGGCCAATGCCGTGAGTTCCCCGAAGGAGTGACCTCCGAACAGATCTGCACCGACTCCGAAACGAGAAAGTACGCGAAAGAGTCCAAGACTGACCGCACCGAGTGCCGGTTGTGCCACATCGGTTCGGCGCAACTCGGACTCATTTTGCTCCGTATCATCAGTCCAGCTACGTGGTGGCCAGATCCTGGATGCAAGGCCCGAGTCTTCCTGCTGGTTCCAGAACACTCGCTCGGCATCATCAACTGTCTTGATCATCTCCGGGAAACGACACGCGATGGGCCTCAGCATGTTGACCTTCTGGGAACCCTGGCCTGGGAATATGAATGCGAGAGAACCTCGACAAGGCCCACTGTCTCGATGGATTCCGCCGGGAAGATTCCATCGTCTGCCGGTCTCCTTGCTCAGAGTATCGAGTGCGATTTCCAGTTTAGCCGCTGGATCTCCCCTGTATTCGACGACGACACTGATGCGGTGTTCATCCGAGTTCCGGAAGCGAGCCCGACTTTCGCGTGCCATCGAGTCGAGGATGTGTTCGCTCTCCGAAGACCTCAGTTCAGCCAGCGCATCCTTCAACTGCTGTGCCAGACGATCGGGGGTCTGGTCCGAGAAGGTCAGCAGACTGCAGCATTCGGACCAGTCCGTCTCGATCCGACCGGCAGAGTTTTCTTCCAGCACTGCGTGGAAGTTGCTGCCACCGAAACCAAATGCTGAGACCGCCGCACGTCTCGGAAATCCAGGGTGCCTGACCCACGGGCGGGCCTGCTCCTCGATGTGGAAGGGCGAGTTGGATTCCCGGAGAGCATCGAGAGGTTCCCGGATCTTGATGCTGGGGGGTTGAACCTTGTGGTGAAGCGAAAGCACAGCCTTGATCAGCCCAGCCGCACCTGCTGCGGCCTTGGTGTGGCCGATCTGAGATTTGACGGAACCGAGCGCACAACTGTGCGGTAGGGCCTTGGCTCGGGAAAATACATCCTGAAGGGCTCGAAGTTCGGTGGCGTCGCCAACGGATGTGCCCGTGCCGTGAGCTTCCACCAGACCGATCGTGGAGGGAGAGATCTCCGCATGCTGGTACGCGTCCAGTAGCGCTCGCTGTTGTCCTGCTGCAGTCGGAGCGTAGATGGCCGCCCCTTTTCCGTCACTGGAAGTTCCTATCGAGAGGAGTTTTGCATAGATTCGATCTCCATCTCGAACCGCATCGTCGAGACGCTTTAGCACCAGCACTCCTATCCCTTCACCCAGTATGGTGCCATCACCTGCACCATCGAAGGGTCGTGCATCTCCAGTCGGCGAAAGTGCTGGAGTCTTCGAGAAGCACATGTACATGAAGATGTCATTGAAGGTGTCGACCCCACCTGTGATGACCATGTCACTTCGTCCGCTTCGAAGTTCCAGGGAGGCGAGGTGAAGCGCTGCAAGTGACGAGGCGCATGCGGCGTCGGTTACGCAATTGGTTCCCTGAAGATCGAGTCGATTTGCGATCCTCCCGGCGACGACATTTCCGAGCAATCCAGGAAACGAGTTTTCTTGCCAGGGGACATAGGAATCGGAAATTCTACGCACTACATCTGATGCGGTTTTTTCATCGACGCCTGCTTCGCGTAATGCACGCCACCAATGCGGATGACCCAACCGAGCACCCAGCGGAATCACCAGTTCCAGGGCACCGGTCACTCCGAGAATCACCGAGGTGCGGGATCGGTCAAAATTGGTGTCAGAGCCGTATCCTGCGTCTAGCAGCGCCTGTTTTGCGGCGATCAATGACAGTAACTGGGAGGTGTCCGTGGCTTCCAGATCGTTCGGTGTGATGCCAAAATCCAGCGGGCGAAACGGCACGGGAGTCAGGAATCCACCTCGGCGTCCATAGGTGCGATCGAGCGAAGATCGATCGCTGTCGTGATAGTCGTCCAGTTCCCAGTAGCCCTCCGGGACCTCCTCGATGTGATCCCGGCCACTACGGATACTTGCCCAGTAACCGTGCAGATCTTGCGCTCCAGGAAAGAGGCAGCCGAGGCCGATGATGGCCAGAGGTGCTTCCTGTGAACTGGAGTGCTGGTGAGTGCGATCGCTCATGTCGTGAACCTCAAGCTATCCGATTTCAAATCGCTGCTCCTACGAGGGGATCGGTCGCTGGCGCCGGGGGGAATCGGAATTCCCTGACGAGATAGATCTTGTCGTCGACAGGTAAGTGCCGCACCGTGCATCAGTGTGTCTGCCACATCCGCAACGCGTCTGGCGCTTGGATTCTCGAGCCAACTACCCCTGGTCCATTCATTGAATGCACCCATCGCCGGGCCACACCAGATCTGATAGTCGAGTTTTCTCTGTGGATCACCCGAGTTCGCCCAGTCGGATGAGAGGCCCAGGTACCACCTGAAAAGTAACGCCATGCGATGATGGGGATCTCCGGACGCTCTTTCCAGTTGACCGGGTTCTCGTTCGAGGAAGAACTGCCTGGTTTGCTCCCAGACTTCTGCTACTGGCATCCGGAAGATCTCTTTTTCTAGCCGTTCGAGTTCAGCAGTCGGGAGTTCCTCGATGCTGCTAAATGAGCGATACAACTCGAGCAGTTTTCTGGCACGGGGACCGAACATCGTGCCGGTGCGAAGCACTTGCAGATGAACTCCCAGTTCAAACATGTCGGAAGCGGGGGCCATGATGACATCGGCGGGGCCTGCAGCGGCAAGCATCTCCCTGACGACATCACTGGAACCCGATTCAACGCACGCCTGGTGTACCGATCCGATGACGACATAGTCAGCACCGAGTGCCAGCGCTGCACAGATCGCTTCCGGGGTTCCCAGACCTCCGGCGGCTCCGATCTGGACTCCGGCTGCTGCTGGGATCCGTTGTGCGATCTCGGAGCGTAATTTTGCAAATGCCGGCACCAGCGTGGTCATCGGTCGATTATCGGTGTGGCCACCCGAATCCGCCTCGGCGGTCAGATCATCGCACAGCGGATTTTGACGGGCCCACTGCGCCTGTTCGGCTGTGATCTCGCCTTTTCGAAGCAGCGCTTCGACCATCGCCTCGGGTGCCGGAGAGAGAAACTTGCGCGCCACCTCCAACCGCGAGGCCTTTGCCATCACCCGGGGAATTCTGGGACAGGGGCTCAGTGGGGAACTGGCGGAGAACTGTACGCCCTGCAGACGCAGACGAACCAGCGGTTCCGTGATATCGAGGTAGGCGCTCACCTCGACACAGGGAACTTGCTCTTTTACGAGCAAGCGAGAGGTTTCATCTTCGATGGTCGGCTCTGCAGGACTATGGATCAGGTTGCATCCCCATGGCCTGTCGGGAAGTTGCTGCTTCAACTGCAGGATTGCCGCATGCACCGTGGCAACGGATTGACCCGCAGCCCCATAAAAGGACAGGTAGCCCGCCTGTGCCAGTTCGGTGACCAGTGGTACCGAGGCGATGCCGTTTGCCATCGATCCGGCAACATACGCACTGGAGGTACCGTGATCCCGGATGAAGTGAGCGGATCCCAGAGATCGTGGCGGAGTCGGGGTGAGCATTCCCAGCACAGGGATGCCATCCGGCGAACCACTGGCCGTACAACTTTCGCCGTGGAGTGTGATCTGGCCACCTCGTACAGCACGGGTGTCTCCCGATGGCTCAGTGACGATGGTCCAGTGATGATCCAGTTGCCCCATCGCCTCATCGAGGTCTACTCGAATGACATCCCCGGTCGCGAACCAGCTTCCGATGGCTGGCCAGGATGCGTCAGTGCCTCGCTTCTGTCCCATTTACACTCCCCGATGGATCCCACTTCAGGCATTCCGGATTGGTCGATACAGGAGCACAAAGATAACTCCGATAATGGCACAACGCACCCAATACAGGGAGTAGGGGGCGATTCCAGCAGAGGGGGCTGTCGATCGATCTGACGTGTCGATCCGCTGAGCCTAGGCTCCAGGGCGTTGCAGCATCAGACGGTAGGGCTGCTCCACGTTGCCAGCATCGGTTGTACCCGAGACTCTGAGCAGAATCGATCCGGATGGGCCCGTCTCCACTTCCTCGAGGAAGGGGTCGAAGAAGAAGGGAGCAGAGGCCTGTGAAGACCCGAGGAGAGTCTGTCCGTCGCTGGAATACCACTCCAGCAAGCCGGTCAGCAGCGAGCCATCTCGCCTCGCCAGCAGTTCGACCTGAAAGGGTCCAGCAGTCGGTGGAGTGATCAGATACCAGTCCTCATCCGAGGCCGAGTCGATGGTGGCGAAGATCAGCACCGGTTCTGCTTCGATCTCCGGTGCGGTCAGCGGCGAGTCGTTGGCCCCGGTCGTTTCATCTTCCAGCCAGGACAACGCAGCGTACTGATCGAAAATGAGCCTGCGAGTCAGACCATTGCCGCTGCCGTCGTCGTCGAAGGGACGAAGCTGTAGGCGGATGAGTTGTCCCGCAAGCGGGGGTGGATCGATTTGAAGATGGATGACGGATCCATCGATGTTGATCGCTGTATCTGAAGTCCGGTCGATGTCATCGACACGGACTTTTATCGAGTACTCACTGGCTGCCGGAAGATCTCTGGTGAACGAGAGTGACCAGTTCCCCGAGATCGATGGCATCGATGGCGCAGGCGAAATGTGCCGTAATTGGATCTGGTCGGGAGTCTCCGGGAGTGCCGGATCCGGGCCGACGAAATGGAGCGGATTCGCGCCCAGGGGGCCGAGGTCGTGAGGAGTCCCGTCGATATCGAGGGTCGCGGGGTCTGCAGCATCGATGAGGACGCTGTTGAGAAGCGGCGTGGGATCCTCGAAGGGGACCTCCCCTGTGGGCCAGAAGAAGACGGAGACCTGGTCGGAAGATCCAGCAACGCTCGAAGCGATCAGAGGTGGATCAATATTGATCGTCGAACCAGCGATCGAGATGATCTCGCGGAGCGATCCATCATCAGCAATCTCGACGGCCAGGTTTTCAAGTTGAGGTGGAGGCTGATGGAGCAGTAGCGTTCCATCCTCGAGAATCGTGGCTCTTGAATAGCCAGTTGGACGACCGACCACCTCGATCGAGCCTGAGATCAGGTGGTCGGGTGCATCTGCTGGCAGCACCGCGCCCTCCAGAAGGCAATAATGCAATGGGGCGGTATCGATCGGAACTGCGCTAGAACTGAGCAGGCTGTCCTGGATGGTGATGGATCCTCGCAGAGAGCGCCACAATCCGCTGCCATTTCCCTCGATCCAGCAGTGCCATGCGGAGATGGACCCGAGTCCGTGGGTCGCCAGACCGGCACCGCCATTTCCCAGGATGTTGCAGTGCTGGACCAGCGGTAGCGGGCCTGTGGAGATGCCGGTGGCGAGGATACCATCGGAGCCATTGGCACTGATCTGGCAGCGTGATATACGAATCGCGGCATCGGAATCGCCGTCGAGGAAGATGCCAGACATCTGATTTCCTCTGATGCGGTTATCATCGATGCGAATCCTCACATCCATCTGGTCAGATTCGACATAATCCAGATCGATGACGATGCCCTCGAGTTGATTCTCCTCGATGGAGCAGTGACGAATTTTCACCCGGATTCTGGCTCCCACTTCACTGACAGGGCCAGGGCCATCGATGGAAGCGATATCGAGGTCAATCCCCTCATCTCCATTTTTTTTGATAACGCATCGGGTGATCTCGATTCGCGCATCGTTGTCGGTTCCAGCTCGGATCCACTGGCTCTCGATGCCTTCGTTGAGGTTGTCGCGGATCTCACAATCATCGATGCGGATCTCAGGGATTCCCTGGATGCGGATCCCTTCACCGCTGCAGTCGGTGACGACGCAATCTGCGATATGAACTCGGATCTTCTCTCCCTCGAGGTAGTCGCTGCGTAAATCGATGCCCTGGGTTGTGGCACCACTCATCCGGCAGCGGGTGATCCTGGAGTTGCAGTCTTCGGCAAAGACGCAGGTTTCAGCGATGTCATTTCCAGCCAGGCTGATCCCATCGATGCCATTGAGCAGGTCTCCTGGCCGCAGGCTGACGAGGTCATTGGGAAACAAGATTCCAAACTGGGTCAGATGCTTGCCGGGATCTCGCTGGTCCACCTGGAAGTCCTGGAGAAAACCACCGAACACCATCATGCCGGGGAAGAGGAAGATGTTCTCGGGGTAGAGTCCCTCTGCGACGTACAGATTCACTCCCTGCAGCGAGATGCTCGTCGCGACTGCCTGGGCCAGGGTGGGGAATGCGGTTTCAGGAGTCAGCCCGTCGGCGCCGGATGTATCGGCCCCTGATCGCACGTGACGGATCGGATTCGGTGTTGCCACCCACTCATTCCTGTTGGAATCGACCTCTCCCGATGTGTCCAGAGCTCTGACAAGGACGCGCAGCATCTCGCCATTTGGCAACCCCTCGACGGTGAGGTTTGTGGCTCCCTCTGCGATGAAATCGGGAGAATTCAGATCGATGGGGATCGAGTCAGGCGAGATGAAGATCAGATACTCGATCTGCTCGGCAGGGGTCTCGTCGTCTGAAGCGGGTGCCCAGCCGATGCGTACCATTCCATCGCCTGCTACCAGATCGGTGATCCCACCGAATCGTGGGTGGCTGACCTGTGCGAGACCATCCGATCCGAGTCCGCCGCCGTCCGGGACGGAATCCACATCCACGACCGGTGCAGTCGGAGGAACGAAGCGATCACAACTCGTCAGCGCCAGCAGCGCCACGAGGGTAAAGAACTGACCTGGCAAGAAGCGCATCTCAGAAGTTGTACTCCACCTGTATCGATGTAAACCAGGCAGGATCCGCCGTGGTTACGAATGCTGAGCCGGGTTGGAAATAACCGATCTCGAGGTCGAGATCATAATTATTCCACAACTCGGTGAGGCCAAGGACCAGATCCAGTTCCGTCCCCAGCTCTCGGTGAAAGCCTTCGGGAGAGATCCTGAGTCTGGACCTTCGGATCTCGGTAGAAGCCTCTACCTGATTGTAACTGTGGAGTATCAAATCGACGGAAGAGTCCGGTGTAGGGCGCAGTCCAGCCCCAATTGTCAGGACCGACAGGTTCGAGAGTTCTGGCCTCATCAGGACTCCGAGATAGCGATAGGAAGAGACCCCGAAGTAGCGCCCGTTGTTGTCCTGGTAACCTGTTTGCCGGAAGTTCTCATCGGTGCCGTCGTTGGGGTTACTGTCACCCGATCCCCACGCCCAGCCACCAAAGATGTAGGGCTGCAGCGGGAGCGAATCAAATTGCCGGGCGATGGTCGTGTCGATGCCAAATGCGGAAATTTTGTCGTACCCACTGATGCCATTGACATAGGCTCCGTCGACCCACCAGCGCAGGTCCCCATCCATCTTGCGCCCGTGAGACTGAAACCCGATGAAGAAGGGCGATTCATTGAGCAGGGCGTCCGAGTCTGTAAAATCGATGGCGGGGCGATCCTGCACGATGTCGATGATGTAGATGGATGCATGTGTGCGGCTTTCGGGGCGCCAGGTGCCGACCAACATCCGATTCTGTCGGTACTCGAGTTCCACAGGCGGTGCGCCGAGCAGAGTCGACCAGGATGTTTCTATCGAGTAGGGCCCCTCCTCCCACTCCAGCCGTACTGCGTCGAGGGAGGTGTCGTAGAACCACTCTCGCCCCTCATCAAAATCCATTCGCCCGATCTGGAATGAAATGGGGTGGCCGAGATGTGATCCTTGCTGGAAGTAGTAGGCCTCCTCCAGAGCCAGGTCCTGGTCTGGAGCGAAATCCAGTTCGTCCTCCTCGACGATGTCGGTCGACTTCCAGCGACCCTTGGCGAACAGGAATCGATGCCGGTCCTCGTTCCAGGTGGCCTCGATACTGGCACTCCATTTGTGATCCACTCGATCTCCAGGCAGGTTTTCTTCCAGATCGTGATTGGTTCTCGTCTCATTCGTGAACTTGATTCTTCCGCCTATGGAAAGGCGGCCATCGAGGTACCGGATGGAACCGGTGGGCCGCTCATCGTCCCACTGGATCCGACGCTGTGCAGACTTCCGGAAGATTTCTCCGGGGATCTCAGTCGTGGGACCGATACGGCAGCGTATGCCGTGAATCGTCAGCAAGGGGATGCCGTCTTCGTCCCGTTCTTCCGCCTCGACATAGCCTTCCAGTTCCACCAAACCGAACTTCGCCCTGTCGGGAGATGTGTCGACCTTTATTTCCTTGGCCAGGAACTCTCGATCGGCAGTAAACACGCCCTCGATCTCGAGGCGCCAGCCCGGTTTCAGGTCGCCCAACTCATGTGATTTCTCATCATCTACAGAGTCATCGAAGTCGGTTTCTGAATCGATCAGGATGGTGAATGGCCCGAGGGTGAAGGATTCGGCCTCTTCATCAACGGAGTCCAAGAATCCTTTGATCTCCAGAAACTCATCGGCCTCTTCCCTGACCAATTTCACCGCTTCCAGGTACTCCCCGTCCCAGCGGCCATCGATTTCGACGCGCGTACCGATGGGGAAATCACCAGTGATCGGCTCATCCGTCATGGCCAGGGATGGCATCCACAGCAGCAGTAGAAAAGACCAGGAGAATGACCTCATTCGAGCACCCCTTCCCATTCACCACGGGATTCTTGTAATTGTTCCAGGCTTGAGAAGAGTTTCTTGATGAAACCATCATATCGAGTCCTGCGGCTGTAGATCAGAGCCAGGCGACAGAGAGTAGCCCCTGTCCAGGCTTGCAGGTGTGCCGGTGAGATGTTGCGCAACTTGCTATCTGTAGCGATGCTGCTGGCCACTTTTTCCCACGGGACCGGTAGGCCTTGTAGCGCCCTGAGTCGGCAGTGAGCAATGATGTTGCCGGGGTCCAGTGCTGGATTGGCTCGAGCGAGCAGATCCAGATCGATGAGGGAGGTGCCAGATGCCGAGACGATCATCTGCTTGTCGTGGAGATCTCGATGGGCGAGCGACATCTCGACCTCGTCGAGATCCAGAAGACGCTCGATGGTACTCCTCACCAGCGGTTCTGCCTCTGCATGAGGTCTCTTGAGAATACGCTGAAATACTTCGAGCCGTGTTTCGAGGATCGAGATTTCGTCAGCCACCTGGTGACAAGGTAGGCTTTCAGGAGCAGGGCTACTATCCAGCCACTCCAGAACACTTCTGATGACCTCCAGGTGTGAGGGCATCCAGACGCCAGTACTCCACAAGTGGTGCAGACTGAATCCCGGTCGTTCATCCGTGATCAAAATCTTTTCTTTTTCATCCCACTCGATGATCTGGGGCACCGAAGGGTGGTCTCCGGGTATCTGTCCAGAAAAGTGTTTCCACCGCTCCAGAATCTGGCGACCCTTGCGGAATATTTTTGCATAGTAGCTGATGTGATTGCGGTGCAGTTTGAAGATCGCACGACTCCCGACACGCCATGCCAGAAGCTGGACAGAATATCCAGAAGAGATCCAGCGAGAGCAAGCTGATGCCATGACCGGTAGCCTCTTGTCACTCATGGCGTCCAACTTTTTCAGCGTTCCATCCTCCTCAAGATGATGCCAGTTCACGACTGGATCGGTTTTTTTCCCTGCGAGGCAGTACCACCCTCCCGGTCGGGCTTCTTCGACCCGGAGCCAGGTGAACTCGGGCTTGAGACCCTTTGCAACTGGATCGATCAGTTTGGCTGTCCAGTTCATCTATCACCTCCAGCGAGCAGGCGTCGGCACTCTGAAAGCGAGGTTCGAAGTTGTTGCTGCCAATCCGTCTGCAGTTTTCTGAGCGGTTCAGAGGCTCGGCGGAGGATTGCCAGAACCCTGCCGATGACGATGTGCTGTGGGAGCAGCTGGCGGTCGTTGATCTGCCGGTATCCTTCCACAAAAGACTCTGAAGCAGCCTCATCGACTCCTCTGATCCTGAGATCCTCCAGCATTGCGCCGATGTCGAGACAAGCATAGCCGCGTCCAGCCCGGTCAAAGTCGACGAGGATCGGCATGCCTTTATTGATCAGGAACTGATCGAGATGGAGATCGCCGTGTAGCAATGAAGAGGGCAATGAGGAGAGGATGGGGATCTGTCCCAGCAATTCATCGGTGATGGATTGGAGGTCACTGGCCAACCCTGGAATCAGGCGAGTCAGGTCAGCGGCGAGAGTTTTGACCTCATCGAGCATCAACTGAGGTGGCAAATGCGCGTTGATCTCCAGTGGAAGCGAGTGTAACTCAGCGACTGCTGCCCCGAGTGTTCGGAGTACATCGGGGAGGTTCTCACCGGAGGTATAAATGGGCTTTCCTTGACACCATTCGTGGGCGAAGAGTGATCCGTTGGAGGCTGCACCGAGAAACAGTGGAGTCTGAAAATTCTTGCAATCCCTGGTCGATGAAGAGATCTGCTGAGCCTGTTTGATGGACATCTGTGCAGTGGCTTTCTTCTCGACCTTGAGGTGCAGGCGAATCCTGATCTTCTGGTCCTCTGAGAGATGTCGGAACTTCAGCTTTGCTCGCAGGACAGCCCGCCTTCCCGGCTTGTATGCGAGTAACTGGAATTTTGTAAGACTCCTCTGAAGTCGCCATTCATCGCTCGACTGGTTTTGAACCAGTTCAAGAGCGAGGCGACGGAAGCGATCCGGTTCGTAGATCCGTCTGAGCTCAGGTATTTCAGGATCATTGGGAAACGGCAATCCGATGACACCAGTCTCTTCATCGAGGAATGGGTTGAACCCATCCGGGGAAGGGAGTGGCCGTCTTGTTTTCTCCTTCTCGAAGGCCAGCGATGCTCGGTCACGGTCATCGAAGATTCGTAACAAGATACCCTGCGGCGGCGTGTCGGCTGACTCCCTCGGATCTCCCATCAAGAAAACCCTGCATGCTCCAGGCTTCAGTCTCAGGTACTGGATGTTCTGGCGCGGGTCATCGAGAGGAAACACCTTCTTCTCGGCGACAAGCCGCTCCCAGAGATCTCCATCGATCAGTTTCGAAAAACCGAATGGTGTATCGGGTGGCAGGGGAAACTCTGTCATCGCGTCTCCCCGGTGCCCGTTGGACCTGTCTGTTCAACGATGGTCCCGCCTTCCATCACGACCTGTCGGTCAAAAGTACCCGCAAGCAACTCGTCGTGGGTGATCAGGATCAGAGTTTTGTTATTCAATAATCTGGGGAGCCGTTTTCTCAGATCAGCGCTCGTTTCGGGGTCTATTCCCGTTGTTGGCTCATCCAGGATGACTATCGGGGTGTCGCGGAGCAATGCACTGGCCAGGGCGAGCCGCCGGCGCTCACCTCCTGAGAGATCGCGTCCACCTTCGGCGAGGATGCGATCGAGTTTGTCGGGGTGCTGGAGAAGGAACTGGCAGCCAACTTCGTTAAGAGCAGCGACCATCTGCTCCTCGGATGCATCGGGATTGTGAAATAACAGGTTGTCGCGAACTGAACCGGAGAGCACCAGACTGTCCTGCAAAACCACCGAAATCTGATCCCTGATGCTACGGATCGTCCAGTCGGTGACCTCATGATCATCGATCAGGATTCTTCCCTGGCCTGGCTCGTAAAGCCTCAGCAGCAGATTGCAGAGCGTGCTCTTGCCTGCTCCGTTGTGTCCCAGGATTACGAGGTGCTGACCCTGGGGGATCTGCAACTGGATGCCTTTCAGTGCTGCAGGGGGATTCTCCAGTTGTTGTGGATCAACGGCTACTCGGTAGTCGAAATGAACATCCTGGAACTCAATCTTGCCTTTCAACGGTGGCGCTGCGACAGCCCCGGGAAGATCCTTCTCTTCCGGTTCTACCTCCAGAATCTCTGCAATCCTGATGGCGCAGGCTGAAGCCTTGCCGATCTTGGCCGCCAGTCGTGAGGCGCGCCGGAGAGGTTTCTGGAGAGACCTGACATAGGAGATGAAGACCAGCAGGATCCCAGGTGTCATGCCAGAACTTTGATGGACTCGCCAAGCTCCGGCGAGCAGCACCACTGAAAGGCCTCCCGCGAAGATCAACTCTGTCCAGCGAGAAAGCGAAGCTTGCAGGCGGGTGGCCCGAACCCCTTGTCTAAGAGAAGATCGGTTTTTTCGAGCAAAGCGTCGAGTCATCTCTTCTTCTCGCCCGAGGGATTTGACCAGTTGAAGTGCGGTCAGACCTTCTCCAGTGGTGAAGGCGATTTCTCCCTCGAACTCACGCTGCTTCTTGGCAACCTTGGTGATTCGGAGGCTGAAGAAACGAGACAGGGTGGAGACAGCCATCAGCACGACCAGCGAGATCACTGCCAGTTCGGGGTCGATCCAGAACATCAGGGAGAGCGTTGCGATGGCCTGGATGGCGCGACCAGAAATGTCGACAAGCTCCGTTGAGAGAACGTCCCTCAACATCGGAACATCCCCGGTGATTCTCACCAGCAGATCTCCCAACTTCTGTTCTCTATGGAACCGAAGAGACAGGTGAAGTAGCTGGGAATAAAATCGCTTCCTCAGTTTCATCACCATGCGCTGGCCCGCCATGGCACTGGTCACGGTGCGGAAGTAACCAAAGATACCTTGACCGGTAGCGATCAGCAGAACTGCTGCACTGACGATGCCCAGAAAGGCCAGAGGTTGCTCCTGTGGCCACCCGGGAGGAACGAACAGGATGGCGGTGCCTTCTTGAGGAATGAGAAGACCATCGAATACATATCTGACCGGCCACGGAGCGACCAGAGCAAACATAATTTCAACGAGCAGAGCACCGCCTGAAAGTGCCAGCAATGGCGACTGGGCTCGGATCAGATCACCGTGTTTTCCGGTGATGGTAGTCCAGTCCTGCAGTCCCTTCCTCAGCACTGTTGTTGGCTTCATCGGACAGCCTCCACCAGGTCAAGGATCTCCCTCGCGCGTATTTTCCAGGTCGCGTTCTTCAGAACCCATCGACGAGCACAATCTCCCGTTTTCCTCGCAGCCTCAGGATCGTTGAGAAGAGAGTGGATACTGTCGGACATCGCGTGAAGGTCGCCGACAGGTACCAGATGGCCGCGGCCTGAAGCGAGTAGCCCGCTGATCTGTCCGACATCCGATCCCACCACAGGGAGACCGCAGCCGAAATACTCGAAGATCTTCAATGGGGAGAACCAGAACTCATTCAGTTCCGGATAGGGTGCGACTGCTACATCGCAACTGGCAAGCCAATCGCCAACATCCTCGTGGTTGAGCCTGCCGGGGGCATGGATCCTATCGAGAAGTTCGAGCCGCTCGGCGTGCTTCAGGAAGTCTCCCCTGGCCGGTCCATCTCCGACACAGACCAGATGAGCAGGCGAGTTCAGATCCTCGACCAGGATGCGAAATGCCTCCAGCAAATCCTCGATACCATGCCACGGTCTGAAGGTACTCGTGAATCCGATCAGTGGCGTCCCTGGCGGAGGAAGGGTCGGCGGGCGATTTTTTGCATCGGGTTGAAATTTCTGCTCATCGAATCCATTCGGAATCACCTTCACTCCTCTGGAATGAAGGCGTTCCGAGATCACCCACTCGGCGACCTCATCGGAAACACAAACGACTCCATCTGCCTCACGCATCAGCAATCTGGACATACCATCGGCGAGGCTCTCATTGGCAAGTTTGCGAAATCTCCTGGTTTCCAGCGGAAGCGGACTGTTCACCTCAAGGATGAACGGAACCCCCAACTTCCTCGCCTGGTATACTCCGCCTGAATGCCACAAACTGTAGCGCTCGTAGATGAAGTCAGGGACGACCGAGATTTGATCGACCCTGGCAAGAAACAGACGGTTCTCTCTGTCCTCCAGGGATTTGTGTCTGCGCCGAGGAGGAAGGTCAATCGGTTTGAGTGGATTGCCGGAAAGAGCATCCGATTCGCCTCGAACAGTGTGTATTTCGCCGACAAGGCCATGGCTGTTAAAAGCTTCACATAGGGAAGCGACATGTACAGAAGCCCCCTTGGTCCCTGGAAGAGGGACCCCTTTGTCTGCGCAGATGTAGCAGAAGCGTTTCATCGATCTGGTCCTAGCGATCTGAAGCCAGGCTCTGCTCGAAATAGCCACGCAGAGTTGAAACATTGGTGGTGAGGTCGAACAATCGTTGCGCTCGTTTACGGGCGGTTCCCTTGACCAGATCACCGCTTCGGATCTTCTCAGTCACCGTCTCGATGGCATCGGCCAGCGCTTCTGGATTTGCGGGCTCGACCAACATGCCCGCATCGTCGCCGACGATTTCAGGGCATCCCGTGAGGGTGGTGGTGACGATGGGAAGATCAAGGCCAAGCGCTTCCAGCAGTACGGTCGGCAATGCGTCCATGTTGCCATCGCTGTCAGGTACGCATCCCAGTGCCATCAGGGAGGACATGGAGCAGAGTCTGTTCACCTCCTCGATGGGCAAGGCCCCGGTGAACTCGACATCGGCATCGAGTTGCAATTGTCGACTCATCTCATGGAGGCGTTCTTCCTCGTCTCCATCTCCCACGATGGTGGTCTTGAAGCGAAACCCCTTGTTCTTGAGGATTGCCAGAGCATTCAGTAGGTGGTCGAACCCCTTCTTGGGGACGAGCCGTCCGACACTGATGATCTTGATCGGATCGTTACTCGGTACCGTCTCGGATGGTGAGAAGAAGTCCAGGTCGATGCCGTTGTAGAGCCGTATCACCTTTTCTGGATCAACTCCCGGAGTGTTTTCAATGATGTAATTCCGATTGAATTCGCTGACGGTGATGGCGAAGGAGGAGAGGTCTACAAGATCTCGAAATAGCACCCTGTCGACGGTTTCTCTGAAGATGTCCTTCGCATGACAGGTGAAGGAGAAGGGAGTGCCGTAGAGGATGTTCACCAGTGCAGCCATTCGGGTGGAAATCGTCGCGAAGTGGGCATGGAAGTGTTGCACACCCGCTGACTTCGCTTTCGCTCCGATGATCAATGCTCTCAACAACATATCGAGATCTTTTGGAATCTGGTGACGTTGGATGAACTCCACAGCAGCTTCCCAGCGATCCATGGGAGGCGCCAACCCTGGTTCCAGTTGCCAGATCTTGCGCCACAACGATTCAGGTTTTTCTCTGGGTGTGTATCGAATGGTGAGTTTCAACTGGCTGATACTGCCGTGGAAGCGACCATCTCCAGGAGCCATCAGGCTGAAAACATCGACATGGACTCCCTGGCGCTCCAGCTCAAGCACTTCATTGAGAATGAAAGTCTCAGATAGGCGCGGAAACATCTTCAGCAAGTAGGCGACGTGTAGTACTTGCTCAGGCTCCGATGAGATCTGATTTGCCAACGGGATGGACCTTTCTCAACTGGAAGAATTGCTGACGTATTTTCTCAATCCTGGAGAGGAAGTTGCCCACTCCACCCATGCTGAGTCCTCGCTCCTCAGGGGTTGGAGGGGGAGGACTCGATAGAGCATCCTTGATCTCGCTGAAGAGAGACGCAGTGGTCAGGTCATCGGGGTGGAGGCAGCGGACCAAACCTCTGCTGGCGAAGATCGAAGCTCTCAACCACTGTTCCTTGCGCGGGAAGACCCTGGGTATCACGACCGTCGGCTTCCTGGTCGATATCGCTTCCATCATGGCGTTGTATCCGCCCATGGTGACGATCAGATCGGCGGAGTTGAGGTGCTGCTCGAGATGGGTCGTGAAACGTAGCACCTGGAGGTTACTGATCGATCCGAATCTGCTGGCCAGCGATTGAGAATCTGCTCGAGACATGAATGGACCCGTGATGAGGGTCCCTTCCAACTTGTGGGGATAGAGTTCAAGTGTTTCGAGAAAGGTCGATCCAACGGGGTAGCCGTCCTCGCCTCCCCCGGAGACACAGACGATTCGTTTCAGAGCACTGGGAACTTGAATTGAAGTCCTGGCAGTTTCTCTGGGCCCGGCCATATGTACCGATCTGCGCAAATACCCGAGGTACTCGATTCGTTCACATGCGCTGGAACTCAGGCCGTAGAGTTTCCCAAGGTCAAACACGTTTTGATTGCCGTAAACCCAGATGTGATCGTAGAGATGTTCGATCAGTTGAGAACAGCCATCCTTGATCCAACTATTCTTGACCCGCGGACCTTCGTCGATGATATCTCGCAAGCCGATGGCAAGTCGTGTTCCCTGGGCTTTGAGGTCTGCCAGCAGCGGCAGCAATTCTCCACGAAGACCGGTAGGGACATGGTCTACCACGAGAAGGTCCGGATGGAATCCAGTCAGAGATCGTCTGAGAGTCTTTCGCCGGCGCGACAATGTCTCGGTGAGTGTCATCAGGTCGTTTCTGGGCGTGTAATTGCCATCCCTATCCTTGGTGACGGTATCGAGGGTGACGATCCGGGTATCGGGGGGAAGATCGAAGAAGTAAGCCCTCGACGAGCCGGTCACGAGCAGGATCTCGAGTCCGCCGAGATGCTCCTGGGCCTTCTGAGCCAGCAACAGTGAGCGTCGGAAATGGCCCAGTCCATAGCCGTCATGGCTATAGAAGGCGATTCGAAACTTGGCAGGATCGACCTTGTCGGTTCGAGCGTTCGAGCGGTCCATTCGAGGCTTTCCCCTCCAGGAGTTCCAGGATTCGCTTTGATGTTAGCAAATGACGGGCCACGGGGTCTGAATGTATATTGATAGTCACGATCTGTCGATATTTGTTTCTAACACATTACCATGTAAGAACTTATGGATGTAGGGATGGAGTGATAGTGTGGCTGATAGGAGCCATCGTGGCGGAATGTGGCCAACGGGTGGGGGTCATCGAATTGGCTGGCTGCATGGAGCCAGCAGGTTGGCGCAAGTTGGCCAGGTCAAGGAAGGGTCCCGATCAGTTGGGAGATAGTCCTCGCTTGTCGAGTTTGTGGCGCAGAGCTCCTCGCGTCAGCCCGAGCAGTCGAGCGACCTCTGAAACATTCCCATCGGTGTGCTTGAGAGCCTGCTCCAGTAATCGGCGCTCCACCTCCTCGAGCGTGCAATCCCCGGCATCGAAGTCGAATAGTATCTCCTCCACCCTCACCGGGGCTGCGCTGAAGGAGGCGTTGGATGGTCGCTGCCCACCGAGATGGGGAGATGCGACGTTTTCAGTCGATGAGATGAGCACCAACCGCTCGATGGTATGTGCCAGTTCCCTGATATTTCCTGGCCAGGAGTACCGATTCAGTTCGGTCCGCACGTCATCGGTCATCCTGAGATCGGGCTTCCGGTACTTCTGTTGATATCGCTCGAAGAAGTGATCGATCAGCAGATCGATATCGCCACCCCGATCTCGCAGCGGTGGAAGTTGCAGCGATACTACCTTGAGACGGTAGTAGAGATCTGATCTGAATTCTCCATCCAATGCCGCCTGTTCCAGGTTCTGGTTGGTCGCACCGATGATGCGTACATCGGCCTGGTGTTCGCGGGTGCCTCCGACCCGGCGAACCGTCTTGGATTCGAGCACATTGAGAAGTTTCGTCTGCATATCCAGCGGCATATCGCCGATCTCATCGAGGAAGATGGTACCGCCCGCAGCCACCTCGAAAAGCCCCTGCTTGGTCTTGGTGGCACCGGTGAAAGCGCCCTTCTCATGGCCAAACAACTCGCTTTCGATCAGCGACATCGGTAGCCCGCTCATGTTGATCTGCAGGAAAGACGCACGTGATAGGCTGCCCGAATCGTGGATGAATCGAGCCAGCAAGTCCTTGCCTGACCCGGTTTCTCCTCCGATCAGCACTGTTGGAAGTTCTGCAGCACTATCGACCTGGATGCTTGAGATCTGTTCGACCACCGACAGAACTTCGAGCAACTGGGGACACTTACCAATGATCTGGCTATCCACCGTCAGTGCCGATGCTCTTTCACTGACCTCTGCGAGACGTCTGAGGTCTGCATTGCCCAGTTCGCGTTCTACGACGAGGTGCAGTTCTTCCAGGTCCAGTGGCTTTTCCAGGTAATCGAGGGCTCCCTCTTTCATCGCTTCGACGGCACTGTCGACCGAGGCGTATGCAGTCACCATAAGAACCGGGACCTCTGGCATCTCCTCTCGGATCTTTCGCAGCACATCGAGTCCCGAGATGTCCGGCAACTGAACATCGAGGATTGCCATGTCGATCGACTGGGTGTCGAGAATTCGAATCGCTTCAGCGCCAGTTTCGGCGGGGAGAGAGACATGGCCCCCGCGACCCAGTTCGAGAGTCAGTGACTGGAGCAGTGGCAGTTCGTCATCGAGGATCAGTATCTGCGCCATCGGCTTCCTTTTCATCCTTGTCAGTGCTCGTATCACGTTCCAGTGGGATGGCAACCGTCAACGTGCTTCCCGTCCCGAGAGAAGATACCACATCGATCCGACCTCCGTGGCCGTGGATGATTCTTTGTGTCAGGGAGAGGCCGAGGCCTAGCCCTCCTTTTTTTGTCGTGAAATAGGGCGAAAAGAGCCGGGATTGAACCTCTTCCGTCATTCCGGTTCCCTTGTCTCGCACTTCGATGATCAGGTCTCGGTCAGTTGTGCTGGCTACCAGCGACACGATGGATCCAGCGCTGGACGCTTCGATGGCGTTGTTGAGCAGCACGATGATCGTCTGTTCGAGTCGGCGCAGATCAATTGCCAGAGAGGGAAGTTCCGATTTGATCTCGATGGCGAGTTCGACCTGACGCCTCTGTCCGAAGGATTGCACTGCATCGCAGATTCTGGACAGGTGATCGCCCAGATCAGAAATGGGTTTCCGATCGAGTCGAATCGGTTTCAAGCCCTGCAGGAGGTCTCGTAACCAGCGATCTGCACGATCTACAGTTTCCATCATGGTTCGCAGTGATGGCTCGACCAGATCAGCGTCGTCGCTTCGCAGGCAACCTTGCGCAAGGGCGCGGATACTGCCGAGGGGATTGCGCAAATTGTGCGCCACTGAGGCGGTCATCTCGCCAACTGCTGCGAGTCGTTCCCGGTCGACCAGCCTCTCCTGATACTGAGCGATGTCGTTTGACATCGATTCCACTTCGCGCGCAAGACTGCCCAGTTCGTCACCGGAGGAGACGAGAATGGGCTCCCCGTAGTGTCCCTGCGAGATCAACTGAGCGGCGTGGGAGAGCCGTTCGATGGGAATGATGATCCAGCGCTTCAACAGCAGGAAGAAACCTCCGCACAGTGCCAGCATGATGATCCCCATGATTCTCAACGAGGTCGTGACCAGTTCAGAGGCGCTTCTTGCTCTGGACTCCATCTGGCCGACTCTCTCCTGCTGAATCTGCTGCAGTGAGCGGACCGCCTCTCCGATGTCGGGGAGCAGATGGTCTCGCAACCAGTTACGAGTTCGTTCCAGTGCTCGATCCCCGAGTCCCTCCTCCACGTACCGAAGGGAGTTGGTCACCGCTCGGGAGAAATTTTTCACTGGCCGCGCCAGTGCCTCGATCGCTTGCCTCTCTTGCGTGGAGATCTCCATGTCAGGCCTCTGGAGGTCTGTGATGATCTGCTGGCAGCGTCCGATCCTTACGGAAAACAGTTCCCGCTGAGGGGCTTGCCACTTCGGGAGGTCGGCGATCTCGCCGGTGGTGATCAGCAGCAAGTCGCGAATTTCTCCGATGGCGACCAGATCCGTGCGACTGCGCTGGCTCTCCCGGATGGCCAGCTGGAGGTCGTCGATGACGCGCAGGGCAGCAATCCCGCCCCCGATGGAGACAGTCAAGAGAACGATGACAAGCAGGCGAATTCGCGTGCGAATCAACATCATCGATCTCCCTCGGCAGCGACGAGCCACTCCAGCGAGAAGAGATCCGGATCGCTGGAGGCGGCAGATCCTTCGGGGGTCCATTCGATACGGACTCTCTGGCCTGGGGTCAGCATCGCCGATGATGAGAGCTCCATCTTCTTTCCAGCCAGTTCGACCAGCACGGCGGTCGTCTTTCCATTGATGGTCAGTTTCACCTGTGGTGCTGCGGGCAATTCCTCGGACAGGTGGAGCAGCCAGCGGGGGACGGGTCCTGCCGAAAGGGTTCCGGGAACAGGTTCGATGGATGTGAAGGAAACCGATCTCTTCGATTTTTCGACGCTGCGATCCACTCCCGGTCGCAGATCGCCGATCGGGGCGCAGAGGGTGGAGTTCCATCTTGCAGCGAACCAACCCAGGACCTGTGGCCACGTCGGGATCTGAGGCGAGAGGCTCCACAGCCAGCAGGACCCTGCATGGATGCTGCTGGAGTTCTCTGCACTGACCTTCAGTTGCCCCGCAGGCTCCTGTCCTTCGATGGTGATCGGGCGACCGCCACCACGGTCATGGAGGAAGCCGCTCCCGAGAGGAGATGCATCGGGCGACGAGACAGACACGAGCTGACCCTGCACCTGATCGATGCGGAGCATCTTGGGGCGGGCAGAGTTCGGCTCGGCGAGGTCCACGCCCTCACTGCGAACTCCGACCGGAGCGGGACCGATGCCACTGCATGCCCACATCCGTGCCTTCAGTTGCAGTGGATCGGAACTCCTCACTGCAGCGCCGGAGTTGTCGACGAATAGGCTGCGAGTGACATCGAGCAGCCCCTGTCCGGAGAGCAGCACACCGCAGCCGGCCTGAGCTGCGAGGAAGCAGGAATGGATCCGGGTCACTGCGTCGGTGGAATCGCCGCTGACGAGCACGCCTGCGCTCCCGAGGTTTCCCAGCAACTCCGACTCCAGGACACTGAAATCTCCGGGGGCATCGGCGTCGATGTGGAGTCCAGCTTTGTGGTTGCTGATGAAGGAGCACTGCTCCACACGGATTCTCAGGTCCGCATGGGTACCTTCGGGATAGCGGATATCGAAACTGGCTCCGTGATCATGGTTTTCCTCGACCAGCACTCCGTGCAATCCTATACGGATCCGCGCCGGGTCAACTTCGTCGCCGAGAGGAGAATCAATCTTGATGTTGATTCCGATGTCCTTGTTGCGGGCAACCTCGCAGCGTTCCATGTCGATCCGCGCCTTCGCCCCAGATCGGGGCAATAGCGGCAAGACCGACAGTCCACTCTGCTGGTTGTCTACAAGACGACAGTCGCGGATGGCAAGATCCACATGGCCTTCGATCCGGATTCCATCGCCACCGTTTCCACTCACGATGCAAGATTGAATCGTGCCGGTCGCGAGGCCGTCCTCATCGAGGTCGGTCTCGATCTGGATGCCCTTGTCCTTGTAGTGGAGAACCTCACATCGAGAGAGACGCAGGTGGCAATCGTCGGCGACTATGGCTCGGCGCGCCTCGCTTCCCCCTTCGAAATGAAATCCGTCGATGACCACCAGTTGATCGCCCGGTGGCAAGATGACCGAATCCTGACCGGGTGAACCGATCAGCTGCGAGCGATGTAGATCGGGGCTGGAGTCACCGGAAAAACCTGACGGGAAGCCACCGTAGATGGCCATCCCTTCGAACAGCAGTAACTGTTCGGAGTAATCTCCTTCGGCAACAAGGATGTTGATACCCAGGAGGCCGATCGATTCTCCGATGGCGTCATCAATTTGCTGGAATGCGCTGGTCGGAGACGATCCATCGCCACCTGCAGGAGCGCTGGCATCGACATAGAGCACCGGGTTGGGCAGCGCTGACCACTCGGTCTCGTTCGAGTCGCCCTGGCGCTTCTCATCGATGGCTCGAACCACCAGGAATACCGGCTCCCCGTTGGCCAATCCCTTGAGCAAGTGAGATCGGGCACCGGCAGCGGTCGTG
>Ga0310120_10000786_pt1 | contig 24745 bp, 17 predicted proteins | sample CB27_AW_983_MG_FD_203506 | JGI IMG/M metagenome (GOLD analysis project Ga0310120, IMG submission 203506) | Marine microbial communities from Western Arctic Ocean, Canada - CB27_AW_983 | ecosystem: Environmental > Aquatic > Marine > Oceanic | place: Canada: Western Arctic Ocean | collected...
TGCGACGGCAGTGACCTCAGCGGACAGACTTGCACCGGCCTGGGCTACTCCGGCGGCACCCTGGCCTGCGCCCTGGACTGCAGCTTTGACGAAAGCGGCTGCACGAGCCCGCCCGTGTGCGGTGACGGAGTACGCGAAGGCGCAGAAGCCTGCGACGGCAGTGACCTCGGCGGACAGACTTGCACCGGCCTGGGCTACACGGGCGGCACACTGGCCTGCGCCCTGGACTGCAGCTTTGACGAAAGCGGCTGCAGCAATGCCAACGGAGTCTTCCACACCAGGATACTGAAAGCTTCGCGCCTTAACCGCCCCCCCGGACAGCACAAGGTCGCGCTCAAGAGCGATACGCTCGACGGTAGCGGGTCATCGTTCACGCCTTCAAACGAAGATTTCACCATACTGCTTGAGGTAGGCAACGTGGTTGCCAGCCAGGCGACCATCGACGCCGGCGATCCGGGCTGGCAACTGAGGGGCAACAAGTGGCGTTGGAAAGCCCAGCGAGGAATTCCCCACGCTTCGGGCCTTTCGAAGGTGATGCTGGGAATTTCGGGTAACCCCTTCAAGGTCAAGATCATCGCCAGGGACACCGACGCGAGCGGGGCCACGGGCGTGTCGGAATTCGAAATAACGATGACCGTGGGCGACGATTTCTGGACGGGCCCGACGCCGCCCTGCGCAACGTCTTCTAACGGCAGAACCCTGCGCTGCCGCTAGGCGGGAGTTCTCGACCCGACCGGGATGCGCGTTTCAGGCAGCCGTGTTTCAGGCAGCCGTGCCGAAACCTTCGGGCGCGGCTGCCTCAACCGACTCGCGCGCCTGCACGCGCTTGCGCCAGCTGTCCAGCGCCGGGCGCTCACGATCGCCACCAAGCTGAAAGCCGATGCGCGTAACGACCTCGGTGGGGTAAAGGCTGAGATCGGCCATGCTGAAGTTATCGATGGCCAGCCAGTCGTTATCACTGAAGTGCTGCTCGAGATCGTCGAGATAGCGATTCCACCGCGCCGATTGCTGCTCGACGACACTCTCGTCGCGCTGCTCGCGACCGTAGAACAACATCGACGCAAGCCGCGCCAGCGGACGACTGCGGTTGAAATTGAGGTCCACTATCGCCGACCTCACCGCCGCCCGCTCGGCCGGGCCATCGCCCATCAGGGGTGGATCGGGGTAAGTCTCTTCGAGGTATTCGTTGATCGTCATCGACTCGGCAATAGTGGTGTCGTCGTGCACCATGACAGGCACCAGGCCCCTGGGAGAAACCTCGAGAAACTCTTCCTGCTTGTCGCTCAGGTCAACCTCGAAGGTTTCAAACTCCACGCTCTTTTCGTACAGAACGATGCGCGAACGCCATGCGTAGGGGCAATAGGTCGTTGAGTAGAGCTTGATGGCCACGACGCGCAGACCGTAGTGGCCCCGCTCGCTCGACACAAGACCCGCACGACATTACAACGCACACTATGCACAATCGGAATGGCCGCGACCGGTGTCGGGAAGAAGCGCCGGCGCCCCCGCCCTCGGGATGGGCCGGTTTCTCGCTGGCACCGGGCTGGACCGGCAAGGCCGCGCGGTACCTGGCTCTCCTTTCGGGGGCTCTGGTGCTTTCGAGCATGGCGGCTTGTAATTCCCAGTGGGAAACCGAACACCGCATCGACATTGCCGCCAGCCCCGAGCGGGTGTGGCAGCTGCTGTCCGAACTTGAGAACTACGGCGAGTGGAATCCCTACTCACCGCGGGCCGAGGGCCGGCTCGTGGTGGGCGAAGAAGTACGGATCGAGGCCCACCTGGGCGACGAGGTCCGCTGGGTAAACAATCTCGTGACCGAGGTCGAGCCCGGCAAAAAACTCTGCTGGCATTCGCTTGAATGGTACGGTTTTCTCGCCCGCGGCTTTCGATGCCGCAACCTGAAGCCACTGCCCGATGGTGGCGTGCGCCTGGTACACCACGAGCTCATGGTGGGCCCGCTTTCGGGGCTCATAGAGCAAATCTACCGCGAAGACATAGACGAGGGGCTGCGCGTCATGGACGAGGCGCTCAAGGCCGCTGCCGAAACCACCGGGCAACAACAGTAAAAGGCAAAAGGAGAACAACGAAGTGGACGAAAAACTCTATCCCGCCACCTGGGCACAACAGACCCCCGACAAGCCGGCCTTCATCATGGCCGACAGCGGCCTGTCGGTCAGTTACAGCGAGCTCAACGAACGCAGCAATCGCGTGGCCCAGCTGCTGCAATCCATGGGACTGGGGAAAGGCGATGGCATAGCCATCTTCATGGAGAACAACGATCGCTTCCTTGAAATCTGCTGGGCAGCGCAGCGCAGCGGGCTTTACTACACCGCCATCAGCTCACGACTTACGGCCCCCGAGGTGGAATACATAGTCAACGACTGCGGTGCGCGAGCGTTTTTCACTTCGCGGGCCAAGGCCGAGGTCACTGCCGACCTGGTCGGCAAGCTGCCAGCCGCAGAACGCTCGTTTATGGTCGGCGGCGCAACAGCCGGCTACGAATCCTTTGAAGACGCCGTGGCCGCACAACCCGCCACGGCCGTCGACAACGAGACCGAGGGTGCCGACATGCTCTACTCCTCGGGCACAACCGGCCGACCCAAGGGCGTTCGCGTACCGCTGCCGAACAAGCCCATAGGCACACCTAATCCGCTCGTCAGCATGGTGACATTCTTGTACGGTTTCTCCGGCGACGACGTCTACCTGTCGCCGGCGCCGCTGTACCACGCTGCGCCGCTCAGGTTCACCATGAGCCTGCTGCGCCTGGGCGCGACCTGCATCATCATGGAAAACTTTACCGCCGAGCAGTCGCTGGCGCTGATAGAGAAATATCGCGTGACCTGCAGCCAGTGGGTACCGACGATGTTCGTGCGCATGCTCAAGCTCGAGCAGGCCGAGCGCGACCGCCACGACACTTCATCGTTGCGCGTGGCTATACACGCGGCGGCGCCCTGCCCGGCAGCCATCAAGGAACAGATGATCGACTGGTGGGGGCCGGTGCTCTACGAGTACTACGGCGGCACCGAGGGCAACGGCCTGACGGCCATCGACAGCCCGCAGTGGCTCGCCCACCGTGGTTCGGTGGGCCGCCCGCTGATGGGCGAGCTGCACATCGTGGACGACGACGGCAAAGAGCTGCCCGCAGGCGAGACCGGCATGGTCTACTTCGGCGGCGGCGGCAAATTCGAGTACCACAACGACCCCGAAAAGACCGCCGACGCGTACAACGAGCAGGGCTGGTCGACGCTGGGCGACGTGGGCTACCTCGACGAAGAAGGCTATCTCTACCTCACCGACCGAAAGGCCTACATGATCATCACCGGCGGGGTCAACGTGTACCCCCAGGAGACCGAGAACGTACTCATCACCCACCCCCGGGTAGTCGACGTGGCCGTTTTCGGCGTGCCCAACGAGGACTTCGGCGAAGAGGTGAAAGCCGTCGTGCAGCCGGCCGACATGGACAGCGCCAGCCCCGAGCTCGAGGAGGAACTGATGGCCTTCTGCCGCGAGCAGCTGAGCGCGATCAAGTGTCCGCGCTCGGTGGACTTTGAAGCCGAGCTGCCGCGCCACCCCAACGGCAAGCTCTACAAGCGCCTGCTCAAGGACCGCTACTGGGGCAACAGCAACTCGCGAATCGTTTAGCCCGCGCCTGTTTTTACCGACTAGCTGTCGTGTGGCAAGCCGAGCAGGCGTTCGGCGATGACGTTGCGCTGGATGTTGGGCGTGCCGCCGCCTATGACCGTGGTCGGCCACGACAACGAGTTTTTCTGCCAGCGGCCGCCCTGCACCGCGCCCGGCGACTCGCCGGTGAGCACCCCGTGACCGCCCTGCATGTCGCAGGCGATCCGGCCGGTCTCCACGTCCATCTCGGTGCGCAGCAGCTTGTTGACCGAAGTCTCGGCGCCTATGGGCTCGCCGCGCAGCTGCTTGGTCAAAAATCTCAGGCCGTTCAAGCGCATGGCCTCGATGGTGGACTCCATGCGCGCGAGCCTCTGGCGGATGCCGGCATCCTCGATGGCCGGCTTGCCATTAAGGCGGCACTCGCCGGCCATGCTCTTGAGATCGTCGAGGTTGTGGTGCAGCGCGGTGACCTCGGCAATAGAGCTGCGCTCGTTGGCCAGCGCGTGCTTGGTGACGTCCCAGCCCTGCCCCTCGGCGCCCAGTCGGTTCTCGACCGGCACCCTGACGTTGTCAAAAAACACTTCGGCGAACGGGGTCTCGCCGTTCATGGCCTTGATGGGCCTTACCTCCAGGCCCTCTGAATCCATGGGCACCAGCAGGCAGCTTATGCCCAGGTGCTTGGACGCCGTGGGGTCGGTGCGCACGAGCAGTATCATCCACTGCGCCCACATGGCCAGCGAGGTCCAGATCTTCTGGCCGTTGATGACGTAGTCGTCGCCGTCGCGCTCGGCGCGGCACTGCAGGCTGGCAAGATCGCTGCCCGAGCCGGGCTCGGAGTAGCCGGTGCACCAGTGCTCCTCGGCCTTGAGTATGGGCGGTATGAAGCGTTTCTTCTGCGCGTCGGTGCCGTACTGGATGATGCCCGGGCCGACCCAGGCAAGGCCCATGTAGGACAAGCCGAGGATGGGAGCGCGCACGTCGCCGCACTCCTGCTTGAGTATCATCTGCTCAACGATGCCGCCGCCACTGCCGCCAAACTCGCGCGGCCAGGAGAAACCCACCCAGCCTTTCTCGTACAAGGCCTGGTTCCAGGCCAGCAGCTTGGGCAGCTTGTCCATGGCCGACTCAACGTCGGCACCGTCAGCACGAACGCCCTCGCTGTCGTGGTGCTCGGCGAGAAACCCGCGTACCTCGTTGCGAAACGCTTCTTCTTTTTCTGTAAACGAAAAGTCCATGTCACTGCTCCGTCGTTGTCTCTTCGGGGGTGCTGTTCCTACAGGCCCTGGGCCGCCAGCACGCGCTCGCGCTGGTAGTCGGGCGAACCCATGAGGTTGCGACACAGGCGGCCCCGCTTGTAGTAGAGCTGGGCATCACATTCCCAGGTATAGCCAATTGCTCCGTGCAACTGCACACCTTCCTCGCCGGCTCGGTCGAGCGCCTCCGCGGCCCACTCCTTGGCCATGGCAACGCTGCTGGCGGCATCATCAAGATGGTCTACCGCCCACGACGCGTAGTAGGTAAGCGACCTGGCCGACTCGGTGGCCACGTAGATCTCGGCAAGACGGTGCTTCACTCCCTGGAAGCGACCGATCGGACTGCCGAACTGCTGTCGCACCTTGGCGAACTCGGTCGTGAGCTGCAGCGAACCGTCGGCCGCGCCAACCATCTCGGCACAGAGCGCGACCAGGCCTGCGTCCAACGCGCGTGACAGCAGCGGCCAGGCCTGCCCCACTGCTCCCAGCCGCGAGTCGGCCTCCACGCGCACCGAATCCAGGCTGACGCGAGCCGCGCGACACGTGGTGTCGATGAGTTGCAGCGGCTCCACCGTGAGGCCCTCCGCGGCGGAGTCGACCGCGAACACGCTCAGCCCGTCGCCCTCGCGCGCGACCAGCAGCAGCTTGTCGGCCGACTGCCCCCAGGGCACGAACATCTTCGTGCCAGACAGCGTCAACCAACCATCGCCGTCAGCCGTGGCCGTGGTGGCCACGCCATCGGGGTCGATGACGTCGCTGTCTTCAAAAAACGCAAGCGTCACCACGCTCGTGCCCTCGGCCAGGGGCGCCAGCAACTCGGCTTTCTGGGCCTCGCTACCCAGCAGGTCAACCGCGCGCGCGGCGGTGGTGACGGCCAGGAACGGCGAAGGCAACAGCGAGCGGCCCAGCTCCTCGGCCACCACGACCACGTCTTCCCAGTTCAGGCCCAGTCCACCGGCCTGCTCGGGTACGGCCAGTCCCAACCAGCCCAGCTCGGCCATCGACGCCCACATCTGCTTGTCAAAAGCGTCGTCGCTGTCCATTAATTCCCGAACCCTGTCCATCGGGCAGCGCTCGTCGGCAAAACGGCGCACCTGTCGGCGCAACTGCTCCTGTTCCTCGCTGAATCCAAAATCCATAACCGCATTTTGTCCCACGCACCTTTACTTGATGCAAGGCGTCACCTAGTATCCGGCGATACTTTTTGCGGAGGAACACTGATGTCAGAGGATAGATTTGGACTTGCAGGGCGCACGGCGCTGATAACCGGAGCGGGCGGCGGACTGGGACGAGAGCACGCGCTGCTTTTCGGCAGCCACGGGGCAAACGTGGTCGTAAACGACCTCGGTGGCTCGCGCGACGGCTCGGGTGCCGGCAGCGAAATGGCCGATAAGGTCGTAGAAGAGATCAAGGCCGCCGGCGGCAACGCGGTAGCCAACTACGGATCGGTGTCCGAAACCGAATCGGCCCAGGCCATGGTACAGACCGCACTCGACGCCTTTGGATCGATAGACATCGTGGTCAACAACGCCGGCATACTGCGCGACAAGAGCTTCAAGAACATGACCGAGCAGGACTGGGATCTCGTGATCGCTGTTCACCTCAAGGGTGCGTACAACGTAACCAAGGCGGCCTGGGAGCCCATGCGCGAGGCCAAGTACGGTCGCGTGGTGCTCACCTCTTCGGCCTCGGGCCTGTACGGAAACTTCGGGCAGACCAACTACGGCGCAGCCAAGGCGGCGCTGTGCGGCCTCGGCCAGGCGCTGGCCGAGGAAGGCGCCAAGAACAACATCCACACTAACGTTATCGCACCGCTGGCCTTGAGCCGCATGACCGAGGACATCATGCCCGAGGCGATGCAGGACCTCATCAAGCCCGAGTACGTGTCACCGCTGGTGGTGTACCTCTGCGCCGAGAGCTGCGAAGACAACGGCCAGATCTACGAAGTGGGCGCCGGCTGCTACGCACGCGTGGAGACACTTCGCGCCAAGGGTTTCGCCGTAAAGCCCGACGGACCGATATCGGTGGATACCATCGCCGACAACTGGAAGGCCATCAACGACCCCACCGGCGGTGAGATCATCCACTCGCCCATGGAGTCGACCATGGCCTCGCTCAAGCACGCGTCCTAGCGGGGAGGCCGCTTCACTCCAGGTCCATCATGCGGGCGAGGATCACCTTCATGACCTCGTTTGAGCCCGCGTAGATGGGCATAGCGCGCACGTCCATGTAGTCGCGCGCTATGGGATACTCGGCCATGTAGCCGTAGCCGCCGTGCAGCTGCACGCAATCGTCGGCCACCCGGCAAGCCATGTCGCTCAGCCACCACTTGGCCATCGACACGCGGCGGGTGATGTCATCGCCGGCGATGAACTCGTCTATCAACGAATCGATAAACGTACGGCCGATCTCAATCTCGGTGGCGCGCTCTACCAGCTTGAAGGCGTTGTGCTGGAAGCTGCCGATGGATTTGCCGAACGCTCGTCGCTCGCGCACGTAGGGCAGGGTCTTGGCAAGGGCCTGCTCGCCCGCGACCTGGGCTGCCACGGATATCATCAGCCGCTCACGCTGGAGATTTTTCATCAGGTAGGCAAATCCCTGGCCGGGATCGCCCAGCAGGTTGTCGGCCGGCACCCGGCAGTCTTCGAAAAACAACTCGGCGGTGTCCTGGCAGTGCTGGCCCATTTTTTCGAGTTGCCGTGACTTAACGAAACCAGGCGCACCGCCCTCGACCACGAACAGGCTCAACCCGCGCGCGCCTGTCGCCTGGTCGGGCCCCTCGTCGTCGCCGGTAGCCGTGCGTGCCACAACGACCACGAGGTCGCACTCCATCCCGTTAGAGATAAAGGTTTTCTGTCCGTTGATAACCCACTGGTCGCCGTCGCGCACGGCGGTGGTAGCAACGGCCGCGAGATCGCTGCCCACGCCCGGTTCGGTCATGGCAATGGCCGCCACCATCTCGCCCGACGCGCAGCCGGCGAGCCAGCGCTCGCGGTTGCCGGCCGTGGCGTACTGGTCGATGTAGGGCGCGGTGATGTCGGCGTGCACCGACACGCCCGTCTGCAGGCCCATGTGACCGGTGCGGCCGAGCTCCTCGCAGACCACCACCGACATGGCAAAATCGGCGCCCGCACCACCCAGCGCCGGGTCCACCCAGGGGCAAAGATAACCCTGCCGGCCCATGGCCAGCCAGAAATCACGCGGCACGCGGCGGTCTTTTTCCCACTGCTCAAGCCCGGGGGTCACTTCGGAGGCTAAAAACGCCCGCAGGGCCTGCCTGAGCGCACTCACTTCTTCGGTCTGCCAATCGGCTTGTCCCATGGCCGACAACATACACCCCCGCCACGGCAAGGGGGAGTGGCGCCCGTAGCTGGCGCAGCAACCACCGCGTAAAGATCTTGGAACGGCTCAGCACCTGCGGCAGAATCAGGTCATGAACTACCAGGGCGAACCGGTTTATGTTGGACGCGACTACGGGGGGCGCGAGTTGGAGCTCAGCGCCGAGCTCTGCGGGGCCTATCGCGACGCGCTGGAGGCCAACGATTCGCTCTACGCCGACTACGTGCCGGGCCTGTTGCTGCATTCGGAGTGCTTCGAGGACCTGTCGTGGTACCTCGCCAATCTCTACGGCAACCTGCACGCGCGCCAGCAGTGGGAGATGTACCGCGCCGTGGCGCCGGGCACGCGCGTGACCACGCGAGCCTTCATCGCTGACCGCTACAGCAAGCGCGACCGCGACTACGTGGTCAAAGAAACCTGGGTGCTCGACAGCGAAGGCCGCCTGGTCAACCGCGGCATAACCCACCAGAGTTTTCTCGCCGAGACACAAGCCGAGGGCATGGTCGTGGACCGCGGTCGCGAGAAAAAAGCCGGCCGCAGTTTTGAACAAACCGACACCGGCTTGCGTAGCTTCGAACCGCTCGAACGCCTGGTGAACGAGCGCATGTGCATGGCGTTTTCGGGGCCGGACCTCAACTACCACACCAACGCCGAAGAGGCGCGCAAGCTGGGATTTCCGGACATCGTGGTGCAGGGAATGATGTCGACCTGTTTCCTGTCCGAAATGCTCACGCGCGAGTTCGGACTGGGCTGGCTCAAGGGCGGCCGCATGGACGTGCGCCTGGTCAACGTGCTGTGGGGAAACGAGACCCTGGTGACCGGTGGGCAGGTGGTTTCCGAGGCGCCCGAGGCCGGCCGGCGGCGCCTGCAGTTCAATCTCTGGGCCGACAAAAACGACGGCACCCGCGTTACGGTGGGTAGCGGCTCAGCGTTGGTTGACTGATAAAGGACCCCGATGCGCCGTTCTTGTGCAGAATCAGCGCCAAAACAGCTGAAAACCCATATTTTTCCTTGACCTAGCTCGCCGTATGCAACTAAACTCGACACTGGATACGGGCGTGGTCCACGTAAGTCTAACCCCCGTAAAACTCCTGAAAATCGTAAAATGAGGAACTCATGAAGAAATTTGCCGCTATTCTTACCACGCTGACGATTTTCTGCGTCTGGACACCGTCGGCCCCAGCCCACGATGATGAGCACCACCGGCTCGACAGCACCGGCGTTAAGTTGAAGGTTCCCGCGGCGAAGCCCGACAAGAAAAAGTTTGTCTACAAGACCAAGGGGCAGCTTTCCATACACGGCCCCTACCCCGACCCCACGGTCGAAGCCTCCTACCTGGTCATACGCGGCACAGGTAGCAACGCGGGCTCAAGCGGCGTGATACCGCTGAATTCAACTCGTTGGTCTGGCATCAAGGGCGGCGCAAGCGGCTGGAAGTACAAGGGCGAGCACCGCCTGCTGGCCGAGGGTGGCATCAAGAAAATATACGTCAAGTCGGGCAAGGTCGGCGGCAGCATGAAAGTGATGGCCAAGGGCAAGTGGTTCAACTTTGACCTCATCGGCCCGCAGGACAGCCTGGAGATTTCGCTGATTATAGGGCTCGAGACCTGGTGCGCCGCCTACGACTCCTTGGAACTGTCGACCAACGAGGCAGAGAATATCAAGGGCAAGGCCTCGGCCAAACCGGCCGACTGCGCGGCGGTGTGCGGAAACAACCTGCGTGAACTGTCCGAGGAGTGCGATGACGGCAACACGGATGACAGCGACACCTGCAGCACGGCCTGCATAGGTTGCTCTGCCAGCGAGGTAGAGTACGCGACCACCTACGAAGCGATACAGGCCCTGGTGTTCGACGCCTACGACTGCAGCAACGATCTATGCCACGGTGCTAGCGCGGTAAGCCTTGGGGCCCTGGACCTGCGGGCATCGGCGGGCTCGGCCGCCCTTATCGACGTGCCCTCGGCCACCAACCCGTCGGTGGCCCTGGTGTTCCCCGGCGACCAGGACCTGAGCATGCTCTACAACAAGATAGCCGCCAAGACGCTGGCGCCCAACGGACCGGTGGTGGGCGGAAGCCCCATGCCCGCGGGCTTACAGACGGTGAGCCCAGAGCACCTCGAGGCCATCAGGCTGTGGATACGCGGCGGTGCGAGTACAGATGGCATAGTCGAGGGTTCGGCCGAGTTGCTGGGAAGCTGCCTGCCGCCACCCACCCCCAACAAAGTACCGCAACCAGCCGAACCCGACCCGACCGTCGGTATGCAGGTCGCCCAGCCGGGCTACTTCCTGGGCAGCCAGGACGAAACTGAGGGCTGCATAGCGAGCTACTACGACCTGAGCGCGCCGGGCGCGGTGCCCGCAGCATCCCTAGTTGACTGCCCCCCCGGCTTTGCCAACGGCACCAACGGTCACGGCACGAACCCCGACAAGTGCCTGGCCTGGGGCAACCAGGGCCTGCACCAGGACGCGCAGTCGCACCACAGCATCGTGCACATCTATGGGGGCGACTACGACTGGGACGATCCCGGCTGGGGAACGTGGGACTGCCACGGCGGCGACAACGACGGCCTTGCCTGCGATCCTACTGCCGCTGACCCCTGCCCCAACAACGGCGTCTGCGGTGGCGACTTTTACGAGGGGGTTGCCTGCTTAGTCTCGGAAGGTTTCGGCCCCCCCGACTACGGCCTGTTCAACAACAACGCACCCACGTGGTCCGGAGCGCAGGAATCGATCAACCTCACCGCCTATCCCGCGGGTGTTTACGGTGTGCTCCCCCTCAAGGGAGTGATCGTGTGGAACTCGCACGCGTTTAACCTGACCAACGATGACATGACCGTCGAGGCCTGGATAAACGTCGAGTACGCCCCCACCCAGGTCTGGCCGGCACAGGGCCTGTTCAACGCGACATACATCTTCACCCAGGAAGTACCACCCTTCGAAACGCGCGAGTACTGCGCGACCCATACATTTGAAGAAAACACCACCCTGTTCACCCTGGGCTCACACACGCACCAGCGAGGGGTCAGGTTCCGCTACTACGCCCCGCCGCAGACACCCTGCGGAAGCGGCCCCAACGCGCCCAACGGTACCGGGGTCGATCCCAACTGCCTGCCTGGGTCACCGGGCGACCTGATGTACGAAAGCTTCGATTACCAGGACGCCCTGACCATAGACTACGATACGCCCCTGGTGTTCAGCGGCTCGGTAGAAAACAGGACAGTGAAGTTCTGCAGCCTGTTCGATAACGGGGCCATAGACCCGACCCTGCTAAAGACGATAGCCAACTCGCCCGACCCGCCCACCTCGCTCTTCCAGCCATTCATACCCGGTGGCCCCTGTCTCGCGGTTGACGCCTTCTGCGAGGGAGGGTCCAACAAGGGCCAGGCCTGTCTCGGCATCAACGACAACTGCCCCAACTCGACCTGCACCGCCTGCATGCTGCTGGGCGGGGTAACTACGGGCGATGAAATGTACATCGCCACGGGCTCCTTCTACGTGCCCTGAGGGACAGCGCTAGTCCGAAGACTTTTTTTCCGGCCGGCCGCGCACACCGTCGCCCTTGCCCTGCCATGGCCGGAGCAGGACCTCCTGCGCCACCGAACACACCAACCGCCCGTCGTGGGCGAAGATACTGCCGCGCGCCAGGCCACGCGCGCCCGAGGCAGACGGCGAATCTTCGACGTACAGCCACCACTCGTCGGCCCGGGCATCGGCGTGAAACCACATGGCGTGGTCAAGGCTGGCTGACATCACGCGACCAGTGGCCCAGTGCAGGCCGTGCGGACGCATGACGGTTGAAGTCAGCGTGTAGTCCGAAGCGTAGACCATGGCGCAGGTGTGCACGCGCGGGTCGTCGCCGAGGTCGCCGCGCACGCGCAGCCACACCATGGTCTTGCAGTCCTCGCCCTCGCTGGGTTGCCAGTCGGGCGGGTCGCAGAAACGAATCTCCACCGGGCCCCTGCGCGTGAGCCGTTCTAGTATGGCCGGGTTGGCCTTGTCGCCCAGCAGCGCTTGCATGCGCTCGGCATTGGTCGGCAGCGACTCGGGGTCAGGCGCCTCCGGCATGGTGAACGAATGTTCCCAGGCCTGCTCTGGCACCTGGAACGACACCGCCATGCTGAATATCGCCTTGCCCTTCTGGTTGGCCACCACGCGACGGGTCGTAAACGAACGGCCGTCGCGTATGCGGTCCACGTGGTAGACGATGGGTATGGTGGGATCTCCCGACCTCAGAAAATAACCGTGCAGTGAATGGGCGCGACGCTCGCCGTCCACCGTACGCCTGGCCGCCACCATGGCCTGGGCTGCCACCTGGCCGCCGAACACGCGCTCGCGTCCCACGTCGCCCGGGGGGCTGAATCCGCGGTAAAGATCGAGGTCAAGTTCCTCGAGATCAAGAAGCTCGAGGAGTTCGTCAAAGGTTTCAGGCACGTCGTGTTACCACTGGGTGCAGAAGCCGTTGTCGGGAATGTCGATGGCGCTGCGATCAGCAGAGCAGATGGCCCTGCACAACGAGAATACCTCGGGCATGATGAAGTTCGCGTAGAACTTGCCCGACATGACCTTGCCAGCGTAAAAATCGAACTCCTCCTGGCTCTGGTCAAAGTCCTGGGTGCGCGCTCCCTCGGCAACGAGCGCCGCCTCGAGCAGCAGGTGGCACACGGCCACGTGCGACATGGCCTGCATGAAAGGCGTCGCGTAGAGCGTGAGCTGGTCGAGCTTGCCTTCCATCATGTAGCCCACGATGGCGGCACCAGCGGTCTGCAAGCGCTCCGAGGCTTCGCCCAGCAGTTGGGTCTCGGTGCCTATGGCCGGGTCCTGGCTGTTGGCCTCGACGAACTCGGTGAGGTTGCCCGAAAAATCCGCCAGGTCCTGGCCCTTGCGCCCCCTGAGCTTGCGTACCACGAGGTCGAGCGCCTGTATGTGGTTTGTGCCCTCGTAGATCGAGAATATCTTGCTGTCGCGCAGGTACTGCTCAACCGGGTTGTCCTTCACGTAGCCGGCGCCGCCGTAAACCTGCATGGCGGTCTCGCACACGCGAAAACCCTGGTCGCTGCAGTAGGCCTTGACGATAGGCGTGAGCAGGTCCACCTGACCCTGGTGGTAGGCGGCCTGGTCAGGATCCTTGTCCTTGAGCACGTTGACCCAGTCGAGGTGCAGCGCCACCTTGGCCGCAATCGTGCGCATGCCGTCAATCTTCGACTTCATCTCCAGGAGCATACGCCTGACGTCGGAGTGCTCGATGATACTCACGCGCGGTGCTTTGGGATCCTTGAAGGCCTTGACCGAAGCGCCCTGCTTGCGGTCGCGCGCGTAGGCCAGGGCGTTGAGGTAGGCGGTGGCCGCAACCGAGTGGCCCTGGAGGCCCACCGACAATCTCGCGCCGTTCATCATTTTGAACATCTGCTTCATGCCCACGTTTTCTTCGCTGCCGCAGAGGTAGCCTACGCAGTCGCCGTCGTCACCGAAGTTGAGCACGGCCGTGGCCGAGCTGTTGATGCCCAGCTTGTGCTCCAGGCTGGCCGTGACCACGTTGTTGTTCTCGCCCGAGCTGCCGTCCTCGTTTACGACGTCGCGCGGGACGATGAACAACGAGATACCCTGGGTGCCCCCGGGGGCACCATCCACGCGCGCGAGCAGCAGGTGAATGATGTTCTCGGCGAGGTCATGGTCGCCGCCCGAGATCCAGCACTTGCTTCCCTTGATCAGGTAGCGGTTGCCGTCGATGTGGGTGGCGGTCGTAGAGATAGCGCCCACGTCGCTGCCCGCGTGGGCTTCGGACAGGCACATGGTGCCGCCGTAGCGCCCGCTCGTCATGCCCCCGATGAAGCGCTCCTTGTCGGTGTCGGTGCCGAAGTGCTCGATCAACTCCATGGCACCGTAGGTGAGCCCGGAGTACATCGTGAACGAAACGTTGGCGCCCATCTGCAGCTCGCTGAGTGCGCCCAGCACGGCCATGGGGCCCTGGAATCCACCGGCCTCAAGCGACACCGAGAAGTTGGGCAGGCCGAGCTCCCAGAGCTGCTTCCAGGCCTCCTTGTAGCCGTCGGGGGTGGAGACGACACCGTCCTTGAGCGTGCAGCCCTGGCGGTCGCCAGACGAGTTGATCGGACCCAGCATATCGTTGGAGAACCTCAGGGTCTGCTGCATTACCTGGTCGCAGTCTTCACGACTCAGGTGCTCGAAGAACTCGTGTTCGAAGAGTTCCTGGACCCCGAGGTGTTCGTAGAGCGTGAACTCCATGGAGCGCATGTCTGCCTTGAAGAAGTTGATGTTAGCGTCTGACATAACGGGTTCTCCTCGCGCCGGGCACGGCGGTCGTCGGCCTGAGGATGCCGATACTGTTTCAGGCGGGTACGTTTTTCAAGTGCAACGCGATGCGTCAGCGGAGCGTCAAGCAGGCCAGCGATGCGTCAGCCGAGCGTCAAGCAGGCCAGCGATGCGTCAGCGGCCGTCAGCCGCCTTGCTGTCGCGCCCGCTGCGAGCGCGCCCCTGCGAAAGCTGCGCGTCACTGAGGCTGGTCACCGTCTGGCTGCCCTGCCCCGCGCCGGTGGCCGAGTAGGTGATGCGCGTGCCGGCCGGCACCGATTCGGTGAGCCACACGTTTCCGCCTATCACCGAGTCTTCGCCAACCACCGTTTCGCCACCGAGGATGATGGCACTGGCGTAAATCGTCACGCGGTCTTCCAGGGTCGGGTGACGCTTCATCGTTGTTATGACCTGGCCCTTATCGTCGCGTGGTATGGTGAGCGCGCCCAGGGTTACGCCCTGGTAGATCTTGACGTGATCGCCGATAACGGCTGTCTCGCCTATGACCACGCCCGTGCCGTGGTCAATAAACAGGCTACGGCCCACCGTCGCACCCGGGTGCATGTCTATGCCGGTAACCGAGTGAGCGTGTTCGCTCATGATGCGCGGAATCAAGGGCACGTCGCGCAAGTAGAACTCGTGGGCTATGCGATACACAGTTATCGCGTCGATGGCCGGGTAGCTGTAGATGACTTCCTCGGCGTTGGCCGCCGCCGGGTCACTTGCCGCGGCCGCCTCGACGTCCAGGTGCAGTGCTTCCCTCAGGCGAGGCAGCTCGGCCAGTACGTCGAGTACCGCCTTCTCGCCAAACTCGCGGTCCTCGGCCGCCGGCTCGCCGCCGCCCTGCCGTTGGTAAACCACCGCCCGCGCGATCTGCCGCGACAGCATCTCGTAGCTGCTGTGCATGTGCTCGCCGAGGTAATGGCGGAGATTGTTGGAGTTCAACCTGCGGGTGGAATAGAAGCCCAGGTAGATGGACGAGACTATGTGGTCGAGCGCTTCTATGATCTGGCGCTTGTTGGGCAGCGCCGCGCTCTCGAGGCTGTCAATGGTGCGACCGCTGCCGTAGCTCGCGGCAAGCGAGTCGATTATCGACTCAAGCCTGCGGTGTCCTTTTTCTGCCTTGGCCATGATCACGCCCGCACCCCTGGCGGGTGCCGAATGGTCGAGTATACGCTATTGCCCCAGCCAGGGTAACGCCGTTGTTGGAACAGCCTGTTTCAGCCTGGCTGCGATCCCGGCTGCACCGCGAAGACCACCTCGCCGTTGTCTCGCGGCCTGAGCGCGATCTCTATTCCCCTGAGCGAAATCATTTCGACCGAGGGACGGTAATCCATGGACTGCTCGTTCACCACGTAGCCCGGCGCGGTGGGAGAATAGTCACGCAGGATGACGCGGTTGCGTGGCCCGTCGATATGCTGCACGGGGCCGGCCCAGACGATGTCGAAGTTCAGGTTGCCCTGTCCCGGGTGACGACGCTCGCTGACCTCCATGTCGAACACGCGACGTGATGCGTCGAGCGCCACGGGCAGGTCTATGTAGTCGAGCTTTTCGCCCACTGCGGGGCCGGTCGCCCCGGGCAGCTCACCGCGGTCGCGCACGTTGTGCTCCCAGGCGTTGAGGTCGCGCCAGACCAGGTTGCGTTCCTGGCGCAGGTGGCCATCGGCATCGACCACGAGAAAGAAGCTTCCGTCGCGCGCGTCAACCGACACCAGGTACCAGGACTGGCGGTCTTCAAAAATACGGCCGGCAATCAAGTGGCCTTCGCCTTCGACCAGCTTGAGTTCGTTGAGAGGACGACGGAAGCAGTCGTCGAGCAACAGCGCACTGTCCTTGTTCTCGCGTGTCATGCACTGCGGCGCGAGGTCAACAAGGGCGCGTGCGAGAATGGGCTTCGACACCAGCACCGAGTCGCGCACCTCTGCGAGCGTTTCGCCGGGGGCGGCTGCCGCGCGGCGACCGGCCGTGTAACCCAGCACGGTTTCCTGGCTCACCACTTCGGGCACGCTCACCATCATCAGCGATCTCTCGCCGGTAAGGGTCATCCCCTGGCCCTCGTTGGGCACAACCACCATGTACCAGGACTTCACCGTGCAGCCACCACTGGCCGACAGGACGGCCAACGCGGCCACGCTCACAATCACTCGCAGGCTGTTTCTCATTTCTTCAGCTCCCTGGTGAAGGCCCCGGGGGCGGTCACCCATGAGACCAAAATTGCCTCACCCGGAGCGAGACAGGAAGCCCCCCTTTGCGCCGGCCCGTGCGATTGAGCCCGTGTAGACTGCCGTTGCGGACTCGTACCACCCATTTATGGTGTACCTCCAGCCCGCACGTGCCCCCCGGGCGGGTGCCACCCCTCCGGGGGTGAAGGGGTCAGTTGCCCTTGGTCTTTAAAGCGCGAGGCGCTGTACAAGCCCGTGGCCAGGAAGACCGTGCCCAGCAGCGCCACCTCCTTTTGCTACAGGGTGCGGCGCAGCGAGATATCGGCCGAAGATCTCCCGACCAACAGCTCTACCGGCTCATCGGGCAATACCCACTCGCCGGGGGCCGGGTCGTAGACCTGCCGCGCCTGGGCGTCTACCACCATGGTGACGGTGGCGCGTTGACCGGCAGACAGCAGCACCTTCTGGAAGGCCGCGAGTTTTTTCGGTGGGCGATCGACCGCCGATTGGGGGAAGGCCAGGTAAACCTGCACCACCTCGGCGCCACTCACATCACCGCAATTGACGAGCGTTACGGTCACCGTCCAGTCATCCGACCGGGTGTCGACCTCCAGCTCGGACAACGAAAACTCGCTGTAGCCGAGCCCGTGGCCGAAGGGGTAAGCCACCGGTAGCGCTTTCTTTTCAAACAGCGAGTAGCCGTGCAGCGGTCCGTAAGTTGCGCTCTCGGCAAAGGGGAGAAACTCGGGCAGGTCAGCGTCAGACTCGGGAATCGTGAACGGCAAACGACCGCTCGGATTGGCATCGCCGAACAACAACGAGGCCAGCGCGTGCCCTCCCTCCATGCCGCTGTAAAAAGAAAACAGGATGGCAGCAACCTGCTCTCGCCAGCTGACATCGACAGCGCTACCTCCAACGCAGACCACCACGGTGTGTGGCTGCACGGCGGCCACCTCGGCTATCAACGCCTCGTCGCGGGCGCGCAAGCGCAGGCTCGTGCGATCGCCGCCGCCACCGATAAACTTCAGGCGGCGCGCCGCTGCTTTCTTCTCCGGCTGCAACACGAACCACTCACCCTCGTCGGCCCAGGTCAGACCAACGACCACGACTGCCGCGTCCACGCCCTCGGCCACGACGCGGGCAGCGTCGGTATCCTTGCCGTCGGCATAAACGACCTCGCCGCCCTGCTCCTGCATATAACTGGACAAGCCCTCGAGCGGCGTCACCACCCGCGGGGTTGCGACCGCAGAGCTTCCCCGGTCGCCGGTGTTCTCGAGCGCGGCCAGCTGCCCGAACACACCCAGGCGACGCACCCGCGTGGCATCAAGAGGCAGCACCCCGTCGTTCTTGAGCAGCACCATCGACTCCTCTGCCACGCGCCGGGCAAGATTCACGTGATCATCGCAAGCCAGCAGCTGCGCATCGTAGTCCTCGGTGTCGGGCGCCAACGCGTACCACAAGCGGGTGCGCAGAATCGGGTGCACGCGCGCGTCGATGTCAGCTTCGCTCAGCTCACCGCGCCTGAGCGCTGCCAGCAGCGGTTTGCCGTAGCGCACTGGGCTGGGCATCTCCAGGTCGAGGCCCGCGCGTATGCCCTTGACGCCATCACGCACACCGTGCATCCAGTCCGACGTCACGAACCCCTTGAAGCCCCAGTCATCGCGAAGAATGTCAGTGAGCAGTTCACGGCTGTGGCCACAGTACTCGCCGCGAAACTTATTGTAGGCACTCATCACCGAGGCCACCTGCCCCTGCTCAACGATCTTGCGAAAATGCGGCAGGTAAACTTCGCGCAGCGCACGCTCATCGACATTTACGTCAACATAGAAGCGCGAGTTCTCGATACTGTTGAGCGCAAAGTGTTTCACGCAGGCCATCACGTTACGCGACTGCAGGCCACGGGTGAGCGCCAGGCCCATCTCGCCCAGGTGGTAGGAATCCTCGCCGTAGGTCTCCTGGGCGCGCCCCCAACCCGGGTGGCGCAAGAGGTTCACGCAAACCGCGCCCGAGTAATTGGCGCCCGACGCGCGCAGCTCGCGGCCCATGGCCATACCCACCTGCTGCTCCAGGGCGGGATTGAAGGTGGCACCGCGAGCCATGGTGACCGGAAAGCAGGTCTTGCCCCGCCCCACGCCCACGCCCCTTGGCCCGTCGGCAAAGGACAGCGGCGGAATCCCCAGGCGCCGATTGTAGCCGCTGTACGCCAAGGGGACTCCTTGGCCCAGCAACAAGTTGGCCACGTAGCGAAACGAGAAACGCCGCGTCGACAGGTCACCCGAGAGCTGCGCCAGCTTTTCGCGCAGGCTCATCTGTTGCATCAGGTCGGTGGCGATCGCGTCGCAGTCGTCGGGGCAGCTCACCGGCGGAAACAACCCGGGGTCGGCCCGCGTCTCTATCCTGCGATAGTGAACAGCGGTCCACAGCAGGCCACCCAGCGTGCAGAGAGCTACGAGTAAGACGACAGCAACGGCGTAGAGCACAAGCGCGAGACTATGTCGGAAACACGCGTGAGGCCAAGTGATTTGGCTTCGCCTGCAGCCGGGCAGGAGCAAGCCCAGCAGAGAAACAATCGAAAGGGCTGACCGCGCAGAAACTCAGTCGTCGTCGTTGCCGTCTTTGCCTGCAAAAAGCGTGAGCAGCGCGGGTAGCAGCAGCAGGTCGCCCACCAGTGCGCCAACCAGTATCACCATTATGAGCAGGGCCATGTGAACCAGGCCGAGAAACTCCGAGACCATCATCACCATCAGGCCGCCGGTGAGAAACAGGGTCGTGAGCACCATGGCCCGGCCGGTGTTTCGCATGGTGAGCCTTATGGCCTCGGCGTTGTCGCGACCGCTCGCGCGTTCTTCGCGCCAGCGCGCCAGGAAATGAATCGTGTCGTCCACCGCCAACCCGAACGCCAGCGGAAAAGCGACAATGGTCGAGAATCGCAACGATATGCCAGCCACCCCCAACATCGCCAGCCCGAGGGTCAACGGCAACACGTTGGGCAGAAGGCTCAACGCAGCCAGCCGCAGCGAGCGGAAAGACCAGGCGATGATGATCAGTATTATCGGCACGGCGATATAAAGGCTGCGCAACAACGTGGAGATCATCCTCCTCGTCATGCTGTGAAACAGCGGCGTGCCACCGGCCTCGAACACCTCGACGCCGCCAGGAAAATCGGCCTCTTCTACCAGGCGACGAAACTCCGATATCAGTTCGCCGTAACGGTCGGGCTTGAGGTCGCCGGTCATGGCCGTCATGCGCGCGGTCGAGTAGTCGTAGCTCACCATGCGGTCGAACTCCGAGTCGCCGCCGGCCATCTCGAACAGCAGCAGGTACTGGGCCACCGCCTCGGCCGAGTCGGGCACGCGGTCAAAGGCCGGATCGTCACCGGCCATGGCCCGGTTCATCTTGCGTATCCACGGCACCGGGCTGTTCACCCGCGACACGGCCGGCAGTGCCGCCAGTGCCTGGGCCACCTCGTCCATGGCCCTCAATACCCGCGGGTCCTTGACGGCGTCGGGTTGGCTTCCCCTGACCATGATATCGAGCGAGAAAGCCCCCGACAGGTGCTCATCGACGAAGTCCATGGCCAGCACCGTTGGATCACCGGGAAACAAGTCCCGCCGGTAGCGGTTGTCGATCTCGACAAGCGTGGCGGCCCACAGTGCCCCCGCCGCCAGCAGTACCGCGAAGACGACCAACAGACGTGGCCTGGCGAGCACCAGGGCAGTGACGCGGTCGAGCAGCTGGCCGAGCTTGTCACCCGACGCAAACACACGCGGCTCGGGCGGCCGGCGGCGCTCGCTCAGCACCATCAACGAGGGCAACAGCACCACCGACGCCGCCCACGCAAACACGATGCCCGCCGCGCCCACGAGGCCGAACTGTTGTATGTTGGGGATGTCGGAACTGGCCAGCGAGACCAGGCCCACCGCCGTGGTCACGCTGGTGAGCAGGCAGGCACGGCCCACATGGCGCAGGCTCACGGCCAGCGCGTCTTTCCTTTGCCCAGGGTCGTCGCCGGCACGGACGAGATCCTCCTCGTAGCGGTTCAGCACGTGCACCGCGCTCGAGAGCGCTATCACCGCCACCAGCAGTATCATTACACCGCTGCCGGTGAGCACGGCCATGGGTACGCCGGCGCCGCTCATCACGCCCAGGGTGAGCACCGAGGCGCCGCTTATAGCCAGCAACGGCATCCACACCGCCCGAACGCGCCGGAAAGCCAGCCACAGCATCCCGCCGAACACCACTAAACCCACCGGTATTACGCGTGCAGTGTCGCTGTTTACGTGGCCGAACAGCACCGAGTCCTGGTAGGGTATGCCGGCCAGGTAAAACTCGACCCCCGGGGCTTCTTCGGCGAGTACGACATCAAGCTGTTCGAAATTCTTCTGCAGGGCGGTGGGGTCGCGCTCCAGGTTCTGGCTATCGAGCAGGCGCACCAGCAGCGCCACGGTGCTGCCATCGGGTGAGAACAGTGTGTTGTGCAGCAGGGCGTCGGCCATCAAGCGCTTGATCACGGCCTCGTAGTCGGTGGGCGACAGCGGCAGGCTCTCTATGAAGGGGCCTACGTCGAGTGCGTCGTCCAGCGCGCGCACGTCGTTGGCATTGGTAACGCTCAGTACCGAGGCGGTACCTTCGAGCGCCTCTATCCTGGTGGTCAGCCTGTCGACAAGGGCCAGGTACTCCTGGCTAAGCGCATCGGGGTGGTGGTACACGACCAGGTACAGATCGTTCCCCCTGCCGAATATCTCCTCGAACTCGTCCGCGCGTTGCAGTTCTATCGTGCCGCGCGGGGCCATGGTGCGAAAACTGAAGTCAAAGTAACTGTAGCGCGCGTGCACAAAACCCGCGGCCACGAAGGCCACCGCAAAGCAGAGTACGACCACCAGTGGGCGGCGGTATACGAGGTCTACCAGTCGGTTCATCTAATAAATGCCTTCCGTCCGGCGCTTATAGCTCGAAACACCTGCCATGGTGAGCGGCGGCTGGCAACGGGCGGTGGCGCAGGGCGACCCGGGGCAACCAGCCCCCCCCGTCGGGGGTCAGCTCGTATCCTTTTCCATTGACACTGGGAAGACTGAATGGTTATTCTCTAACTGCGGCGTTCCATCTTCTGGGCCCACCGCCACCGAGGATAAATTTGATGCGCCAAACCTCCCTGTTCGTATTAGTTACAGCCCTGGCGCTGGCCCTGCTCGCGGCTCAACCCGCCCTGGCGCAACTGTCGCTCAGCCACTGGGCCAGCGACGGCAAGGTCGCGCTCAAAGTCGTGAGCAGCGGCAAGAGCAAGGCCGTACTGCAGTTCTCGAGCATGGCCATGACCACCTCGCCACTCTGCCCGGCGGCAAGCGTACTGCGCGTGGTCAGCAACACCGGTGACAGCGGCGAACTCAACCTGGACTGCTCGCGCTGGTCGCGAAAGGGATCCTCGTATACCCGCTACGTCTACAAGGGCCGTCGCGACAGCGGCGGCGGCAGCGCGAAGATCTCGTTGTCGTTCAAGAAAGCCAAGGTCAAGGTCAAACGCGGTGCGAGCCAGTCACCCCTGTTGGGCGACTCGGTGGCCTTCGTGGAGGCCAGGCTGCGAGTGGATACCGAGGACGGATGGTGCGGACGTTTCGACACCTTCGACAGCAACTCGGGAGGCAAAGTAAAAGGCAAGAGCACCAGCGTCGTCTGCCCGGCCTGGGAAGGCGAGAACGCATTCTGGGACACGCTCAACAACTACGCCGACCGCAGCCAGGAAACCATCGACACCATGGCCACGGCGGTCGCCGACCTGCCCACCGACGGCAGGGCCTGGCTGATGAAGGGCATGATGCACGTGTACCTCACCGGCACCACGCTGCTCGACCCGTCGAACGCCGACCAGACGACCACCGATCACGCCGCCCTGGGCTCGGCGGCGCTCGACCAGGCTGCCCTATACCTGACCGAAGACACCCGCGTGCCGGGCTGGCAGGGAGCGGCCAACTACATCGACGCGCTCATTCGCGGCGACGCCACCGACCTTGCCGACTCACTGCAGTTGCTCAGAGACGCGATCGTGCTGTACCCGCTGTTTAATACCTTTGATTTCTCGGGCGTGGTGGGCACCTGGGTCGAAGCATCCGATCCGCTCATGACCGAGGCCATAGATTACATGGACGCCGCGCTGGCCACCGACTGCTCGCCGTTCAACGATCCACGGGTGTGTGGCAACGACGGCCGCGCGCCCAACAACGTGCAGGGCACCGGCATGATGTTCGGCGACCTGTTTCTCAAGGGTGGCCGAAGCGACAGCGCCCTCGAATGGTACAACCTGGCCCTGCTGTTCGATGACCTGGGCGGTGGCCCCAGCACCTGGCCCTACCGGTCCGTACTCGACGACAGGATTGCCAACTTCAGCGCCCGCGAGGCGCTGTATCTCGATGCCGACCCCAGCAACGATCCGCTGCTCACCGGCCAGGGCCCGGAGAACTGCGTGGTCTGCCACGGCAACTAGGCGCTGCCTCACCGGCAGGCGACGCTTTCCGGTAGCTACAGGAATGGTTTATAAGCTTGTCCAGTATGGGCATGAGCAACACCGACCGGGCCGTGCAGCTTTTCCGCGAACTCATGGGCCGCGGACCCGACCGGGCGCTGCAGCCGCGCAGCATGAAAGGCCTGTGCAGGAGCATGGACTGCTCGCGGGCCACGGTTAAACGCGCACTGGAAAACCTGCGTGAAACGGGCCACGACATACCCTTTCACGCTGAGACCAACGGCTACTACATCGAGGCGAGCAGCGAGCACGCCATGCAGGCCATCCCCATGCAGTTCTCGGGAGCCGAGCTCAGGGCTCTGCTGGCCATGCACGAGCTGCTGAGCCGACTGGAGCCCGACCTGAGCGACCGGTTTACCGCACCGGTAAAAGAACTGGTCGAGCGCGAGCTGGGGCGCGACCGTACCCAGGTTGACCGCATACGCATACTGGGCATAGGCAGCAGGGACACGCCCGAGGACACCTTCGAAACATTGGCCGAGGCCACCATGGAACGGCGGCGCGTCAACATCACCTACCACGCCCGGGGTAAGGACCAACAGACCAGGCGCGACGTGTCACCGCAGCGCCTGGTGAGCTACCGCGGTGCCTGGTACCTCGACGCGTGGTGCCACATGCGAGAGGATCTGCGCATGTTTTCGCTCGACTGCATACTCGACTACAGCGTGCTCGAAGAGGCAGCCACCGATGTTGATGATGAGCAGCTCGACGACCACGTGAAAAGCACCTACGGTATTTTTCCGGGTGCCGTAACCGGCACGGCCGTGCTCAGGTTCAACCCACACCGCGCGCGCTGGGTCGAGAGCGAACTGTGGCACCCCGAGCAGAAGGGCCAACGCCTCGAAGATGGCAGCTACCAGCTCGAGGTGCCGTACGGACGCAGCGAGGAGCTGATGATGGATATTCTAAAGTACGGCCCCGACGTAGAGGTCATCGGCCCGCCCGAGTTGCGCGAGTTGGTGGCAGCCCGCCTGCGCGAGGCTTCGGGTAGTTATTCGGCCGGCTGAAGAGCGTCGGCCACGTAATCCCACTCGTGCAGGCCGTGTTCGACCTCGGGAAAGTACAGCGCGAGTTTAATCGGGCGGTCGGGCTCAAGGTGGGACAGCAGCTCGCCGTAAGCCTGCAGCTGGTCCTGGTAGTGCTCCTTCTTTTCGGCCAGGTACTTTTCGCGCGCAGCGGCTTCGTCCAGGCCGGCAAACTCGCCTTGGTCAAACGGTACACGGCCGGTCTTGTAGTCCACGATCCAGCGCACGCCGTCTTCTACGAAGCTGCGATCGATACTGGCCGAGGTAATTTCTGACTGGCCAGACACCTCGGCCACCATCGTTAAATCCCACTCGTAGCGATCGTCTTCCTGTCTGCCCAGCAGCCAGCGTCCCTTGTCGTCGGACAGCGCACGGACCAGGGCAGCTACCGCCTCGTCCGCCAGGTCGTCGAGCCGGTCATGCAGTGCCCCCTCGGCCGCCAAGGCCTGCCTGATGCGCGGCTTCTCTCGCTCGAGTCGCTCGTCGTCCCAGCCCTCCATCGCGTCGTGGCCGATGCGC
>Ga0310120_10000789_pt1 | contig 24656 bp, 14 predicted proteins | sample CB27_AW_983_MG_FD_203506 | JGI IMG/M metagenome (GOLD analysis project Ga0310120, IMG submission 203506) | Marine microbial communities from Western Arctic Ocean, Canada - CB27_AW_983 | ecosystem: Environmental > Aquatic > Marine > Oceanic | place: Canada: Western Arctic Ocean | collected...
CACCTGCAATGTGCCGTTGCCGGAGTTGCCAACATCCAGATTAGTCGAATTATTCCACTGGGAACCCGCACCCCTCACCGTGGCTGTGCCCGTTGAGCCGGCGTGACGACTGATGTAACCCCAGCCACTGGAGACTACCGCTCCGGTCTCAACGTTCAGCGTGCCGTCACCCCTGTAGCCAATGTACACGGTGTTGGAGTTGTTCCACTGAGAATTGATTCCGGTGACTGTCACCTCGCCTGTTGAGCCGGAATTGTGACCGATGTAACCGAGCGTATTGGAGACTACGGCTCCCGCCTCGACGTTCAGTGTGCCGGAGCTCGAGCTGCCCACGTGAAGGTAGTTCGAGTTGTTCCACCGTGAACCGGGTCCTGTCACTGTCACCTCACCCGTCGAGCCCGAAACGTGACCTATAAAACCGTAGTGATTGGAAACCAATCCACCCGCCAAGACGTTCAATGTGCCGTCACCCTGGTAGCCCACGATCAAGCCACTTAAGTTCAAGTTGTTCCAATGCGAACCGGATCCGGTAACCAGCACCTCGCCGGTTGAGCCGGGTTTGAAACCGACGTAACCCCAATTAACATTAGAGACCTCGCCCCCCGCCTCCACGTTCAGGGTGCCGGTGCCAAAATATCCCACACGCAGTTTTTCCGAGTTACTCCATTGTGAACCAGGGCCAGTGACCGTGGCCTCACCCGAAGACGCGGGGCCCCACCCGAGGTAACCGTTGACACTGGAAACCGCCCCTCCCGCCTCGACGCTCAGCGCGCCGGTGCCGGAGTCACCGACTTTCAAGTCGGCTCCTACGCTCCACGGATCCGGCTGGGTGGCGGCGCCGCCCGGATCGACGTCACCGGTTGTGATCACACTCGCCAGGGCTGGACCTACCCCTGTCAGAAGAACAAGCACGAGAGCAAACTGACGCATTCACTTCCCCCCCCCGTAGATAGACACTTGAATTGCAAGCGGCCAGTTTAACACTATTTTCACCGGTTGCGCAACAAAAAACTGCTCCGCTTCTTCGCCGTGCGGTCCGTTGCCCTGCCGGCCCGCTGGAATTAGAATTTTAGCTGCGATTCAGCTGGCAGGTGAGCTACCGCTGACGGATTTAACCCGGCGGCCCATGACGGGAGTGCAAATGAAGTCCCTGAAAAAAACCACGCGATCCGCGCTGTGCGGTCTGCTACTGTTCTTCTTGATGACAAACTTGTCGGCGGCGCAGCAATGGACCCGCTTCCGCGGACCCAACGGAACGGGCATCAGCCCGGCCCAAGGTATCCCCTCTGGTTTTTCCCTCTCCGAGGCGAACTGGCGGGTGGCGCTGCGGGGCGAAGGCCATTCCTCGCCGGTGGTCTGGGCCGGCCGGGTGTTTGTTACCGGATTCGATGCGGAGAACGAGTTGTTCGTGATCCAGTGCCTGCGGGCCGACGACGGATCGGAACTCTGGCATCACACCCTGCCACAGACATCCTACCCGACACACGATTTCAATCACGTGGCTTCCTCCACGCCTGTCACCGACGGTGAGCGTTTGTTGGTGATCAGTTCCCAGCCGGGGTCGCACACGATGCTGGCGTTCGACCTGGACGGAAACGAACTGTGGAGCCGGCGGTTTGAAACGGCCATCAGCAACCACGGCGGGGGCGTCTCACCGATCATTGACGACGGCCGGGTGATCCTGCCGGCCGACGAGGACGGTGAAAGTTTCCTGGCGGCCCTCGACCCGGCCAGCGGCGAAGTGCTGTGGCGCAGCGAGCGCGACGACGCCCGGGCAGCTTTCTCGACCCCCTGCCAGTTCGTCGATCCTTCCGGTACCCGGGGTCTGCTGTTCAACAGCATGTCGCACGGGATTTCGTTTGTGGATCCCGCCACGGGCAAGACGCTGTGGGAGCAGGGCGAACTTTTTGAAATGCGCACGATCAGTTCCAGCCTGGTGGCCGATGGCCTGGTGATCGGCACCTGCGGCAGTGGCCGCGGCGGCAATTACCTGGTGGCGGTGAATCCAGGCAGTGCCGGCCAGGGGCTTGCGCCCAGCCTGGCGTACAAGCTGGAACGTTCGGCTCCGTATGTGCCCACCTGCGTGGCCAAGGGAAAACTCCTTTTCCTGTGGAGCGATGCGGGCATTGTGAGCTGTGTCGAGGCGGCCAGTGGCGAGACCGTCTGGAGGGAACGGGTGGGGGGCCGGTTCTTCGGTTCACCCGTCTGGGTGGAAGGCCGCTTGTTCTGCATTTCGACCGAGGGCCAGGTCGTGGTGCTGGCCGCTTCCGAAACATTTCAGCAACTGGCGGTCAACGACCTGGAGGAAGGGACCCATTCCACACCGGCGGTGGCCGACAACCGGCTCTACCTGCGCACGCTGGGGCACTTGACCAGTGTCGGGCCGGGCGGCTCCCGCTGAACGGCGGCTGGCAAAACGACGCTGATCACGACCGGCTAGCGAACCAGCACAATCTGGTCCAGGCCGAGGCCGATTTCAAACTGGACCAGGCCACTGAAACCAGCGGCGCGCAGCCGCGGGCTGCCCGGGCTGATCTGGAAGGGAATCGCTTCCTGCGGCGCATCGGCCGCGTGGACCTGTGTCACTTGACCACGGATCGGCAGGCGGACGGTCAGCTGCTCGATCGGCTGGTAGGTGAAATTGGCCAGGACCAGCGCGATGCCCTGCGGACCTTCCAGCACACCCGCTTCGACCACCGGATGGGAGAGTCCCACCTGGGGCATCGCCCCGGCGCGGCGGGCCCAGGCGTTGATGAACCGGCGGTGCGCCGGGGGCCATTTCTCCCGCAGTGCGGCGGGCACGAACCGGGCGTCCTTGATGTAACTGATCCCCGGGGTGCTGGCCACGCACAGGGCCTGGCCCTTGCCCAGCCGGTGGGTGACCACCGCCGTCGCGCCGTCGGTGAATTTCCCCACGACTTTTCCGTCGGCAGCCCGCAGGTCGGTTCGCAGTCCGATGACTCCGAAACCCGGGCCAAGCGGGTCGGCCCCGGCCTGCAAACGGATGTGGTCCAGGTGGTCAATGTCGTTCAGCCGGCCGCGGACCCGATAGTTGCCCGGTTGCAGCGTGGCCCGCGCACCGGGTTCGACACCCAGGGCCCCGGCCAGGCCGGCCACCGGCTCGTCAAACTCGTTACGCGTCCCGGCGTTTCCCGCGGCGTAAAGGGAACCGCCGCCGTGCACCCAGTCGATGATCTGTTGCGTGGCGTGGTCTGTGAGGTTCGGGTCGGTGGCATAGAGCACCTTGTAGTCGGCCAACCGGCCGGCCTCGATGTCCTGTTCGGTCAGCATGTCGACCTGGTACTGGTCGTGAATCAGCGAAAGGTAGGTCCCCCGTCGCTCGAGCATGTGCCGGTAGTCGTAGGGCTGCCACAGGTCGGAACTAATACTGTAGAGCAGTGCCACCTGCGTGGGCCGGTGACGGGCCGGAAACAGGACTTCTTCGGCCGAGGTCAGTTGTTGCGAGACGCGAGCCACGCCGTCGTAGGCGCCGCGCAGGTCTGACCAGTAGTTTTCGGTGCTGGTCGCCGTGGGGCCGTAGGTCCAGTAGAAGAAGTGCTTGGCGCCCTGGCAGAGGGCCGAATGGGACTTGAGCCGCAGGTTCGTTTCGTCGCTGGGCGTGATCCAGGCGATGATCGGCACGTCCTGGTTGCGGCCGCCACTGCGGAACATGGCGGCCTGAAAGCCCATCAGCTGGAAACCCTCCCAGGTGTAGTTCGGCCCGTACATGTACTGCAGGCCCATCCAGTCCTCGATGCCGAACAGGTCCAGGGCCTTGCGGCGGGACAGGTCGAACCAGTCGAGCGCCAGGGGCGCGCCGCCCCAGGCCGTATTCGGCACCATGCCCATTCCCAAGCCCGTGCCGCTGAAGTAAGGGTGATCGGCCACCAGGCTGGAGGTCAGCGGTCCCGGCGGGAAGTACTTGTGAAAAGATTCGGTGTGCCAGCGAATCCGCTCCGTGCCGGCCTCCTGGCGGAAACGGCTGGTGTAGTAAAAAATCCGCGCGGCCGCCGACCGGTTGGCCCGCGCCGCCCGCTTGTAGGCGTCCGGAGTTTCCAGGGGCACGACCTGGGTCAGTTTGTCGACGCCCAACTCCCGGGCAGAGATTTTTTTCTGCTGCAGCCAGGCGTGAAAGTGGGCCCGTGCCTGGGCATTGTCGCCGATCCGCGGGCGGGCGCAGATTTCGTCGGCAAAGCCATAAGGGATGCCGGGCGCCGGGGGCGTCTTCTGGTTTTCGGCCTGCTGCTTCATCATCTGGTCGATCTCCGGCCGCGTGCTGGCCGGTCCGAACTTGATCTGGTGCGTGTGGCCGGGCGTGCGCAGCTCGGGATAGGCCTGGCTGACCTCCTGAATCTGGTTGCCCACGACATTGAAGCCCAGCAGGTAGAGCACCTCTCCTTCCAGCACGTTGAGCTCCGGCCGCTGGGGCGACCAGAAGGAGGTTTGAATCAGGTGTCGCTCCGGCGAACGGCGCTGGCCGCCGGTAGCCTGACGGGCCCAGGCAAGTCGTCGCCGGGTCATCTGGGAGGCCGTCTCCAGTTGCTCGGCGTCCCGGCGCAGCGTCGGCGAGACCAGGAAACTGGTCAGCTCGCCTACGAAGGATTCTTCCATCCGTTTCACTACCGACTGGGCAGACGGACGTTCGGCCAGTTCGATCAGGATGTGACGGCGGGGCGCGGGGCTGTCGGTGACGAAGCGGACGGTGACGTTGGGAAACTCGGCCACACCGCCGGCCCGGTTCAGCCGGCCGTGCAGCGACTCGCCGGCGTGGGCCTTGAGATCGAACCAGTCGGAGAACTGGCCGGGTGGAATCCGGAGCGTCTTGTCCCGGTCCGCCCCGGGCGGGATCGTTCCGCTGGGCAGTCGCCAGTTGGGCTTGTGGGTGTGGCCGCCCAGACGGACATGCCAGGCGGTGCCGGCCGGTTCGACCAGCTTGAAACGGACATGGACCCCGGGCGTCCGTTGGGCACCGGCCGTGCCAGCCCCCAGCAAGACGATCAGCAGTAGGACGGCCAGCGGAAATGGTGGTGGCCCCAGGGGCCGTTGCCGCCAACGGCTCGACCGGGTCTGATGTTGAGCAACGGAGGTCATCATCGATCACAGCTCCTAAGATGTCTGGTGAAAACGGTAACAGGGCAGCAGACTGACTGGTCGTCAGGGGGCATCCGGGCCGCGTTTCAGTCACCGCGTGGACCGGGGCCAGTCTACCAGTGCGGCTGCAGGGCGCCATTGTAAGCCGGATCAGAAATGCCAGCCATTGGCCCTGCGCGGAAAGACGTTTCCCCGTCTTGCCGGTTCCACAGGCCATGATCAGAATGAACGCGTCAGCAACGAGGCGGTGCTGTTGGGGCGGGTGAAGACGGGAGCTGTCATTTGAGACGCCAACACGAGAAGTCGGTCGACTTGCAGCCTCTCGCAGAGACCGCGGCCGCTGCGCTGCGGCAGGCGGGGTGGCGCGTTGTGTTTGCGGAAAGCTGCACCGCCGGGTTGGTGTCTGCAACGCTGGGAAGTCTGGCGGGCATTTCGGAACACCTTTGTGGATCGGCCGTCACCTATCGAAACCAAACCAAGCAAGACTGGCTGGGGGTTTCCAAAGAAAGTTTGTCGAACCCGGGTCCGGTCAGCCGGGACGTGGTCCGGCAGATGGCCCGGGGCGTGCTCCGCTCGACCGGAGAGGCGGACCTCTCCCTGGCGATCACCGGTCATCTGGGACCCGAGGCACCGGCCCCGCTCGATGGTGTGATCCAGGTGGGCGTTGCCTGGAAAGATCCTGCGGTCAGCGACGGGGCGGAGATTTTTACAGCCAGCCGGTGTTTCCGCCTGACCAGCAGCCAGCGCGGGTTGCGGCAACAGGAAGCCGTCCACCGGGCGTTGGCCACGTTGATCGATACGCTGGAGATGTATGACGCGTGGAACCAGTTGCGGCAGGGGAACCTGACGACGCGCCGCTTCTCCTCTCAGCCGGACCCTTTCGGGGAACCAGCCCGCTGTGAAGAGGGCACGACACCGCCCGGGTTCTTGTTTTCCGGGTCCCGGGATCCGGGAGCAGAGGCCCAACGGAGGATTTGCCAATACGTGCAGAGCAGCCTGGGGCGAAGTGTGGAACAGGAATGGTCACTGGAACAGGTAGACCAACGGGTCTGCGGGTTTCCCGAGGTGCTGGACCGCTTGTTTGGTTTGCTTGCCCGGGGTCCGGTCTGGCTGACGCGGCAACCGACGCTTGCAGGGAAAGCCCTTCTGTTTCCCGGGGCCACCTTCGTGGTGGACATCGAGACCATCGTCCGACTGGCCGATCCAAACAGCTACCTGGATCCCCAGTCCCGGCAGCAGGCGCTGGAAACGATCGGGGCGGCGGGTTGCCGCCTGCTGGTCTTCTCAGGCAGGTTGCAGCACGCGGCACCGGCGCTCGGGGTGACGGCGCCCGGTGCTTGTCAATTGGAGGACCTGGTACTGCCCGCAGAACTCGGGCAGCTTTGTAGCCCTGTGCCCGACTCGATCGACACCTGCGACCCGCCGCAGCCCGATCAGCGGAGAAGCGGGGCCTGAACAGCACGGCGGCTGGCAGACAAGGTCGTCGACGTTCCCAGACGCCCGCCTCGCTGCGGGTCTCATGTTTCAATCTTGCGGGCGGCCAGTCTGGAAAATCTGCGCGGCAGTCGGCTTTCGTAAACTTGTCGTTCACTAGAATGGGGGTGGTCAAAACCCAGCTGCCACGCGTGAAGAGCGAGTCGATTCAAGGGGTCGGTCTGCGCCCCGTGCTCCGGGTCTCCGGCGACCGGGTGGCCCAGGCTTGCCATGTGAACGCGGATCTGGTGGCGGCGGCCCGTACTAAGTTGTAATCGCATCAGGGTGTAGTTCCTGCCAACGGCAACGGCTTCCCACTGGGTGATTGCTTCACGAGCGCCCGGTTTGCCGGAGCTGCATTCACTGACCTGGAGTGTCCGGGACTCGAAAAGATGGTTGTGGATCGTGCCTTCACCCTGCAGGTGACCTTCGACAAGGGCGTAGTAGATTCTCTGCACGGTTCGTTCAGAGAACTGTGTTTGAAGATTCCACTTGGCTTCCTTGGACCGGGCGAAGACCAGCAGGCCGGAGGTTCTCTTGTCAAGCCGATGGACGATGTGCGCCGCGGCGCTCTTCGTTCGCCGCCTGACATGGGCCTGGGCGCGGGAGTGCAAAGTATCGTTCTCCATGTTATCCGTCGCGACCGTCAACAGGCCCGCGGGTTTGGTGAGCAGGAGTATGTGTTGATCTTCATGTATCACCCGGATGGGTCGTCCGTCCGGCGTTTTGTTCACAGCGACTGAAGAGGATCCACTGCGTGGGACGACCTCGAGAATCTGGTGGGGAGCCAATGCCAGTCGCGCGGCGCGAACGACTTGCCCGTCAACCTGGACTCGACCCGCCCGAAGCATGCGGCGCAGTGTTGTATTGCTGGAGTCGGGGAACAGACGCGAAAGGGCCTCGAGAACAGCCGTTTCTTCGGTCGTTTCATACTTTTGATTCACCGGTCCACCTCAGAATTGGTCCGTTAGTAACAGCAGGAAAAAAGCTGATTCCGGTAGCTGCGTTACCACAGCGGCAGGTGGCCTGGCAACGACCGGGCGGTATTTCGTGTGACGGCTGCTCAACCGGCGCCTGCGGGGTTCTGCGACGGGGCAACAATTCCCATCCAAGAGGTTCCTGGTTCACATCCGGCGGGAAAAAACGCGAAATTCCGAAGATCCATCATGCGGGGCGGCTTGTATCAAGTAAAGTGGTGGATGGAGGGTTTTACCGCGGGCCGGCCGCCTGGTCCGCAAGCTGTTGCAACTCCGGCCGGATTGCGGGTGTCCCGCAGGAGACGTTAAAACGGGCGTCGAAATGTTATGGGACCAGGGGGGTGGCGGACTAAAATTCTGACCGATGAATTATCCAGTTGAAAAAAAGATGGTATTCCCTCTTCGATCCGGTTCCCGTCGATCGGTCCGGACCCTGTTGCTGGTGATCCTGTTCCTGGAACTGGTAGGGGGTCAGGCGGTACTCTGCGTGGCCGCTGACATTGTTGAACGGGCGGTCGAGGTGACGCAGCACGATGTGCTGCCCATTCTGCTGAGACGTTGCGTTGTTTGCCACGGATTACGTCGCCAGGAAGGGGGACTGGACCTCCGCACTAGGTCCTCGTTGCTGAAGGGGGGCCAGTCCGGGCCGGCGATCGTCCCTGGGAAACCGGCAGAGAGCCTGCTCGTCAAGCGGATTTCTGCCGACCAGATGCCCCCCAAGAAATTTCTGCTGGATGTGGGCGTCAAGCCGGTGCGCGCAGGGGAATTGACGCGGGTGGTCCAGTGGATCGAACAGGGTGCCCCGGAGGTGGCCGCGCCGGCGGAGGTGGCCGGCACACTCGACGACCCGCTGGTTCGACCGGCGGACCGCCAGTTCTGGGCCTTCCAGCCACCCCGGTCGTCACCGCCGCCGGCGCTGCGCCAAGCTGGCACTGTGTGCAATCCAATTGACGCATTTATCCTTGCCGGACTCGAGCGGAAGGGGCTGACGTTTTCGGCTCGCCTCGATCGGAGGGCCCTGCTGCGCCGCGCCACGTTCGATCTGACCGGCCTGCCACCAGCACCGGATCAGGTCCGGGCCTTTCTGGATGATACGGATGCCAACGCCTACGAAAAGGTGATCGACCGCCTACTGGCTTCGCCACGGTACGGCGAACGGTGGGGACGCAATTGGCTGGATGTGGCCGGGTATGCCGACTCGTGGGGTGGGAAATTGAGTGCCGATCACATCCGTCCGCACGCCTGGCGTTACCGGGATTATGTGATTGGAGCGCTGAACGCCGATAAACCATACGACCGTTTCCTGATCGAACAGATTGCCGGAGACGAACTTGTCGATTATGAAAACGCGCCGCGGATCACCCAGGAAATTTACGAAAACCTGGTGGCGACCGGCTTTTTGAGAATGGGGCCCGACAGCACGAGTGAGCGCGAGGTCGCGTTTGTGCCGGACCGACTGGATGTGATCGCCGACCAGGTCGACATTTTCAGTTCAGCCGTTCTGGGGCTCACGATGCGCTGTGCCCGTTGCCACGACCATAAATACGATCCGCTGCCGCAGCGCGATTATTACCGCCTGACGGCGCTGCTGCGGGGGGCATTTGACGAACACGATTGGCTCAAGCCGCGACCCGGCACCGAGAAGACGCATCCCTTTGACGTGCGGCTTCTGCCGTATGTCACCACGCAAGAACGCCAAGACTGGGATGCCCGGAAAGGGCGTTTGGAGGGGCGGGTCCAAACGCTGCGGGATGAACTGCAGGAAAAGGCTGATGGGCTCCGCAAGAGAATTCGTGAAGAACGCCTGGCGAAGCTTCCCGAAGGGGTCCGCGGCGATTTACGCAAGATGCTGGATACCCCGCCCGCGCAGCGCGACGAGGTGTTGAAGTACCTGGCCGGGAAATTTGAGAAGACGTTGCGCCTGGAGCGCGCGGAACTTGAGGGGCTGGATGACGGCTTCAAAGATCAGGTGGCAGAAACCACCCGGCAGATCGAAAAGCTGGAGGCCGGCCTGCCACCGGAGCCGAAGATTCAGGCACTGTGGGATCGCGGCACGCCCTCGCCGGCCTATGTCTATCGTCGCGGGGACTACCAGAACGCCGGGGAGCCCGTGGCTCCCGGTGTCCCGGCGGTACTGACCGACGGCCGGACCCCGCTGGAGATTCGACCTCCCTGGCCGGGCGCCAAGCAAACGGGCAGGCGACTGGCTCTGGCCCGCTGGCTGGTGCGACCGGGTCATCCGCTGACTGCGCGGGTGGTGGTCAATCGTACCTGGAAGGGTCATTTCGGGCGGGGCATTGTCCATTCGGTGGGCGATTTTGGCCAGGCTGGCGCAGCACCCACGCACCCGGAACTTCTCGATTGGCTGGCGGTGCGATTGGTGCGTCACGGATGGGGCCTGAAGTCCATGCACCGGCTGATGATGACGTCGGGCACCTACCGGCAATCGTCCAGTCTGACGAGCGAACATGAGCGGCTTGACCCGGAAAACACGTTCTTTTCGCGGATGCCGTTGACGAGGATGGAAGCGGAGGTGCTCCGCGACACGATGCTGTTTGTGGCGGGACGTCTGAACGAAGCGAGATTCGGACGGCCGGACCCGGTGGAGGTCCGCGATGACGGCTTGATTACTTCGGTCGGCACCGCCAGCGGCTGGCGGCGCAGCATCTACGTGCAGCAGCGACGCACGGAAATACCGACGATTCTGGACGCCTTTGATTTGCCGCAACAGAATCCGAACTGCGTAGAGCGGCGCCAATCGACCGTGACTCCCCAGGCACTGCACCTGATCAACAATGCGACGGTCTATGAACTGGCGGCCGCGTTTGCCCAGCGGGTACGTCGCGAAGCTGGCGGCCAGCCAACCGAGCAGATAGAACAGATGTATCGGTTGGCCTTGAGCCGGCCCCCCGGTGAAGAAGAACGGAAGGCGGCCCGGAAAGCGCTGGCCGAGCTGACGACGCACTGGGCCCGGCAAGGACCGGCGGACCAGGATCCGTCGATGCGGGCCCTGCATTCACTTTGCCACGCCGTTTTTAACACGGCCGCGTTTTTGTACATCAACTGAGGGCTAACATGCGAACACCCGGTGTAGTCAACGAGTTGGACTCGAGTCGCCGTGGGTTTTTCAGGCGAGTCTCCGACGTCATGTCCACCGGAGCGCTGGCTTACCTGATGCGTGGTGACCTGTTGGGAGGGTCGGAACTTCTGGCAGCCGATTCCCGGGCGGCGGCCAAACTGCGGGACCGGGGCGTGTTCGACCTGAAGCCACGGGCCACGCAGCATGCTCCCAAAGCGCAGGCCGTGATTCAGTTGTTCATGAATGGCGGTCCCAGCCAGATGGACCTGTTTGACCCCAAGCCGATGCTTACCAAGCATCACGGCGATTCGTTTTTTAACCGCATTGCCGAGGATCTGACCGGGCCGGAAGATGCCGGTGGGCTGATGGGAAGTCCGTTCCGGTTTCAAAGGCACGGTGAAGCGGGGATCTGGGTTTCTGAGGTGATGCCGCACCTGGCCGGGCAGGTCGACGAAATCTGTGTTGTACGCTCGATGCAGACCACGCATCCCAACCACGAGCCTGCGTTATACAAGATCCACAGCGGACAGTTGTTGCAGGGACAGCCTGCCATGGGTGCCTGGGTGACCTACGGACTCGGCTCGGAGAATCAGAACCTGCCGGCCTACGTCGTACTGGACGATCCACTAGGGCTGCCCGTCAATGGAATTCGGAGTTGGCAGGCGGGTTATCTGCCCCCGATTTACCAGGGGACGAGGATCCGTTCGACGGGCTCTCCGATTCTGAATTTGCACCCCGCTTACAAGGAACCCGCCCAGGTGGCCGGGTTGAAGCGGGCCCTGATCGCACAGTTGGACCGCGTCCATCAACAGGAAAACCGCGGCTACCTGGACCTCGACGCCCGCATTGCCAGCTATGAGCTGGCCGCCCGGATGCAATTGACCGCCACCGAGGCGTTGGACCTCTCGGGGGAAACGGAAAGCACCCTCGCGACGTATGGTGTCGGATCTGAACCGACCGATTCCTACGCACGCCGCTGCCTGATGGCCCGTAGGCTGATCGAGCGTGGGGTGCGATTTGTGCAGTTGTTCATCAACGGCCAGATCTGGGATCACCATGCCGAGATCGAGGACGGTTTGAAGTTGGCTTGTGCCCGCACCGACCAACCGGTGGCCGCGTTACTGGCGGACTTAAAACAGCGTGGGCTGCTCGACTCGACCCTGGTGTTGTGGGGTGGCGAGTTTGGCCGCACGCCCACCGCCCAGCTGTCGTCCAAAAAAGACGCCAGGGCGGCCGGTCGCGATCACAGTATGCGAGGCTTCAGTCTCTGGATGGCCGGCGGTGGTGTGAAACCGGGAACCGTCTATGGAACGACAGACGACTTTGGATTTGAGGCTGTTGAGAATCCTGTCAGTGTTGCCGACTGGCACGCCACGATCCTGCACCTGCTGGGGCTCGATCACGCGGAGTTGTTTTATGAAAAACAGGGGCTGCGGAACAAGCTGACCGGGGTTGAGGAGCCACGGGTGGTGAAAGAAATTCTGTTGTCGTGACCGCTTGTTATGTTGCGTTCTCGCCGGGGTCGAAAAATTACAGCGATTTGAAAGGAGTCTGTCAACGCAGGCAGGATCCAACGGGTCGGGTCCGAGCGAGAAACGTTCAGCAATTTTCTCGAAACATTGAGCGGTGTTGCAGTTCTCCGGGCTCGACGAGCCCCGCACGCGACTCCGTTGCCGCTGACAAAAGAAAAAGGGCTGGCCGGTGTCTGACCACCGAACCAGCCTTTGATGAGTTACATGGTGTTCCTGGAACGCCGCTCTTTAGTAAGAAAGACCAGCGGCGATGACAAATCCACCGAATCCAACGGCTTCCCTGCCGGAAGCCCCGTAGTTCTGCCAGTTTTGCCACTCGGCACCTGCCCGGACGGTCATAATCGAACATCCCATGCAGCCGATTTTTTCATAGCCGATTCCGATTTCAGTGTGCGTCTGCGTGGTGTCGTGACGTACGGCACCAAGCATGCCGTCATTAAAATTGTCCATCAAAATGGCCTCACGCAGGCGAGCGTAAAGGGCTCCGCCGACCGCTAGTTGGCGGTTCAGTTCGATACCGATAATTCCACCGACGGATTCATACTCAAAATTGTATCCGTCGAGGTAGCTTTCGCTGTCGCCAGGACGGGCCAGGCCTCCGTCTTCATAATCGTGGATACGAATTCCAACGCTGAATTCGATGGACGTGGTGCAGGTGACGCAGATCTCTTCATAGAATTCGATGTCGATGTTCTGCGTGTCGACCGTGGCGCCGCCGCTCTTGTGGTCGTAATCCCACCAACGGGCTCGAATGCCCAGTCCGTCCGGTCCGACTAAGCCAAAAGTGATTCTCGGGGAGTACTCGAAACCGAACTCCTGGTTGGTGTCATCACCGGATCCGTGTTCGATGCCATTGGTGTGATGGTAACGGAGAAACGTGTTTTCATACAGAAAAACAAAGCTGCCTTGGCCGCAACCACCCGTTGCGCAATCCGCGTCGCAGTCTCCGCCTTCTGTGGTGCCGCCGTGGCAGCCAAAGGCACACAGATGGAATGCAAGGTTCTCCTTCACGTGATGGCAAACCGCACCCAGGTGACCCAGGCAGGAGTTCCAGTCGAACCCACAGTGGTCCCCGCAAAAGGGTCCGCAACCTCCACCACCGCAGCAACTGCTTTCAGAGTCGCTGTCACCTTCATTCTCGGCATAGCTGGCATTCGATTCATCAGCGTCGGCTTCGTCATCATAGGGGGACGAATCGTAGTGTTTGCGGTCGGGGTCGTAAGCCAAGGAAGGCGGTAGTCCGTCGAAGTAACCGTCATCTGTGTCATCGTCCAAAATATCGTCGGGTGTGCCGAGGTCAACGACTTCGGTTTCGGGTTCTTCCGCCTGAACCGGCCGTGCTGTTGACTCTTCGTCTTCGGAGGCCGTCGCCACGAGTTTGGAAACGTAACCGGCAATGTTCTTGGTGGGAGCAGTCGGACCCTTTTGGGCTGCCGACGGCTTCCTGGGAGGACGCGTGCTTGTCAGTAGTGGTGCCGGTTTCGACTTAACCCTTGCCAGCAAATGGGGGGGGCGCGGCGGGTGTTTTTTCCCGGATTGGGCTAGCGAGTCAGACACCGTGAACAAGAAGACCAAAGTGCTGACGACGAATAAACAAAAAGACTTTCGAGAAACATTATTGTCCATGTTTTTTCCTTGGTTTGGAGTACGTGCAGGGACCATATCGGGATTTGAATTATCGTGACTCCCGTTAAAGTCGGGAAAATCGGAAATATCCACCAGAATTTCCCAGACCACCACAGCTAGCTGTCTGCTCGAACTTGCTGGTGGTTGCTTCCAGGCCGATTTCGGGACGGCTGGCTCAGCCGGTTGTGTTCAGCAGGGAGTTGCTGTTGTTCGTCCAGCTGCGAAGCCGGCCGGACCTTGGCACCGGTGAGGGTGTTTGCACGGATCACGGTGAGCCTTGACAGCAGAGGGGATTCGGGTTGGGGTCGGCTGGAACTGCGGGAGTGGCCAAGACGACCAGCGACGTTGTGCGGATTTCCCCGGTAGCTTGGCTGTCGGCGCACGGTTCTGGATTTCCTCACCTGGCGTCGATTGCAGCAGCGGACGGACGGGGCAACAAAAAGGTGCCAATTCGCTCCGTTGCTATGACCGGTGAAGACGGAAAACGTTGGTTTCGCCCTACTCCGTATTGGTCGCCGGTCCGACCGCCTCGCTGGGCCGGTCCACAATTTGACACTGAATTTTTGCCAGTTTAAACTCATCTCCAGGGTTGAACACAGGTGACGGCCCGTCAAAAATCTTCTTCGTAGAATGCTGGTCCGGGAGTCTGCCCGCGAGCAAGTGCTGATTGCAGGCTGCTGGATTGCTGTCCGTCGCGGCGCAGCAAAGCATCTGGGAAAGACCCGTTGCAGCCGAGCATCGGTGCCTGGGTGCAGTACGGGCTGGGTTCTTTGAACGAGAATTTGCCGCAGTTCGCCGTGCTGGGTGGTCCGACGCGGGCCGACACGGCGCCGTCGATCGAGTCGGCATACCTGGGCCCTCAGTTCAACGGGATTCCGTTTTCCTCGGACTCGGAAAATCCGTTGTTATACGGTAGCCGGGTCTCTGATGTCCTGTCGCAGGAGCAGGCCAACCAATACGAGCTGATCGGAAAACTCAACCGGCTGCACGCTCTGGAGTATCCTCAGGACGAGCAGTTGCGGGCTCGCATTCGTGCCTTCGAACTGGCTTTCCGCATGCAGACCGCCGTTCCTGAAACTCTGGATTTCAGCTCGGAAACAAAGCACACGCGGGAACTCTACGGACTGGACAAAAAACAGACTGCCGACGTCGCCGGAAAACTTCTCGCCGCGCGCCGGCTGGTCGAACGGGGCGTACGGTTTGTGCAGGTTTTTCCGCAACCCTACGGAGCATGGGATTCCCACCAGGATCTGAAAGGGAATCACGCCCGCCTGTCTGCTGAAGTCGACCAACCCGTGGCCGCTCTTCTGAAGGACCTCAAACGTACGGGACTCTGGGAAGAGACCGTCGTGGTTTTTTGCACGGAGTTCGGCCGCACAGCAGGGGTTGAGACCCGTGGTGGAGGTACCGACGGCCGCGACCATCATTCACACGGATTTACGGTGTGGATGGCCGGCGCGGGACTCAAAGGGGGCGTCGTTCACGGAGGGACGGACGAACTCGGGTTCCACGCGACCGACGGTGGAAACTACGTCACCGATATCCACGCGACAGTACTGCACCTGTTGGGACTCGACCCGCAGCGGCTCGATGTTCCCGGTCGAAAACGGTTGGACATTGATCGTGGCTTGCCGATCAAAAATATCCTGGCCTGACGCCTGCGCCCGGGAGGTGCGGCCGGTGAGTGAGGTGGGCAGCTAGGAGATCAGCGGCGCAATGACATGGCCGTGTACATCGGTCAGTCGCCGGTCGATGCTGTTGTGTCTTACCGTCAGCTTCTTGTGATCGATGCCCAGTAGATGCAAAATGGTGGCATGAACGTCGTACACCTGCGTGGGGTTTTCGCGGTCCAGCGGTTTGTAGCCCCACTGGTCCGACTCACCGTAACTGATGCCCCCCCGGATGCCGCCACCGCAAAGCCAGTTGGTAAAGCAGTAGGGATTGTGGTCACGGCCTTTATTTTCTTGCGTGCTCGGCATCCGGCCGAATTCCGTCGTCCAGAGGATAACGGTGTCTTCCAGCATGCCCCGCTGCTTCAGGTCCTTGATCAGGGCGGACGCCCCGCGGGACATGCCAATTGCCAGGGGGCCGTGATCTCGTGAGACGTCCTCGTGCGAGTCCCAGTTGCGGCGCGGAAAGCCGTTGTCGTTTCCCGACCAGATTTGTACAAACCGTACGCCCCGTTCCAGCAGGCGGCGCGCGACGAGGCACTTGCGACTGAAGTATTCCGTTTCCTCGACCGGATTGATCTCTTTGTCGAAGGTGGTCCGCCCGTGGTCCAGGCCGTACATCTGCAGAATGTGTTGCGGCTCGCCGGACAGGTCAAGAGCTTCCGGTGCGCTGAGTTGCATCTTGGCGGCCAGTTCGTAGCTGCGAATGCGAGCTTCCAGGCGCGGGTCTCCGGGGCGCGTTTCCTGGTGGTTCCGGTTGAACTGTGTCAACAATTCCAGGGTCCTGGTGTCGCTTTCCGGGGTCACGTACTTTGCTGCGGGTAACAGGTCGGCAATGGGATTCTCTGTGCCCGGTCGAATGATCGTGCCCTGGTGGTGCGTCGGCAGAAAGGCGGCGCCCCAGTTCTTTGGGCCGTTGGAGGCGTAACCACGGTGGTCGGGCAGAACGACAAACGTGGGGAGATTGTCGTTCATGCTTCCCAACGCGTAGCTGATCCAGCAGCCCATCCCCGGAAATCCGGGTGTGTCGAACCCGGTTGATTGAAGATAAGTGGCCTGGCTGTGCACACCGGTCTTACCGACGAGATTATGAATGAATGCTATGTCATCCACGACATCTCCCAGCGGCTCGACGATGTCGCTGAGGTGTTTCCCGCACTCGCCGTAGGGCCGGAATTTAAAGGGAGACTTCATCCACGGTCCCAGTCCATTCTGAAACACTTCGACATGTTCCCCGAAATCAGATGGCTCACCGTGGTGTTTTTCCAAAGCCGGCTTGTAATCGAACAAGTCGATGTGACTGGCGGCCCCGCCCATGAACAGTTGCACAACCCGTTTTGCTTTCGGGGGGTGGTGCAGGACCTGAACGGCGCGACCGGTTCCGAGGTCAACCGGTCCTGCCAGGGAGTCCTCGTCCTGGAGCAAGCCCAGCAAGGCCAGGCTGCCAAATCCGCTACCAAGTTGTTGTAGGAAATCCCGCCGGGTGTTCATGGTTTCGCTAAATCGTTTTGTTGGACCTGTTAAGGTGGGGCTGCCGGCCATCTGAATCCGGGATCGAAAGTTTGATTGCTCCATCTAATCCACAAACACGAACTCGTTGAGGTTGAACAGCAGTCGACACAGATTGTCGGTGCCGTGCTCGGTGGTGTAACGTATCAACGTTCGACGTTGGGTTTCTGTGGGCAGGTGGCCGGTCACCCGCTGAAAAGCATGCTCGACCTGTTCGCTTGTATTCTTTGACTCAGCGGTCAGGTAATCGGAGAAATGCTCTGCCATCCGCACCATAAACTTGTTGTTCAAAAGGGAAAGTGCTTGCAGTGCGGTTACCGTCTCGTCACGAGTGGGGACGCTCTGTGAGGAGTCCGCACAATCTAAGGTGGTCATGAACGGGTCGGGTTGACTGCGAACAATCAGGCGGTAGATGCTGCGGCGAAGGGATGGCGGATCATCCGGGTCGTGCTTGTGGTACTCGTAGTGAGGCGAATGGTCCGGCTGTTCCATCACAAACAGGTGAAATCCGGGACCGAACATGCTTGGATTCAGCTTGCCGCTGACCTCGAGCACCGCGTCTCGAATCTCCTCGGCCGTCAATCGTCGTCGGGTCATCCGCCATAAATAGGCATTCTCAGAGTCAAGCTGGCTGTTCCGCCGGTTGTGCGCCGAGGACTGCCGGTAGACCGAACTGGTGACCAGGAGTTTGTGAAGTTTCTTCAGTGACTGTCCGCGGTCGCGAAATTCGATTGCCAGCCAGTCCAGCAACTGCGGGTGTGATGGCGGTTTTCCCATCCGGCCGAAGTCGTTCGGCGAACCGACGATCCCCTGGCCAAAGTGGTATTGCCAGACGCGGTTGACGATCGAGCGCCAGGTCAATGGATTGTTATCACGAACCAGCCAGTCGGCCAGGGCCACGCGCCGGTCGCCTTCGCTGTGGGACGGCGGCAGTTGAAACCGCCAATTGGTGTCTGGAATGACAGGTATCGTGCCCGGTTGGACTTCCCGGGTTGGCGACAGGATGTCGCCCCGGGAGAGGATGTGAATGACGCGCGGTCGACCACCGTTGGCGCCCGTGCCGACAAAAATTTTCCCTTTGCCACGGTGAATGGTACCGGCATAGACTTTCGCTTGGGGTGGCAGGGCTTTTGCGGCGTTGGTCACCTCTTGAAGCGACGCCTGATTTTCTGTCACCAGGGCTTTCAGATCCCCATGCAGGGCACTTGCGAGCAGGCTCTTTCGCTGCTGCTGCAGGCTGTCAATTCTGGTCAGCACGGGTTGCAGTGTCGTGACATTCGGGTAATAGCCATCGACCAGGTTCTTCCTCTGCCAGCGCACAGGGGCTTCAATCGAATCCAGAGATGTCACTTTCTGATCGCGAGCCACATTGTGGCAAGCGGGGGTCAGGACAAGAATTTCGGCGAGCGCGAAGAGGTAATCATCTTTCCGGTGCGCCAGCCTGGTCGCCGTGATACGAACATAACGGCCCTTCAGGCCAACGGGTGGCCGGACAATTTGAGGTTCGGTACCCGGATTGGCGACGTCGTCTTGCGTGTGATCAACCAGCCTCGTCACACCCACTTGAAAGTCCGCGTCGTTGGAGACTTCGACCTTGTATCGTGGTGGGAAACCGAATCCGGAACCAATGTCATTAAAGCTGTCGTGACAACCCACGTAGACAATGAACCCGATCGCCCGGGCGCGACCCAGGTCGACCTGAACCCATTTGGTGATTTCGGGTTGAGTCTCGATATGGCTGTGATATCCGAATTCCGGATTTTCAGCCTTGGGCGACAGTTGCTGATTTTCCAGTGTTGCCAGTTCTGCGTCGACGACTGCCAGTTCATCGCCGGCGGCGCGTTCGAGTCGGGTATCCAGGACCGCTTTTTTCGCCAGCAGTTCCGATTCTTGCCGCTTCAAACTGGTCCGCCGAGTCGCCGTTTCTGGCTCCACGTCGTAGGGTCGATCTGCCCGGTCGAGCGCGGCGAATACGGATTGCAGGCTGTAGTAGTGTTCCTGGGTTATCGGGTCGAATTTGTGATTGTGACAACGCGCACATTGGATGGTTGTGCTGCAAAACGTGTTCAGGGTGGAACTGACCATGTCGTCACGGTCCAGGTTCCGAGCGATACGCCCGTCAATTTTTGTTTCCGGTATTTCGGCATGTCCAATTAGATCCCAGGGACCTGCCGCGATGAATCCGGTGGCGGTGACACCATCGACGGTGTCCGGCCACAGGACGTCACCGGCGACCTGTTCCAGGACAAACCGCCCGTAAGGTTTGTCCTCATTGAACGAACGAATGACGTAATCCCGATAGGGCCAGGCGTGGGATCGCACCTTGTCTTTGTCGTACCCGTGGGTGTCCGCGTAGTGCGCGACGTCCAGCCAGTGCCGGGCCCAGCGTTCTCCGTAGCGTGGTGAGGCAAGCAGTCGGTCCACCAGTCTTTCGTAGGCGTCGGGGGCAGGGTCGGCGAGGAAGGTTGCGACTTGCGAGGGCGTTGGCGGCAGGCCCAGTAAGTCGAAGACCAGGCGGCGGACGAGTTTTCTCCGCCCCGCTGCGGGCGACGGAGTCAGCATTTTGTCGGCAAGCCTGGCAAGCACGAAATGATCGATCGGGTTTCGCGACCAGGCAGGAGTTGGCACCTGCGGTATCGTCGTTCGCTGTAGAAGTTTTAGGGACCACCAGTTCTGATCGGTGACGCGCGGGAGACTGAGTTGCCTGTCACGTGGCCAGGCGGCGCCGGTCTGAATCCATTCGGTCAGCCAGGCCCGTTCCTGTGGGCCCAGGGGTTCACCCTCTTGAGGCATGCGGGGCGGCTTGCCGTCCTCGCCGGCCAGGACCGACAGCAGAAGGCTGGTTTGTGGACTGCCGGGAACGACATGGCCGCTTTCCCGGAGAGCGGCGGACGTTTCCAGGGAAAAGTCGCCCTTGGCCTCGGCGTCCCGATGGCAGGACAGGCACCGGCTTTCGAGCAGGGGTGCGACGTGGTCGCGAAAAATCTGCAGACTGGCCTCGGGGCCGCCGGGCGATCGCTGGTCGTCCGGTAAACCGCAGCAAGCCATCAAAACCAAGAGCTGTCGAAATAACATACCGCGTGACTCAGATAGCGGGAGATTCGTCCTGTGATGCTCATTCTAAATCATGAAGGAGTCCCGATCCATGGTGGCGATCAAGATTTGTGAAGAACCGCTTGACCAGACCGTTGAAAATTTAGCCCGGACGATTGGTGGATCCTTTCAATGGCGGATCGGGAAGATTGATATTTTTGGCGGTGTCCGTTATGAATGAGGGGCCCGAGCTGTTGGTGAACGAACCGAAGAGAATCCGGATGAAATAATGATAGAAACCTCGCAGTTTTCCGAGTTTCCGGTTTCCGAGTATGACCGCCGGTACCAACAATTGCGATTGGCGATGGAACAACGTGGCCTTGATGCGATCCTGATTACCAACCGGACCAATCACCGTTATTTTTCCGGCTTCTATGCCGAGGTCTTCGCACTGGACCACTACTATTATTTTGCTATCCTGCCGCGGGACAAGCGTCTGGAGCCGGTCTTCCTCTGCTCCCACGGCAATGACCGCATCGCCACAACCACCTGGATTCGGGATCGCAGACTGTGGGACTTTCCCAAGAACTTTTACATGAGCAAGGAATCTCCGGGGATCGGGCTCCTGGCCGAAGTAATTCGGGAGATGGACCTCTCCGAGGCGACGATCGGCATGGAACTCTCCAACGATATGCACCCCCACATGGGAGCGGAGCATCTATCCCGGTTGCGGGAATTGACCCCGGCTGTCGGCTGGAAGGATGCTTCGGATGCCATCATGGAGGTCCGGGCGGTCAAGTCTTCCGCTGAAATTGACAAGTTGCGGCGGGCCGCGTCCATCAGCGCTGAAGCTGTACGTTTCGGTTTTGAATCGCTCGCAGCGGGAATGACCGAGGTCGAGCTGAAGCGGATCATCGGTGGGAAGATGTACCAGCTCGGAGCGACGGACATCGGCCTGATTACCAACTATGCCGGTCCACGACGCATGTGGGCCGACGCGACCCCTGCCCACTATCAAATCCAGAAGGGTGACCTGGTCCAGTTCGACGGGGGTTGTCTTGTCGATGGATACTGGTGCGACTTCAAGCGGATGTGCTCTGTTGGAAAACCGAGCGACGAGGATCAGCGTTACTATGACATCGCTCGTGAAGGGATCGAGGTGTCCACGGCACTTCTGAAAGCAGGTGTCGCGCCCAGCGCCGTGGTCCAGTCCGCGTTCGATGTGAACCGGAAGCACGGACAGGACGATTTTGTCGACTGGTGCCACTCGGTCGGATGGGAAGCGATCGGACACGGTGTGGGTCTCGACATCCACGAGCGGCCCGGACTGGCATTTCATAACGATGTCCCATTGAAGGCCAACATGGTGCTGAGTATCGAGCCGTTCATTACCCTGGACGGGGCGTTTCCGTTTTGGGAGGCGCAGGGGAAATTCGGGCTCGAGGATTCTGTTCTGATCACGGATGATGGACACGAGATCCTGACTGCCGAGTCGATCATCTCCCACGATCTCATGGTCGTCTAATCACGTTCGACCGTCATTTCGCATAGGGCCCTGCCCGGCGGCAGACGCACGGCGGGTTTGTGATTACAATCACGTTGCAGCCGTAGGGTGCTTCCACCTCCTTGTCACTGAAGCAAAGGAGCTTCACATGTCCAACGTCATGCATACCACCAGGATTACATGGGCGCTATTGGTGCTCGCTACGGTCGTTCTCATCACGCTGCTTCCGGGGAATGAAACGGCGCTGTCTGACGAAGGCAATTCGTCGACAAAGGCCGAGTCGTTATCGGACAGTGCGGTGGAGGAAATGCTCGAGGCCGTTTCGAACTGGGGCCGTTGGGGAAAAAATGACGAGTTGGGCACACTCAACCTGATCACACCGGAAACTCGCCGCCGGGCGGCCTCACTGGTCAAAGACGGGGTCAGCGTTTCCATGGGCCACGACCTGATCAAACAACCGTTTGATGACTCGGAACCATTTGAACATGAAATCATGATGAACGTTGTGAACCAGGAAGTTGGCGGGGCAGGTGACCGTTACAGTATCCAATACCACGGGTTCGCCCACACGCACATCGACGCGTTATGCCACATTTTCTGGAAAGATAAAATGTACAACGGGTTCGGCACGGAGAATGTCGCTGCCGGTCAGGGAAGAGCATCGATCAAGGCGGTCAAGGACGGGATTTTCACGCGAGGTGTCCTGATGGATATGCCCGCCTTGTTCGGCGTCCGGTACCTGCAAGGTGACCAGGCAATCCGGCCAGCACACCTGGAAGCCTGGGAACAGAAAACAGGAATGCGGGTCACAGCTGGCGATGCAGTCCTGATTCACACGGGCCGTTGGACACGCCGGGAAAACGAGGGGCCCTGGAGGATTATGCAAAATTCTGCAGGACTACATGTTTCCTGCCTGAAATGGTTGCACGAGCGGAACGTTGCAATTGTCGGTAGCGACCTGGCGTTGGATGTGATGCCATCGGGTTCGGTGAAGTATGAACTGCCGGTCCACCTTGGAGTGATTGTCCAAATGGGGATGTGTATTCTCGATTGCTTGGACTATCGGGCGGTAGCAACCGAGTGTCGCGAGCGTCAAACGTGGGAGTTCCTGTTAACGGTTGCTCCCCTGCGAGTGGAGGGGGGGACCGGGTCTCCGGTCAATCCAATCGCTACGTTTTAGCAGCCTTTGCAGCTGGGGCCACTTCATTTCCCAAAGGCCACATCCGTCCCGCGGTAGCGCCTCCATCGACGTAAATTACCTGCCCCGTCAGGTAGGCCGATGCGGGGGACGCCAGGAAGATCGCCGTGCCCACCATGTCTTCCGGCAGGGCAATGCGACGCTGCGGCGTGTTCGCTACTCGCCACCCTTCCATGGTCTGGTCCGCCCATAATTTCTTCGTTAAATCGGTTTGTACAAATCCCGGCGCCAGTGTGTTGACGCGTACACCAAATGGTCCCCACTCGACTGCCAGGGCGCGTGACATCTGATCCATCCCCGTTTTGGCCACCGCGTAGGGCAGCAGGTTGGTGAGAGCGCGTTGGGTGTTGAGTGATCCAATGTTAATCTGGCTTCCATGACCCTGCTCGATCATGCAGCGACCGACAGCTTGGGACATGAAGAAGGCGCCCCGCAGGTTAATGTCGACGATGGCGTCGTATTCCTGTTCCGTATAGTCGATGGCGGGCTTGCGTAAATTGATGCCGGCCACGTTCACCAGGGTGTCAATTTTCCCGAACTCCTGTTGGACCGACTCTACGGCAGCCCGGATGGAGTCGACTTGACTCACGTCGCAGACAAGAGGTCGGACCGCTTTGGAGTCGGAACTGATTTCTGCAGCGGTACGTTCGATGGATTCAGCGTTTCGGCCCGTGATGATGACTTGTGCATCACGTTGTACGAACCCCTCCGCGATCCCGCGACCGATGCCGCGACTGGCGCCCGAGATCAAGACGATTTGTCCAGCGACGGAAAAGAGTGGGTCATTCATGGAAGGTCCTTCATCGAGAGTAAGAGCGTGTCAGGGCGACCCGGCGGAGGTCCAGCGAGCAACCCCTCTTTTACTCGCTGGCAACTTGACGCACAAGCAAGCAGCCCCGGCCGCTTCCGGGCCACTGACAGGCTTGCGAGGCGCCGGTTCCGTGTTCCAGGTCGGAAGGCAACCATGGACGCTTGTCCCGCGCCGCGATGTTCGCCCCCGGAAGCTTTCCCTGCCAAACGCGAAACGTGGCGATGGTGTGGGGGTGTTCACCGCTGTGCTTGCAGAACGGGCGACAAGACGTGACTGGGAGAACATCTTTCCGGTATCCAGCAGTTTGCTTTTCAACGGGCGTTTCCCGGGGAGTGAGGGACCGCGGCTTTTCCACCCTGTTGACCGGTGCGATGCCCTGGCAACAATGGATACCAGCTAAGACACGCGGCCCACGCGAAATTCTCTGCGTCATCGGCGAACCGATCACCCGGCGACCGTTCGTTTTGTCGCTGGTTGTCGGACGTAACACAAAGGTTCGGCGGCGATGTTTCACGATGGCAGTCTTGTAACGGGGCAACGCCAGTTTCGCTGGTGAAGGAAGGAACTTCTGCGATGGAATTGACATGGAAATATCCGCTTTACATCATTCCATTGACCACCGGCTATGCCTCGGTCGTCGACTCACAGGATCCCGGGCAGCCAGTCCACTACCTGGTTATCTTCACGGAGTTGGAGAAAGCGGAAGGTGTGATGGCTCAATGGGAAATTTCAGGAAGCCCACGGGCCCTGTCGAACGCCCGAGAATTTGGCTGGCTGCTGCGTAGTCTCCAGGCACCAGTTTCACAAATTGCACTGGATCCGGAACCGACGGATGACGAAGTCAACGCTCGCTGGTCCATTTCGGTGGACGAAATGCTTCAGCAGCACCTGGTGGTCGACTATTCGCCCTGGAGCTACCCGGTCTATGTCTGGGCGCAAAAAGATGGCTTTGCCTGTATCGAGGGGGTTGGTCCTGACGGGGGACAACTGGCGGCCCTTGCGCTCTTCGCCAGCGAGGAGAAACTCACCCAATACGTTGACGACACTCAGGAGGGGGGGGAACTGTTCGAATTGTCTGATCTTGAACAGACCCGTGAATTTCTAAGCCGGTTGAATGCCAGGGTCACGGCAGTCGCTTTGAATCCCCAGTCTG
>Ga0310120_10000792_pt1 | contig 24632 bp, 23 predicted proteins | sample CB27_AW_983_MG_FD_203506 | JGI IMG/M metagenome (GOLD analysis project Ga0310120, IMG submission 203506) | Marine microbial communities from Western Arctic Ocean, Canada - CB27_AW_983 | ecosystem: Environmental > Aquatic > Marine > Oceanic | place: Canada: Western Arctic Ocean | collected...
TAACTGCATGGTGGCGGCTGGGTCTCGGGATCGGGAGGAAACTACCTCCCGCTGGCAGCCGACATCTCAGTGGCGGCCAGGTGTGCCGTGCTGCTCCCTGACTACCGACTTGCGCCGGAGCACCCGTTTCCTGCCGGGCTTGAGGATTGTATTGCAGCTCACAACTGGATGGTTGCTAACGGACCATCAGGCCCTCGCCCCGCCAAAGCGACTTTCATCGCAGGGGATTCGGCGGGCGGCAACCTGACTCTGGCAACGCTGCTGGCACTACGAGACCGCAAGCGACCACTTCCGGCGGGAGGCATCGCCCTTTCCGCAGCCACGGACTTTACGCTGGCAAGTGAGTCCCTGAAGACTGTCCATGATCCGATCATCAGTGCGAGAACTATGCCGGAATTCCGAGTTCGCTATCTGGATAAGACGGACCCACGCAACCCGCTGGCGTCACCTGTCTTTGGCGAGTACTGCGGTCTCCCGCCGCTGCTGATTCAGGTTGGTGAACATGAAATGCTCCGAGATGACAGCATCCGAGTGGCGAAGAAGGCTCGTTCGGACGGAATCCAAGTGAAGCTCGAAGTCTGGCCTGGAATGGTCCATGTATTCCAGATCAGGAGACTTCCAGAATCCCGCGAGGCCATCGAGCACATTGCCGAATTTATGCGCTCGCGCGTGCCTCGGTCGCGATAGAGGTCTCGGGGAAGGTCAGTAATGGGACAACAACTTGTCCCAGATAATCATTCGTAAATACAATAAATTTGGCCACGGCGGGAATCGAACCCGAGACTCGACACCAGATCAAGAATCCGATTCGAGGGAGAATCGCTAACGCCCGCTGACCGAACTGACATCCGCCACTGAAGTGCATAGTCGGCGGAGTATTTTGACCCAACGGGAGCTGGGCCCACTCAGATCTTTCCGTCCAAACCCATCTGATAATACTTGTGGGTGATCTTGTCCTGGTTTTCCAGAAGCCAGTCAATCGATGGTTCGTTGTGCATCGCTTTGTGAATTGCCTGAGCCATCGCCTTACGGTGGATGTCGAACAACGCTTTGTGATCAAGGTTGTCGTCGGTAATCACACCAGGGTTCAACCACACGCTGCAGATGATTCCCAGGTCGTTGACTTTTTCTTTGGGCAGATCACCAGCGCGAACCGCATCCAGCACACCATTGGCGATCGCAGCCTGGACAGTTCCCATCAGAATGTTGGTGTAATGGCTGTTCTTGACCGTCACCTTGCTAACGCACAACGTCACAGGACGAACTTGAATATCAGTATTCAGGATGGCAAACACCTTCGAGTGCCCCATCGATTGATTACCTGTCAAAGTCGCCAGCGCGATGCCAACTGGTCCATCGAGTTCTCCGATCACCACTTCCGGTTCTGCAGCGGTGAAGGGTGGACCACCGGCAACCAGAGCTTCGCCAGTGCGTAAAATGATGCGATCGGACATGGAGATAGAGCTTTCAAAACGGGTTCTGGAGAAGTCGCACAGCGATGGTTGCATGATCATCCAACGGGCGAACGAGCTAACTTACCGGCATGCAATTCGGCATGCAAGCCGCTGTCTCCACGCTCCACACGCCGTTAGGACCAAAACACGTCAGCCGAAGTCCAAACCGCTTTCGGTATTGGGATTCCGATCGCGTCACCGGGCCTGCTCAGTGTGATCAGATCCATGCGGCCGCTGCCGAACCAGTCGAAGACGTCACAGGCCATATAGTCTTCGCTCATGAAGTCCCGTCGCGGCCGAAAATTGACCATATAACCGTCGAGCGTGTGTTGCTGATCGACTCCACCGGTGGAGAGACGCAGGGGCACGTCGAATCTTGGCTGCTCGTTGGTGCCGATGTTCCGCCAGAAGAAGATGCCGGCCATGGGCATGCCCACATTGTTCGTGCCTCCACTTTTGGAGATGACGTCCACCACGCCATCCGCGTTCCAGTCAACGGAAATCGGATCGGGAAGGTAGCCGGGAACGCCGATGGGCTGCCAGCGGAAGCCGTTACGGCAAAGCTTGTCGCCGACTTCCACTGGCGACTGATATTGCGGTTCGGCCATGCGTCCGTCGGCCGCGCGCATGCCGAACCCGATCGTCCAGTTGCCTCCTTTCCGCGGTTCGTCGACCAGCCAGGCGATCCCAGCCCTGGTTTTTGTAGTACAGGTTTTCCGCGAACCGTGCGTTATACGTCCGCGTTTTGCCTCGCAAACGTCGCTTCACAACGATCGTGTGCGGGTCGATAAGCCCTGATACACCGCGAGGCAACAGCGCGTCGAAATCCACGTTCACCCTTACGGGTGTACTTTTCTCGGCCCGCTCATCGAATTCAATATCCAGTTCCACTCGCTGTTTACGTCCCGCGCGATGTTCCTCGCCGGACTCGGCGGCGAACCCCATGAAACGAGGAACCACTGCGAGGAGGCACACACACACCGGCAGCCTGAACGAGCTCGCCTCTGGATAGATCCATGAGATTCTCCACAGGTCACATGCCGCCAGGCTATCACTCACATCGGCCCAGACGCCCTAGCTGCGGCTTTCAAGCGCACTGACACTCAGGTCACTTGATTCTCTTGGCCCCATATCCCTTCCACACCCACTCGATAGCATGCGGTAAGAATTGGGCCTTGGCATTGCCGATGCCATGGGCGGAACCGCGACAGAACAGATACTGATACTCATAGCCCTTGGCTTTGAGCACTTTCGCCATCTGGTGGTTCGCTTTGACCCAGTCGTGCATGCCGTCGCGCATGACGTTTGGGTTGAGCAGATCGCGATCGCCCACGGAGATGAACAGGCGGATCGGCTTCTTCGGACTCTTGGGAATGATCGTTTTGTGGAAGCCCCAGGCACCATCAGGGAACCTGGGATCGAATGGCCACGCCTGGTTCACGAATGTTCCCGAGGTGGTGAGCACGCGCCGGTAAAGATCGGTGCGGAACCAGGCCATGATGAGTGCTGCCGAACCGCCGGAACTCGAGCCCATCGCAGCACGGCCTTCGGGATCTTTGGTCAGCTTCACCTTGCAGTGTTTCTCGACGCGGGGAAGCACCTCGGTTTCGATGTACTTGGCAAACAGTCCAGACATATTGTCGTACTCTTTGCCGCGCTGGTGTCCCTGGGCGTCACCGCCGCCGTTGGCGATCTGGATGAGAATGATCGGGGGAATCCGCTCCTGCGCAATCAGGTTGTCGAGAATCCGCGGCAGGCTCATGTTGGGCTTTCCCTTGGGGCCATCATGGCTGACCATAAACGGCGCTTCGCTGCCACGCTTGTGCTCTGCCGGAATGTAAACGGTGATCTGCCGCTTGTAGTCGATCTCGTGCGTGTCGACGATTAGCGTCTTGGGATTCTTGGGATCCACCGTGCCAAATTTCTTCCTGGCAATCCCCGGGTTGTAGATCTTGGTCTGTTTTGAGTCGATCGTGAACTGCTGCACCTTGCCCCGCGCAACGCCCTCGACCACCTTGCGTTCCGGAGCCCGCACATACTTCGGTCCAATCACGAAATTGTCATACGCGTCCAGCGGCGGACTCTCGCCGGGCTTCAGCACCTTGAAATGCGGAGCACCGGGGCCATCGAATTGGCGTACGGGCGGCGCCGCAAAGGCGGTTGCCAGAAACGCAAACGTGCAGACCAGGAACGTCACCAAAAACTTCGACATCACACCCACTCGCAAGACACAGGATTCCGTAATTGCCACACCGGAAGTCAATGCTCCGGCCGATCGTTACATCAGGATAGTGGGACGGTTCTTTTTGTGCGAACCGCGGCTTCCCACCACGGCGCGATCCACATCCGAAAACGCTGCCTGCACCCACATGGTGCCCGGGAAGCAGCCGACGTCGGAAGCCACGACTGTCAGTGCTGATGAACGTACCAGGTGACTTCTTTCGTGGGCGCCTTGTTCGCTTTCAGGTGGGCTCGCTGGTAGAGCGGATAAGCCATCTCCTTGTTCAAATCGGTGAACTTGCCGTCGTCAGAACTGATGCGTTTCAGGCTGAATTCTTCCGGGCGTGGTGAGATGTCGATCAGCGTGTTCCCTTTGAAGCGGCAGGTGTACGTCGTGTTGTAGGTGTGTTCGGTGTGCTTCTCGGTCGTTTCCACCATCGGGAACGTGATGTTGACCGTGTCACCTGATTGAAGGTCTTCGATCTGTAGTTGACGGCCCAACCAACGAAGCGGAACCTTTTGACCGTTCACTTCGCAACGCAACGCCTTCCTGTCGACCCACAACGGCATCCGCACGCTCATTCGCTCGGCTTGTTTGTTCCTGAGAACAACCTTGCCCTCGTACGGCAGGTGGCTGTCGATATCGACCCAGGGTGAAACGCGGTTGAGCAACAGGTTGACCTGGGCGAGTCCGTTGTCGAATCGCACAGTGGCATCCCACGCCTTGTGAATGGCGAGCATCATGTTGGCGTTGCAGCACATGGTCCACCACGCGTACATCTTCGTCGGCTCGGCACAGGACGCGAACGCACCGATGTTTCGTTCAATCACGTTCTCCGTGTTATTGATACCGGGCTGCATCTCGAACTTCGGCGAATGCGAGACAATGTGCTTGAGGCGTTTGCGGTCGAGCATTTGATGCTCGACGAGATGATTGCGGACCATCGAGTCAATGTCGTCCCAGTAGTCGCCAACTCCCGCTTCGGACAACATGAGGGCGATATCGAGCATGTCGACCAGGGCACAGCCTTCGTCGTTCTGCCCGGTTCCACCGTAGATCCTCTGGCTGGCACTCCGCCGCTGAGCCAGCGGTGAGACGACCGCGGGAAAGAACCCGATCCGCACGATGCCGAACTGCCGCGAATACTCGTAGTAAGATTTCAGGTACCGCAGCAACTGCACGTCGTTGGTCGTCGTCGCGAAGTCCGCCAGCCCAACCACGCCGGTGGCAAACCAATGAAAATGCCCCTGCCATCTTGCGTGCTCGTAGGGATCCGCCATGCTGGGCCCTTCGGCCGTGCTGCCCCAGAGTCCGCGTTTGCTCATGAAGCGGGCGACCTTTGCTGCGAGTTGTCGGGAGTTCTTGTCGCCGGTCTGTGCGTACCACTGCGAGAGAGCTCGTAGCGGATTCCCGTTGACCTGCATCTCCACGCCGCCTGGTTCGCCAGGGCGTGCCCCCTTACGAGCCGTTTGCCAGCCTTTGCCATCGCGAAGGTCGTATTCCCAGAGAACGCCGGAATCCCCTCCAAGCGTAATGCGAATGGCGTAGTTCGAATTCCGCCCGCCAATGTCGACGGGCACGCTGAAATCGCTCTTCATCGGATACAGGAGCCGTTTTTTCCCCGCGGACTGGTGAAACCCAAAGAGTGGCTTCGGGGTCTCGTGCCCTGGATACTTCTTGAACTTGGGAAGCAAACCGACGATGTAATGCGCGTTCGTGTTGCCTCGGATTTGCAGCGTCATCCGCAATCCATGGCCCTGAGCCACGGCAGGGAACGACTCGCGGCTGTGAACAATCTGTGTGTTCCATCGATAGCGGTCGACGGCCCGATTCTCAAACCGCAGCGAACCGTCTTTCTGCTGAATCGACGCGGCATCGTCGTTGATGATCGTGACCCAATTCGACTTCTTGATGTCGTCCGTGTTGAAATCGTCGTCGAGAGCAACTCTCTTGACGCCGGGATACTCCAGCGTGATGCGGTCGACGGACCAGCTGCCGCCACCCTTCTGTGGAGCGGCTTCCAGAAACAGCTGATACCGCATCGCGCTGCGATTGGATTTCTCATAGCTCTCAGCAAAACCCGCCAGTCCCAGATCAGGCGAACTGCTGTTCTGAAACCAGGCTCGCTGTTTGTTTTGTCCCGCGACCCGGTGGAGTCCCGTGACCAGCTTCTCGGTGATCGGCAGCCACTTCGGGTTGCGGTCGTAGTCGTGCCACGCCAGCAGGCCAACAATCAATCGACCTTGCGGAAACGGCCAGTACGTCTTCTCGCCGAACTGACGCCGCCACGGCCGCCCCTCCCCCTTGATCCACCAGAGCCCGTTTTCGTCGACATCCCGCAGCATGCTGTTGACGATCTTTCGATCGAAGTCTTCATTCTGTCGGCTGCCACTCATCCGTCTCATCCGCGGAATCACGTCGATCGCCTTCGACAGACACGGCCCCCCGTGGTTGTGGTTGAAGTTCGCCGGCTGCTGATCGCAGTGTCCGCACTGAAACACTTCGTAGTTGTTGTGCGGGTCGGCCGCTCCGGTAATCGCATTCACAGCCAGCCAAGCCCGTTCCGCCAGATCCAGGGTGTCCGGCACAACAGCCTTGTAGTAAGTGCCTTTGAGCGACGATTCCCGTTGTTCTGGAGCCTTGATGCCCTGGGCGCTCCCCACCGAACAGGACAGAACAACAGCCAGAAGGCATATTGTTGGAGGGGATCGATGCAACGTCACAAATCTCTCCAGTTTCATTTCGGAAGGCTATCCCCAACCCGCTGACAGCCAACTCCTGTGATCGCGCAATTGCCTTGTGACGCGTCACGAGGATCAATCTTCTCAGAATAATGCAGCCCGACAGAGACGTCGAGCAGGCGTCCGGGTTCTTTCCGACCTGCGTAGCGGTGCAGGGGGTTGCGGAGTGACTTCCCGACCATGCAGCCGGGCAAGACCTTTTGCCGTTTCGCGGCGCCCTCGTCGCTGACCGACGTGCCCATGAGGGAGTGCCGGTCAACTGGGTCCCACCGAAAGCCGTTTCCGCACTCGCCCCAAAGGGTGAACACTGGATCGCCCCCCAGGGCGAATACATGGGCTATAAAGGAGTGGCCATCGAAATCGCGAAGTTCTTCAAAACCGGCAAGCCACCCGTCAGCGCGTCCGAGACGATCGAGATCTCCGCCTTTCTCGAAGCCGCGCACGAAAGCAAACGGCAGGGGGGAGTTCCCGTGAACTTGCAGACTGTCATCGACCAGGCCCAGGCCACGAAATGACAGCGGCCACCTGTTCCGTGACGTCCAACATTACCGGTCCCCTATCCAGGTTGTCCCGCGCGTACGATCTGCCGATAATCGACCGTAGCGCATGAAGCCAACAACCGTCTTTCAGGTGCGGGCATGTTTCAGTTCACCAACGGACTCCGCGATTCACGGCGGGCCTTCCTGGCAGCTTCGGCTACGTCGATCGCCGGCCTACCGCTCGGGCTTTCGGTAGCGACCGCAGCAGAATCGGCACCGGGTCGTACCGGCCGCCAGGGGTCCGCGAAGTCGACAATCCTGTTCTTCCTGTGTGGCGGCGCTTCGCACCTGGATTCGTGGGACCTGAAACCGAAGGCTCCAGCCGAGTACCGCGGCCCCTTCGCGCCGATCGCAACATCGGCTCCGGGCGTGATGCTCAGCGAGCATCTGCCGCTGCTGGCGAAACAGGCACATCACCTGGCGGTGGTGAACTCCGTCGCCGGCACGGTCAACACGAACGACCATCACGCCGGGTACTATCACAACCTGACGGGACATGTTCCCGATCAGAGCTTCCGCACACTGGGCAACAACCGCACGCCATTCCCCGACGACTGGCCGTTCATGGGCACCGTCGTCGCGGCCAAGCGCGAACCGCACGCGTTCCTGCCGAATGCGATTTCCCTGCCACACAAACCGAGCGAGGCTCCGTACACGCGGCCGGGACAGTTCGCTGGGCGACTGGGCGTCGAGCACAACCCGCTGTACCTGCGAGGCAACCTCGAGAAACCACTGTCGTTCACCGCTCCCAGCCTCCAGCTTCAGGAAGGCATCGACGGCAGCCGACTGTTCGCACGACGCGAACTGCTTGGGGCGCTCGACGACTGTCGCCACGGCCTGGATCAGTTCGCAACGACCCAGGCCTGGAGCCGTCACCAGGAGCGGGCGATGTCGCTGCTGGCGTCATCGAATACGACACAGGCGTTCGATGTTTCGAAGGAGCCGGTGTCCGTTCGCCAGCGGTACGGCGACGACGTGAATGCGATGAGCCTGCTGCTGGCCCGGCGACTGGTCGAAGCGGAAGTCCCTTTCATTACGGTCTTCTGGAAAGAGAACAAGTCGAAGTTCGCGAAGAAATGCAATAGCGCCGGTGGCTGGGACACGCACGGCAACAACTTCAACTGTCTCAAGGATGATCTGCTGCCGACGTTTGATCGAGGATTTTCGGCACTGATCGAAGACCTGCATGAACGCGGGCTGCTGGACCAGACGCTGCTGATGGTCACCAGTGAAATGGGCCGCAAACCCGAGATCGGTGACCCGCGCTCCGGCGGCGTGAAAGGAGCCGGCCGCGATCACTGGACGCACTGCCTGACCGATCTCCTGGTCGGCGGCGGGATTCGCGGCGGACAGACGTACGGGTCGAGCGATCGGTTCGGCGGATATCCTTCGGACAAACCCGTGAAGCCGGCCGATGTCACGAAGACCGTTTATCACGCGATGGGCATTCACGACCTGGAGGCGTTCGATCGCAACGGGCGGCCGTACAATCTGCTGCCAGAGGGTTCGACGATTGCCGAACTGTTCTGAACGGTGTTTCGTCTGTGCGGGCCGCCCATGCGGGCAGCCTCATGATGCGTGACCATCTGCCCGAACACGGGCGATGTCGAGGAACTGTTTCGCATCACGCGCGAAACACTGCTCACTTCTTCGCCGTTCCGGTCAGCCATATTGTCTCGAAGGCGTTCCCGAACTTCACCGGCGTGCGTGCGGACCGTTGAAACTCGGCGGGCTCAGTGCATTTGCCAACGATGCGAATGGGACCAGAGAACGCTGTGCCGTCGGTCTTGATGGACAGTTTGACTTTCTTTGACGTGCCCCCGTCCGGCTTTGAAACGACGGGCGCCGACGTCATTCCTTTCGGCAGCCCGTCGACGACAATCGTAATCGGCCCCAGTTTTCCACCGGAGCTATTGCGCCGCGTGACAACGACGTCCACCTCCAAAGGCTTTTTGGGCGTGACGACCAGCATGTCGGCACTGATAGACAACTCAAAGTCCGTCTCTTCCGGAACGATCGTGACCTGGTAAAAGTGTCCGGGTCCATGATGCCGGTAGCGATCAAAGACCTGGACCTCGTGGGGTCCATCCACTTTCGGAGAGAATCGCAGGTGCGTCTCCTTGCCTGTTCCTGGATCCGAACTTTGAGCTGCCCGGGAACCGTCCGGAGCCATGATTCGCATCAGCGGAACCACCGGCAACTCGAACGTCGAGGATTCGGCAGACAACGAGTAGGCAGTCCCCTTCTTCAGCTGGAACACGTGCCGCGTGATTTGGTTGTGCGTGTCAAGACAACCGGTCACGGCAACCGGAGGGGCCAATGCCACCCCTGGACCACCGCCGGGACGTACGACCCCCACCGTTTTGAATGGGACCGTACGGATTCGAGCTCGTCCTGCGAACTCGCGACCCTGAACAAACCCGATCCCGCTGGCAGCCGGGATCTGTTTGGAAAACATGGACTCGACTTCTCGCAGCGATTCCGCCTCGCCTCGCACGGGGACCTCGGTCCCCTCCGGGATGTTCCAGCCGAAAATGGGCACGCTCTTCGTCCCCACTGTGACGGAAACCCGAGCGGCATTGGCAATGAATGGGCCCGTCGTAATGGTCAGTCGATAAACGTAGGTTGCCGCTCCCGAATAGGTGATGCTGGAATTGGGCTTCGACGGAAAACCGAACACACGTACGAGGTAGGTCCCCGTTTTGGTCGGTGTAAAGGCCAGTCGTGGATCGATCCCCACTCCATCGTGATTCTCGGCGACGACGAATCCATCCGGGGTAACGACCTGGAGGACCGAGTCGACCGGCGAATTCAACCTCGTGTTGGCCGCCATATCGGCCACCAACGTCGAGCCGGCTTTGACGTACACGGCAAATCCGTCAACATCGCCTGCCGACTGCAGGACGCCATTCGCCACACCGTGGGATCCGGGACGACTTCCTTTTTGACTTTTGTCCGGCGCATCGCCGCCCTTTGTTGCTCCCGGCAGCGGCTGGGCCTTTCCGAGTCGGTTGTTCGGTTCCTTCTCTCGAAATTCGGCCAAGTTGCTGAGCAGGAACGGCAACGCAGGTGACGCCCCCTCGGCATCGTACAACCGAATCCAGACCCGATCGGCCGCCAGGTCCGCCGGAATGGTCACTTGAATCTGCCCCGAGTCTTTCAGGGCGGCAACTTTCACACCGGGCGCCCAGATCTTGACGGGCCACTTGAACTTCCCCGTGCACTCGACCTTCACCGTCGTGCCCCGCTGCCCGCCCGCCGGAAACAGGCGTGTCAGGGTCGGGGCGGCGGCATGGCCGCTCGCCGGCCACAAAATCAAAACGACGAGCATCAGCCACAGGGGCGGCAACAGCGTACGACAACGCACGACGTTGGCGATCGCGCCGAGCCGAACCTTCGCCCTGGGACATTGACCAGGGCTCTCGTCTTCACATGCTGCGGGAACTGTGGTCGTCACCGGATGCTGGTCTCGGATCAAGTCAGAGCTGGACGTCTCTTGCAGCACGACGCAACGGCCAGGCCACTAACCCATCAACTCCTTGATCGGGCGATCGTCGCTTACCAGGTGAATGGGGCGTCCCACTCGGTTGTAGACGATCGTGTTGGGGTCGATGCCCAACTTCAGGTAGATACTCGACACCAGGTTCTCCGGACCGTAAATGCTCTCGACGGCCGTATAGCCGTTCTTGTCCGTCGCGCCGATAATCTGGCCGGGAGGCGTACCACAACCGGCGACAAGGATCGACATGGCACTTGACCAGTGGTCGCGGCCTGGAGTCTTCGAGCCGGGCAAAGTCGAGATCTTCGGTGTCCGTCCAAATTCGCCCATCACCACAACCAACGTGGTATCGAGCATCCCCCGTTCATCCAGGTCTTCGATCAGGGTCGCAACAACCGATTCGAGTTCGCGTCCCTGGGTTTTGAATTGCGGGAAGATGTTGGAGTGGTGATCCCAACCGCCGTTGTTGATCGTCACGAACGGGACACCCGCCTCGACGAGTCGGCGAGCCAGCAGGGCTCGTTGCCCCAGGGCGTTGCGCCCGAATCGTTCGCGTACCGCATCGGGTTCACGCCCGATCTCAAAGGCTTTTTGCGCCGTGGCGGATGTCACCAGGGACAACGCTTGCTGATAGTTCTCGTCCGCGCCCAAAACGGGATCTGCTGTCGCGCGATCCTGGAACCGACGCAGCGAATCCAGGTCGTCCCGGATCCGGCGGCGGCGTACCGCTCGTGCGTCGGTCAGGATGTTCGGGATCGTCACGTCACGAACCTGGAATGTCTTGGAGTTCGGGTCATCGGCCACAACAAACGGTGCATGCCGAGCCCCCAGGAAGTTGGGGCCTCCCGAACGAGTTTGCGACGGAAGCGAGAAATACGGCGGAAGACCGTTCTCTGCACCTCGCTGGGACGAAACGACCGAGCCCATGCTGGGATGGAAGCTGACGAACGCGCCGCAGCTGACCGGGATGCGGGTGGGGGAACCGGTCATCATGTAGTGGTTGCCCGCACCGTGGTTGTTCTGGTTGTGCTTGACCGAACGGACGACCGCGAACTTGTCTGCGATGGCCGACAGCCGCACCATGTTTTCCGAGAACACGGTACCGGGGACCTTGGATTGGATGGTCTGGAACTCGCCGCGAATCTCCGCCGGAGCATTCGGTTTGGGGTCGAACGTCTCGAAATGGCTCGGGCCTCCACTGAGCCAGATCAGGATGCACCCGGTGGGGTTTTTCCGGCCAGTGCCGGCCACGGCCCGCAACTCCAGCGCGCTGGCAAGGCTTCCTCCCATCAAGGCGCCCAAGCCCAGTTTCAAACAGTCTCGTCGCGGCACACCCTCGCAGTTTCGGTCGAGTGTCATGGCAGGTCCTTGGATGATCGCTTTTGTCGGTAGGTAGTCAGTCAATAAACGAAAATTCAGGCGTGTTCAACAGTGCCCAAAAAAAATCCTCCACCGACAGTCGCCGATCTTTCGAGGGCAAACTGGCGGCAGCCTTCTTTGATTCTTCGACTGTTGGACGCCGAGAGAACATCAGCAAGTACGCTTCGTCAATGATTTCCGCGTTGGCCATGTCACCGGCCGCCAGGCGAGCAACACGTCCGCTGTCACTCGCCAGTTTCTTGTTGAGCGCCGGCGAGTTCATCAGGTGCAGGATTTGAGGCGTTGTGGACTCCGATGACCGTTCACACGGCGGGTCCTGGTTCGGGTCCGGCCGCCCGAATGTGTCCAGAAACAGCGACGAGGAACGGTAAGTCCATAGTTGAGTCGCTCGAGATCCGGGCGGCATCGCGGCGAACGTCTCCTCGGTTTCCAGCACGTCATTCACGGCGTCCAACAAGACCTCCGCTCTCATTCGATGCCGGTAGGCCCGAGCGAAGTTTCGCTGATCACCCACGTTTCGCGAGACCGGCGTCGAACTCAACTCAAACACATGCGACTTCATAATGGTCGCGATCAGGTGTTTGACATCGTAGTCGTGCGACCGAAAATCCTCCGCCAGGTACTCGAGCAACTCTTCATTCGTTGATGGGTTGGTCGCGCGAATGTCGTCGACTGGCTCGACCAACCCGCGGCCCATGATCTCTGCCCAGACGCGGTTGGCCATGACCTTGGCAAAAAAAGGGTTCCCTGGCGACGTCATCCAGTCGGCGAGAACTTCTCGCGGGTCCTTATCTGGACCGATGGTCAACGGATCGCCCAGCAAGACCTGGGGCAACACGTTTGCCCCCGTCCGGCCATGTCGGAGCGACCCCGACGGTTTGGTGAAGATCAGTTCCTCACCGCCAGAAATGGGCGGCGACAGTCCACCGTTGTGCCCCACTCGGGCGAAGAATGCCGCAAATCCAAAGAAGTCGTCTTGGCTCCACACCTCAAACGGATGGTGGTGGCATTTGGCACATTCCAACCGCACGCCAAGGAACAACTGGCTCACCGAGGAACCGATCTCGACGATGAGCGGCCGATCGCGATGGATAACCGTCGCCCCATTTTTCCAGGTACTTCCCTTGGCCGTCACCAGTTCGCGAGCGAACTGGTCGTAGGGAACGTTTTTCCGGAACGACTTGCGCAGGTAGGCATCCAGCGTCCAGACCGCCTTGATGCCGACGCGATACGGGTTGGGGCGGAGCAAGTCGGCCCACTTATTGGCCCAGAAATCGCCGTATTCCGGTCTCTGCAGGAGCTTGTCAACCAACCTGGAGCGTTTGTCCGAACTGCTGTCCGCGAGAAAGGCTCGCACCTCCACCGGTTTGGGAAGTCGCCCAATCACTCGCAGGTAGGCTCGCCGGATGAACTTCGAATCACCGGCCACGCCCGACGGCAGCATGCCCAGGACCTTGAGTTTCTTCCACACCAACCGATCAATCTCGTTGTTGGTCGGCAGGTTCGCGTAAGTGTCGTCTGCGACTTCGCCCGGAATTGGCAGCGCGATGTGGCAGACGGCGATATTGTTCATGTACCGCGCCAGCACGGCGGTTTCGCCTGGGACCGGGCCAGCCCTGACCAACCCGTCGTCCGTCACGCTGGCAATCGTGCGGTCATTGGACTGGTAGGCAGCGCTTTCGGTCACGTCCCGACGACTGCCATCCGAGTATTCGGCGAACACCTGGAGATCCGTGGACTGTCCCGCAACAAGACTTTTCGTCGGCGGTTCCACCACGACTCGGACCAACTTGGGAGCGTCGGCGGGCGTTCGCGGATAGCCCCCTTCCAACCAGCGGACAAGCAACTGAAACTGCTTGGAGTCCACCGTAAAACGAGCCCCTCCCCCATGCGGCATGCGGCCGGTGGCCTTATCCAACAACAGGCTCGATGCGGGAGCAGACGTTGAGATTCTCCGCCCCCTGCCCTCTCGTGTGATCGCCGCGTAATCGAAGTCGGAATCAAACCCGAGCAACGACAAGGCGAAACCGTTCTGTCCACGCGACTTGCCGTGGCACGCTCCCGAGTTGCAACCGAACCGGGTCAGCAACGGTTGGATGTCGTGCTCAAAGGTAACGGGTCGCTCCCCGGCAGCGAGGTCGCCTATCGACGCACCGATGCTCATCGCGACGACCAACGCACGGACGCATTGGGGAAAGCGAAGCATGGAGGTGGCAACCTCTGGAGGGTGGACGACATAAACTAATCGGCAGACACGTTTTATCGCAATTGACAGCCAGAATCAATACGGCAATCTTCTCGTTGGTCACGGCAGTCGCCCGAAAAAAACGAACAGCAAGACCTCCCTGATCTGAAAGTCAAAATTGCCCCCGCTAAAACGAGTCCATGGTAGTGAACCGTGCGCGGCAAACCCTGTCATTTGCCGTCATCGCTGGCAACACGGTGACCATGGAACTGGCCACCGTTAATGACGAAAACCCCTGCGGTGACAGGGGTTCGGACGCCGTTTGCCCGCCCAGACCAAACGTGATCTGTCCCTCGCGTCCGGCTGATGCACGGCAGGCTCCAAGACGGCTCGGAGGTCCAGGGGGTTAGGTTAGAGAACCTGCTCGATCACCCGACCACGACTGATGGGCAGCGGACGGCCGGACGTGTCGTGCAATTCTGTGTCCGGAGAACAACCCAAACGATGAAAGACCGTCGCCATCAAGTCTCGAGGCTCCACCCTTCCAGAAATCGGATAGGCGGCACGGTCATCCGACTCGCCGTGAACAACGCCGCCCTGCACACCGCCCCCAGCCAGTGCGATCGAGAAACAGTGGCCCCAATGGTCCCGTCCGGCCCGAGCATTGAACTTGGGCGTGTGCCCAAATTCGCCAACCCACAAGACGAGCGTCTCGTCCAACAGCCCGCGGTCGGACAGATCGGTCAGCAAGGCCGAGTAGGCCTGGTCCATCCACGGCATCAAAAAACGCTTCAGCAAATCGTTGTGTCTGTCGTGAGTGTCCCAGCTTCCCCCGTTCGGTTCTTTGTCGACCTTGGCCCAGTTGATCTGCACGAGCGACACACCAGCCTCGACCAGCCGCCGCGCCAGCAGGACACTTTGTGCCCAACGCGTCCGACCGTAACGATCGCGAGTCGCATCCGACTCCTGCGACAGATCAAACACCGAGCCGGATTTCGAGCGGTTCAGCAGCCCAATCGCCTGCTTTGTCTGACGATTCAAACTGGACACGGCAGACGAGTCGGCGACGCGACCCGCACGGCGATTCACCTGTTTGAGCAAAGCGAGTCGCTTTTTGAGACGTCGCCCTGAGATCTCTTTCGGCAAAGCGAGATCCGGAATCTTGAAGTCCGCCTGCGACGGGTCGCAGGTCAGCAACCATGGATCGTATTGCGGCCCCAATACGCCGGCCGTTTGCCCCGGCCAGGGAATCACGCCCATGTTGGCGATGCGATTGGGAAGCGTGACCGCCTGTGGCAGAGCTCCGAAGTCCTGGTCGACATACTTGGCCATCGCCCCCCAGTGCGGGGACAGATTGGGCGGCTTCGAGGTGGCGCTTTCCGCATTCAGCGGAATGTGCGGCACACCGGTCATCATCTGGTAACCGCTTGACGAATGCGCGTTGTCATTGGTGACCATCGCTCGGAGCACGGCGATCTTGTCGGTCAACTGGGCCGTCCGCGGCATGAGTTCCCCGACGAACAACCCGGGCGTTTTGGTGGCAATCGCACCGAACGCACCACGAACCTCTTCCGGGGCTTGCGGCTTGGGATCCCAAGTCTCGTGCTGCGGCGGACCGCCCCCGAGAAACATCACGATCACCGACTTCGCTCGGCCGAGTGCCGTTCCCGAGGAGGTCACCGGCTGCCCGGCAGAGAGACCGCGCATGCCGATCGCTGCGCCTCCCAGCCCGGCCCCACCGAAGAGCCAATCTCGGCGCGTCCAATGGCCATCGTGAATCGACTGCGGGAATTCCCGTGCCCTCGACATGTCCGTCGCTCCGCCTACTGGCGATCGCCTCGCCGTATCCTTCCAATGCACACCAGCTTAGCGTTGGCCATTCTAGTTCTCCATCTCATTAACCAATACACCAAGGACTCGTGCGAGTCGATGAATTTCAAGAACCTCGCCGAGAACGGGAACCGTCGGCCGGTTTCGTGGTGGCATGCCGGAGATGTAGACTGGCGGGTAGCCAGAAGCCCTGCTTCGACCATATTGCGTGCTGATCGAAGGTTTTCGGGTGAGGTAATGCTCCGATCACTTCCGCCGTCAGCCGACTCACTCGACCTGCGAGCTTGTTCACGATGACCAATCAGGCAGACCCTGGATCGCCAACTCCTCTGCCAGAAAACGAAAACCGATCAGCCGAGCGCACGGAGAAGATGTCCGCCGCGGATCAGCCCGACAGTGAAAAAACGATTGTCGGACCCCATGCCGAGAGTGGAACCGCAGCGCCCGGTGATGACGGTCGCGCTGTCGCAGTGGACCCAGAGGCGACTGTGACGCCGGAGATGATGCTCGGTCAGGACGTCGGCACCATCCTTGAGGGCTTTGCTCAAACCCTTGTTCCCGAGTATCAGAGCCTGGATCAGACACTTGCTCACACCAGTCTGAAACCAGTCCAGACGGAGTATGCGGACGGGACAGCTTCACCGAAGTCGGTCACCCAGATGCAATCGCTTCGCCCGCGGAGCGTCCAGTCGGCAGATCAGACGACGGATCAGGCCGCCAGACCGCGACCCTCAGCGGACACACGAGCATTGTCTTTTGTGTGGCATTCGGTCCGAACGGCGACCGGCTCGCCTCGGCGAGCAATGACAACACGGTGAAGTTGTGGGATGTGGCCACGGGCCGGGAGACCGCCACCCTCACCGGGCACCAGGGGCCTGTCAGAACTGTGGCGTTCAGCCCGGACGGGGCGCGAGTCGCCTCGGGCGGCCTTGACGGTACCGTGAAGGTGTGGGACGCGCGTCCGTGGACGCCGGAGCTGAAGGTGCAGAACGAGACGCGAGGATACCTGGCATTCCACACGCCACGATTCTCCTCCGACGACGCTCTGCAGAAAGCGATCCAGGCAGACCGAACGATCAACGACCAGGTTCGCCGGCAGGCTCTCGACTGGTCCGAACTGTTCTGGAAAAACTACGCCGGACCGAAATCCTTTCGGCTGAACGCCCAAAGCTGGGAGATCGTCATACAGACAAAACTGCCCGCAGAGAAGCATCAGGCGGCACTGGAAATGGCACTCGAGGCCAACTCGCTGATTCCAGGCAGAGGCCCGATGCTGAATACACTGGGCGTCGCTCAATACCGTGCGCAGAAATATCAGGAAGCCCTGACAACTCTCACTCGCTCAGCAAAGCTCAACGCGCCTCTGTTCGGTGGTGAGTCACCGTATGACCTGGTGTTCCTGGCCATGACGCATTTCCATCTCAACTCGAAAGCCAAGGCGGCAAACCTGCTGAAAAAAGTCAAAAGCCTCACCGAAAAGGCAAAGCAAAAGGACACGGAACTGGACGCCTTCATCAAAGAAGCCGAATCGCTGATCCAGTCTCCGCCGCCAGAGAAAAAGTAGCCCAGATGATCACCGCCTCGCCCATGCTCTCGCCGGATCTCGGGCAGGCCATCCTGGCGATTGTTCGCTCGCCGGACGTGATGGCCGAAGCTTCGTGTGCCGCGAATGAGTGAGCACAAATTCCCAACACTCAAGTGGGCGGACGCTTCTGGAACATGCCACAGGACGTTTATCGCCTCTTGCTCTGTGACTTGCCGAGTGTGAATTGAAAACCGAACAACCGGGTATCGGACATTTCAATGCTGAGCCGCGTGGGTTTCGTTGCGCGAGCGCCAACGTCACTCCCTCCCTTCCACTCAACGGCTTTGCTCAGTGAGTCACCGGTAATGGGCACGCACTCACTCACAGAGAATTTCGGCAGTGGACGCCCCTCCGCATCGAGGAGACCGATTCGCATGCGACCACCGCTGCGAACCCGGACATTCAGATTCAATTTGTTGCCAGTAAAACGCAACGGAGGGCTCGTGAAAGATCCGCCATCCGGTCCTGCCGTTGCGGCGACGAATCGGTCGAGCCGGGCAACGACGCGACTGTAGACCCTGGCGTTTTCCGGCTTCGTCAGGTTTTCGAGTTCTGCCTCCTGGTGACGCAGCGGCGATCCGGAATAATACAGCCACAGTTCTTCTCCAACCCGGATCATCCCTTGCCCCATGTAAAGGGAGCCGCTGTCGAACACGTTTCCCTTGCCCAGGGCAATGAACGCTGTCTTCCGATCCGGTCGCGACCAGCGAATGCCATCGCGGCTCACCGCCAGACGGATGTCCAGCGTATCCGGCCCGTGCTGGTACAGGCTGGGAAACATCAGGTAAACGTTCGGCGCATGGGCGTACTTGATAGCCGCCGAGTTATAAAGGTCGCTGTTTGGAGGATCGCGGTCGCTGGTTTGCGCGACGAGTTTCAATGGATCGAGGTGAGAGAAGTCGGCGCTTTCAGATCGGCCTAATGACCGTCCGCGACCGCCGACTCGGCCGAAAACCACGTACCGCTCACGCGACGCATCCCAAAAGCCCGAGTACTGGCTGTCGGCGAAGACGTCAATGATCGGCTTGGGCAACCGTGTCCATTTCAATCCATCCGCCGAGTACATGCCGGCGATGCGATGCGGTCGTTGACCTGGCCTGACGAAGAGCCCTTGACCAACAGCCTTGTAACGGGCTTTTGGCGACGCGTGAGTATCGATGAACACCCCCGTGCCGTGCACCCGCGATCGGTTGCCACGTACTTTCGAGCCGATCTGCCGAAACAGGATGTTGTTCCGGTCGCTGCCCTTGTACGTAAACATCTGCAAGACCGGCTTCGTCCAGCGCATTCCATCGCGCGATTCCGCATAACAGAATGACGTGTCATTGGCTGTCGGCCACCCGTCGACGTCGTACGCCTCATACCACATGCGATATTTTGCACGTCGGTCGATTCGTCCTTGATCCTCTACCACGTTGAACCAGTTGAGCGATGCGCTTTCCCACTCGTGTTCCCGTCTCAGGATTGCATCACCGGTCTTTCGCGGCGGATGAATCTTGAGACTCACGCCACGCGACTCTGCCAGGAACAATCCATCCAAAATCAGCTGCCTGTCGGAACCAACGTCGATTGGCTCAGCAGCCTGGATGCCATCGCCGCCAGTGACAAACAGGGCCGCGGCGATCACCAACACTTGCTGGATATACTTCATGGTGGCGAACTGGTCCATTTTGCTTCATGAGCATGCGACTTGACGTACTGGCAGGCCGTGGCAGACAAAGAAATGATGCCCGTCAACGACTGACACTAACCCGCCTTCCCATCTCTTGCCCCTGGGGAAACCGGCCCTGGTTCGTCGATACGCAACTCGTAGCTCATACTGGTAACAGATTGGACCGCGCCCAGCGACGTCGCACGTGCCAGCATCGAGCTGGGAAGCATGCATTCTCTGACCATTATCCCTGAGCATTCGGATGGAATCATGTACAAGCAGCATTTCACCAAATCCGCCATCGGTGCGATTCTGGTTTTGACGCTCGGCGTTCGGGCGGACGCTGCCGCCGAGCGGTTGAGCCTGGTGCAGGATGGCCGACCATCGGCAACCATTGTCTTGCCCAAAGCGCCGACGCAGATCGAGAAAACCGCAAGCGTCGACTTGCAACGCTGCTTGAGAAGAATGTCGGGCGCGGTGCTGCCCATCGTGGCCGAACCGGAACAGCCGCAGGGCATTCGGGTCGAGATCGGGGCGACAGAACACGGGCGTCGATTGCGCGAGGAACTTTCGCGGGCGAAACACCGCAGCGAGGAAGTCTGTGTCATCAAGGTGACGGACCAGGCCGTCGTTCTGGTCGGGCGGAACGACGCCGCGACGGGGCACGCGGTTTATTCGTTGCTGGAGCGACTGGGCGTCCGTTGGCTGCAGCCGTCACTCGCCTGGGAAATCGTGCCTCGCAAGAAAACCGTGTCCGTGCGCACCGGCCGACACATGTTGGCTCCGTATTTCGACCGCCGCGGCGGTCTGGCAGTGAGTCCGATCAAGATGGATGCGAACTGGAGCGATAGCACACAATCCTGGGCTCGGCGGAATCGCATGGGCGGCTGGGATCACGTCGGTAACGGTCATAGTTACCAGTCCATCGTTCCGACGGACCGCTTCAAGGATCACCCGGAATACTTCGGCTTCTGGCAGGGACGGCGCCGCCCATTGCAGCTTTGCACGACCAACCCGGACGTCGTTCGGATGGCAATTGAAAGAGCGCGCGACGATTGGTGTAAGAACAGCGACGCGCGGCTCGTGTGCATCAGTCCGAATGATGGCAGTCAAGGATTTTGTGAGTGCGACAACTGCGCGAAGCTGCGATTTGCTCGTGACAACCATTCCGATTTGATCGTCGAACTTGCCAACCAGGTCGCGCGGGCGATTCGAGACAAGCACCCCGAGCGGTACGTGACGTTTTATGCCGACTACCATTGCGTCGGCCCACCGCTGAAGGTGAAGCCGGAAGAGAACATCGTGTTCTGGATTCCACAATGGAACGTCGATCGTGCTCAGCCCCTCACGCATCCACGGCAGAAACGCTTTCGAGACGCCCTGGAGTCGTGGTCGCAGTTTGGGAATCCGATCCATCTCTATCTCTACTACACGTCGTACAACCATTGGTTGTACTATCCGCTGACGCACTGTTTTCGCGTCGACTTCCCCCATTTCGTGAAAAATGGAGTGCGAGGCGTCTACAGCCAAAGCCAGCCGAATTGGGGCACACAGGGCCTGAACCTGTATCTCTACTCGCGACTTGCCTGGGACCCTTCACTGGACGTCGATGGGTTGGTCGCGGAATTCTGCGAGCTGGCTTACGGACCTGCGTCCAGCACGATGCTGCGGTACTACAAACTGCTGGAAGAGACCGCCGCCAGTGGAACGTATTACACGACGGCGGACGTCGTCGGCACGTTCGGCCCCAAAGTCGTTGACCAAACCAACCGATTGATGGCCCAGGCCGTGCAACAGGTCGAGGCCGCGGTTGAAGATGGAGCGGATCCGAATCTCCTCAAACGAATCCAATACGTCGCGCGGGCTCAGCGAGTCGTTTCGCTCCACTTGCAAGCACGGCACGCAACGAACCGCTTCTTCGAGTCGCGCAACCGCGAACTATTGAACCGCGCCGAGCGGAATTACGAAGAGGAAATCGAAATCCTCTCGCGGCCCGAAAACGAGTATTTGATCGACGCAAACTTCCGCAACGAACTGGTTGCGAGCCTCGCGGTCCTCAAGAGCCGGACCGTGTTCGCGGTGGGGCGTTTTCGATACTCGGACGGATTTTCCGGCGGAGGCAATTCGGCCATTCACGCCAGGCATCTCGACGGCTTCCGCCCGGGCCAATGGGGACTCAATCTCCCACCTCGCGGATCGGGCCAGATCGTCTACCGTTTCGAAGCATCCGACGGCGGAGTATTCAAAACCGCGATCCTCACAAGTCCCAAGATCGCTTTTGACAAGGACAAGCTGAGCAACGCTATCGAAATCCGCACGCCCGCAACCAGCGGCAAGAAGTTCGTGAGCATCGCCAGAAATCAGAACCTGGAAAACGAGAATCGCGACTTCAACTTAACCAACATCGTCGCCGGCATGCCGTGGTTCGAACTCCGGATTTCGGCACGCAATCGGTCAAAGATCACGCGCCTTTCGTTGCTATCTCTTGGCGTGCGAGGAGAAGTTGTCGAGAAGAAAGACTGAGATTGGTCGTCGTTATTGAAACAGCGTAGCGATTGCTGCTCGAGTCGCTCCCGCGGCTCACGTGCGAGTTGACGTTCTCCCCGTTTCCCCCGGACCCCGCAGGCAACGGTGTCGGACGACCAAGCATGGTCAGCATGATTGCGTTCCGTCGCGAGTCAAAAACATAAGCAGTTTTCAGCAAGCTCGCCGGGCATCGCCTGCAGGATTCTCCTGCCCCTGTTGCGGGGCGGCTTCGTTGAGGTCATTTCGCTGACGGCGAGACGAGCCGCGTTCTTGTGGCCTCGGGCGGTTTCAGGTGCGAATCCATAAATCCATAGATCAACTGACGTGACTCGTGCGCGACGGAGTGACCCCGCCCGTGGACATAGAAGCCGAAGTTCTGCGCAGCGTCTTCGAGTTCGTACACTTCCATGATCTTCATGAGCATCAGGAGCCGCTGTCTCTGCGTCGGTCCATGACCGTCGTTCAGGCCCGACAAATCGAGAAAAGCACGCGGGGCGATCAGCGCGATGATTTCGTGGAAGTCGATCGGTGGCATCTCACCCTTGAGCAGACCTTCGCGAATCGGCTTGAAGTAGACGTACCAATGGTCGCGCGACCACGCCTCGACACGCCGGTTGTGTCGAAAGAATGACGCCCCGCAATTGCAGGCCGACGCTTTGATGCGGTCGTCGTAAGCGGCCAGAAAGAACGTCCCGTGGCCGCCCAGGGAATGCCCGAGCGCACCTATCCTCTCGTCATCAACCTCATCGAGGTTTTGCAGCACGTCGATCGCGATGGAGTGCTCGTAGGTAAACTTCCCGACGGCCGTCCACTTCGGATGTTTCTTGTAGAACTCGCCCGTTTCATAAGGACCCTTTGCGGGAATCCTGTGTCCAGACACGAAGTGCTCCGGAGCGATGACGACATAACCACGACGGCAAAGATGATCGAGATAGGCCTTGTCCGGATTGTCGATCAGCCCAGCGACTCGTCGCTTGCCGTGTTTGTACGTCCCGTGCAAGGCCACGATTGCCGGAGCCGCACCGTCAAGTTCCAGGGGAATCCCCAGATACGCATGCGCTCGCTCGCCGGCCTCCACGCAATAGCTGATCAGTTTCCGCCGGTAGACACCATCGACGACGACCTCTTCGTGGACGCGCAAATCCAGCGGCGGTTTTTCGGGCTTGTGTTGATCACGAAGCAGTTCGAGGTAACGCTGCTTCAGCATCGCGCGTCGCTTCCGCCAATCGCCTTTCGTCTTGATTCCCTCCGTAAGATCATCCCACGACGAGCGAATCTCGGGGACCTTAAACAACTCGGGTTGTTTGCGATTCTGAGCCTCCGCCCCCCCAGGCAGAGCCAACAGGATCAAGGCAACGTTGGCATACTTCATGGTGTGTTCCTCAATTCAAAGTGAGCAGCAGTTACGAGTTCACCAATCGTGGTGGACGAGACCACGAGTGACTGTCATTCACGGCTCACGCACCAACTTGGCTGGGGCAAACGGAGCTTCACCGATGTCCGTAGCGTCCGCTTCCATCTCACAGGAGGAGCCTCGTCTCCCAAGCTTGACTCGGTCGAGTTCGCTCAGGGGCAGGTCAGGCCCAAATCCGAACCGCCCAGCATCACCTCAACCAAGTTTCCAAAGAACACATGCGTCGTGAAGGGAGCAATGCATGATGGCAAGGCGACTTTGGCCATTCCTGGTGTTGCCACATCTTGCAATCTTCGCGGGTGAACCAGCACCAATTGAAGTGGCTCCGGACCTTCTGAATCTCGCGTCCGATCTGTTGCATCGGCTCGATACGTCCGTGTCGCCTACTTAGCCTCTAAACCCATTCCGCTGTGCTGCTGCTTCATGTTGGACCTGTATCGTGTGTAGGCCTCTTCGTCGCGCCGTGCGCTGGCCCCATGAAAGACCATCGCGAAGGCGCGGCGATGACGTTTGGAGTGATTTGGGTCGGCGCGGTGGATTGTCTGACCGTGATGAGCGATCAAGTCGCCAGGTTGTAAACACATGGCCTCTTCGCGTTCGGCGTCGGTTGCCCCGTAGTCGGTAATGCCTTGCGAAAATCCGAGGACTTTGCTCGTGTTGTGCGGACGAATTCCATGACGGTACGATTCGCGCACATAACGCAAACATCCGTTGTCTTTATCTGCCGCGTCCAAAGCGACCCACAACGTGGCCACACTGGGCGGCTTCAAACAAAAGTAGTAATTGTCTTGATGCGGCGGCGTGGGGTGGTCTGTGGCGGGAGGTTTGTTGAACCACTCGGGACCTCGAGCTTTGACCGGTTCACCGACGAGCAATTCCGCCAGCGCATTCCAACGGGGATGCTGGCGATATTGATTGAAGAAACCGTCCTGCTCCATACGTTGTATTTGCTTTAAAGTTTCAGGCCGGGTGCGGTCCTGAAAAAAAGCATCAGCGTCGGGCGATGTCGGAACAACGTCACGGATGTAACGGTCGAGGTTTGCGGTAAGCTGCTGAAAATCATCGCCGGTGAGAAACTCGCGCACTACGACAAAGCCATCCCGGTCGTAAGCCACTTTGTATTCTTGACCGAACATGTCCAATTGGACTCCAGAAAGGTTGCCGCATTCGACTACAACTGGCATCATACTGTCTACTGCCAGGAAGGTGAATACTCCTAGGAGAGAAGACCGGGGCGACAGACCGTGGGCAGTACCCAGCCGCCGCAAATCGATGGGGCTTTGTGAGCGGGCGAGGGGTGCACGGGCCGGATGTCGACGGTATCTTCTTCACCTGCCTGCTTGATAGGAGCCACGGATTTGGCCACCTTCGTTTTCCGCTAAGGTGGTCACAACGGCCTGTGTTGCGAGTCGATACAACGGCTTACTCCCCTTTTCGCTCCGTACCAATACAGCCGTACTGTTTTACAAACTGCTCCACTTCGTCCTATTCCAGATGTTCTGCCAGAGAAAGGCCGTGGGAACGGGCGCTGGCACGAGAGGCCCCTAGCGTCCCCAGCGATTGTCGATCGTGCTCGTACTGGGCAAATGCGACCGAGACGGCCTCGC
>Ga0310120_10000793_pt1 | contig 24624 bp, 25 predicted proteins | sample CB27_AW_983_MG_FD_203506 | JGI IMG/M metagenome (GOLD analysis project Ga0310120, IMG submission 203506) | Marine microbial communities from Western Arctic Ocean, Canada - CB27_AW_983 | ecosystem: Environmental > Aquatic > Marine > Oceanic | place: Canada: Western Arctic Ocean | collected...
AATGAGGAAGAATATATTAACGGAGCCATGCCTGACTCTGTGGAAATGTTTAGTTCCTTAAAGCCTATCTTGAAGCAAAGCGTAGGTAATATTTACGGGCAAGAGCTTGCATTATATTCCGACCATCTAGGTGTTGCCGGGCGTGTCGATTTGATTGCCGAGTGGGACGGGGTTCCGTCCATTATTGATTTCAAGACTTCGGCTCGCTCCAAGAAACTTGAATGGATTGATGATTATTTCATGCAATGTTCTGGCTATGCAGCCATGTATTATGAGATGACTGATTTTCCTATTAAGGATGTTGTAGTAGCCATTATGGTTGATGGTGATAGCCCCCAAATTTTTAAAGGAAAAGTAGGCGAATGGTTGCCTTCTTTGGCGAGAGCAATTGGCAATTTTAAAAGAAATATTTAATGTGTTGATTATTATTTCTCGCGATCCTATGATTCGGATCCTTGTTCCAATAGTTGGTTTAACTATTATTGTGGAGAAATGTTGTTTATGACCTCCTTCAAATATTTTATTATCGCGAATATTATTAGTTTGATTATGTTTTCTAGTACATTTATCGCTGGGTTCATGGTTGGTAAAGAAGACAAGATGGTTTTTCATACTCACCTAATTAGTCATCTTGATGTTCCGTCAATTAGTAATATGCAAAAAAAGGAATATGCCGAGAAACTTTCCGTGGCTGTCGTTCCAGAGTTACCTTCTAGCACTTCTATTTTAGATGATGAATTTGTCTGTCTTTCAAGGACAATTTATTTTGAGGCAGGTAATCAATCTTATTATGGAAAGATTGCCGTTGGTTCTGTTGTAATGAATCGTGTAAATGACGAAAGATATCCAGATACTATTTGTGATGTGATTAAACAACACAGACAATTCTCATGGTACTCAGATGGAAAGTCCGATGTTCCGTTTGATGGCCCTGCATGGGAAGAATCAATTCGTGCAGCCAAAGAAGTGTTATGTGGTTGTGGTAAGGCTTCGGGATTGTTTTTTGATGACGCGGCAGTTCAGTATTATCATGCAGATTATGTAAACCCTAAGTGGGCAAAGAAAATGAAGCGTGTGGCAAAAATTGACAATCATATTTTCTATAGGTAAATTATTATGACACTTTCTAGAACTACGGCTGCAAATCTTGACCAAAAATATTGGGACGACCATCAGGTAGATGGAATTACTTTTATCCGATGGCTACACCCTAATGAATATTATGGGTATGGTACTGGTGTTGACAATGCCATATTTACAGGATTTTATTTGGCCTCGGCTGCCTTTAGATATTCTGTAACTCCTAGCGACACAAATCTTAGTAAAATAGAGCGAACGCTTGATGGAATACATTTACTTACACACATATCCGGCACGCCAGGAGTTTTGGCTCGTTTGGCCTTTCCTTTGGAAGATGCATACCATCAAATTGGATATGTTCCTGATTCTATGCAGCCTGAACCACAGGGTTGGGGCCCAGGAAACTCTTGGTGGGACAGAAAATCGGAAGGGTCTTTGTATGAATCGGACACACATTTTTATTATTGCCGAACTACTAGAGACCAATTAACGGGTATTGTTCTTGGATTATCTGTTGCGTGGAATGTATTAAATCATCATGCCTCGCTTTTCCCGAAGACTGACACGAGGCATGATAATTGCATGTCAAAAATTCAAATTATTGTTCAGGATCTTGTTACTCGTCTTGAAAACACTGATTGGAGTTTGAAAGACCATACAGGACTTATTGGGGATACGAATGCACATAGGCTAAAAGATAATTTAAAAGATGCTTTAGTTTTACTTAATTGTGCGGTTAATAATAAACCCAGACCTTCTATTAAAGGATTGAAAAGATTTTATCGGTTTTTGTGGTTCTATACTTTTTACTATCGGTTTACTCGACATATGTATGCCTGGAATTTACGAACAGCCATTGCGTTTTCGTTGTGGATTAATGAACCAGATTCAATATTGCGTGCCGGGGCCAAGAAGTGGATGAAGCGTATTTCAGCTTTTACTAAAAATGAAGATAATGCATTTTTTGTTTTTGCGGAAGCTGTGATGGGAAATGATGTTTCTAAAGAACGCCTAGATGCTGCATTAGAAGCTCTTGACCAGTTATCAGAGGTGGGTCATAATAGTTTTTTTGCATGGCAAAAATCTAAAGATGAGGCAAGACCAGCTGGTATAAATGGGCTCTATGGGCCAGGAATTGATATTTTGTTGCCATATTGGATGCACCGATATTATTTAGAGGGACGAGTATAAAATGGATAATCATATTTTTTATGGAAGATAAAAATTTTAAACAATGGTCTTTCGATCGGTTTATGTGTTTTTTAAGTGGGCCCCTTTTGACGGTTATCTTTGTGTGAAATAATTATATGCACTTTACTAATTTATTTAATTCAGAATTTAAACGGGCGCTTGATGATAATTTTTCAAGTATAGTTACTGAAAATGTTGGTCCGTTTCTTTATTCTGTTGTAAAAACAATTCGCCCAAAAACTGTTTTGGAAGTTGGTGCTGGATATACAAGTGTTTTTCTTGCCAAGGCATTATCTGAAATTAGGGCCGAGGATAATTTTGACCAGGTTTTATTGGATAGTGTGACTGAACTTCAGCCTTTGTGGTACAATGGGCAGACTAACATGCGTGCTTGGGAAGAGGTTCGTGTAAAGGGTTCCGTACCAAAAGAATGGATGAGACGACTATTTATGCTGTATCCGTATTATGTGCGTGATGAAGAATCGCGGTTGTTAATAATAGATAATTTAAGTAAGGAACTATATGATAATGCGAGCCCGGTGAATAAAGCTCTTAATGATTTAAATTTGGATGAGTTTGTTGAAATTATCAATTGCGACGTTTATAAATTTGATGATGTTGATAAATTTTTAAAAGAATATCCAGTTTTAGATTTTGTGTTTTTGGATTTTGGTGCAATGTTAAAATTACCAACATTCTTTAATTTTTTTCTTGAGAGGTTAAATGATTTTGGTGGTTGTATTATGATTCATTCAACGCTAAGTAATGTGATGCATAGGCTTTGGTTAGCAGAATTAAAATTAAAATATCAGAATGACCATACTGTTGAAATATTTTCTTTTCTTGAACCGAATAAAGTAATACAAAATAGTTTTACATTGGTTAAAAAATATAAAGAATCTATTGGTGGGGATTATAGTCCTCCAATACTTACTCAACTCCCGTAAATAAGTAAATTATTATTTAGAGGAACAAGGATAAAATGGATATAGCATTAGATAAGAAAACATTTTCCAAACGAGTTGAGGATTTAATTCAAAATAAACCAATGCCGTATATGGACGCAATCATTATGTGTTCTGAATTGATAGGATTAGAGGTCGAGTCTGCGGCCAGACTCATCAATAAAAATATTAAAGAAAAGCTAGAAGCCGAGGCTCAGGACTTGAATTTAATGCAAAGGTCTGCTAAACTCCCTATATGAAATCAAATCATAATTTGCGTGACTTGCGCGGAAGGGATGATAAACCATTCTCTTCGCTTGATGCTCCGAAGTATGCTCCTTATCGAGATGGTAAGGGGCAACTTGATGTTGGTATGAAGCTCATTGATATACCTGAGCACAAAGAGCCTGAAGATGTTATTTTTGACATTGATAAGTTTTGGCCTTATTACATGAACAAGAAGCATTGGCTTTTTAATAATTGCCGCGATGTGGTATATCAAGACATTAACAAGAAAAAAGTGTCTAAGGCTCATTGGGAATTGTCGATGATGAATCATTTGACTGTTACCGACCTTGAGCATGGTTTTGGTCCTGGCGTCGAAAATCCTAATTGGGATAATTGGAATCAAAATAAAAGTTACGAGCCGGAGTATTTTGAGTGGATAGACCGTAACGAAACCAAAACTGATATTACATATAAGTATCGTAATTTTTTTGGTGGACCTATAGTATACACGAGGCCCTTGGGTAGTAAGAAGTATGGCTTAGAAGAAACGGCTCGCATGGTCCAAGAAGACTTGTGTATTCTTCGTCGTCGCGATGATGGTTGGAATCTTCGGGCTGCTGCTGTTTGTTTTCCGTCTTATTGGTCGCTCAAAGAAAAGATGGGTAAGCCTTTGGATGTTATTCACAGTCCTGTTCCTCAGCTTACTCCTACCATTAATGGTGTAATTACTTCTAAGCTGGATGCTTTAGAAAAGAGCAAACCAGTCGAACGATTCAATTGGACATTGACTGATGATATGGAATTGCATCAGCCCAGTCCTGTCAGAAAATCCTTTGAGCCGACTGCCGGGTGGGGCCGGGGTGATGTTGATTACAGAATGCATAAAATTATGGTCCGAGTTGAACGGCAGACAATGTTGTTGCTCCGGTCTGGGGATATTCTTTTTACCATCCGAACCTATTTGAATAGTTTGGGCACTATACTCCAAGACCGAGAGTTGTCTACTGGACTACACGATTCAATTTTGAACACTGACCCAGAAGTGTTGAATTACCGTAGTATTGACCGATTTGGTACTCAGGTTATGAGAACGATTGACCAAACATGGGGCCCGTCGGTATAATGAAAGCCCTTGAGGTTTATCAAACATATCTTGCAGTCAAGCAACATTTCTCTGATAGCAGCTATGACTACTTCAAGTACAATGGGAAGATTCGAGTCAATGCATCGAACTTCAATACTCGCAAGGACCGATTCTTTTACGAAAAGTTAGCCCGCAAGTTTGATGGGAAACCCGAAGACTTGCGGAATTATTTTGCCTGTAATCTGCGTGAGAATCCCAAAGTATGGATTCGTGAATTAATTGGTGCCCGGGCTGAAGAGACATACGCCAAGTGGAAGGCTTATCAAGAATCCTTGACCTATAATCTCATACAAGATGTGGCCAAAGTTGAAGAAGCTCATCCAGAAGGGGATTTTGCATCTTTGTTCATATGTAGAGATGGTCAACATCCAATTCTATTAAATTTGTATACCAATTCTGTAATCTCTATTGAAACTTTGATAGGATTTGATATACTTATAGAGTGCTTTGTTAGATGGAACAAAGAAATTGATGACACTATTATTTGGCCTGACATTTATCTTGCGTGCCAACGGTATCGTCCCTTTGTGACATTTGATTCAGAAGCACTTAATGTGAAGTTTCGCTTAGCATTAAAGAGAGTGTATGTGCCAAGAAGGGACGAGACTAAAGCAATGGAAGGAATGAAGGAATGAAATTATCAAAATTTTGGGGTCATGGCAGCCAGTTCTACGGGCACTACTCGCTAGACTCGCAGAAGGAGTTGTTGGAAGAAAATAAGATGCTTCGGGAATTGATTACCGAGACTCTGACAGAGGTTGAAAATACCCAGGTTATTATCGGGGATTTTATCGAACGGTTAGATTCCATTTTGAATTCTGTTGAAAAAATCTCTGATGGTACTGAATAATCATGCTATATATTATTGATACTATGTATTATGCATAGTTGATATACAATAAAACAATACGACGAAATATACAAAAAGGAGTATAATACAATGTCATTTGCAAAATTAAAGAAGGCTCGGAAGACAGACTTATCTAAGCTCACCGAAGAGATTGAGAAGCTGAATAGTTCCAATAGGGGTAGTAACGGCAATAGTGCTGATGGGCGACTATGGAAGTTGACTGTTGATAAGGCGGGTAACGGTCATGCAGTTATTCGTTTTCTTCCGGCTCCCCAGGGTGAAGATATTCCTTGGGCTCGCATCTGGGACCATGGTTTTCAGGGTCCTGGGGGTTGGTACATTGAAAATTCTCTGACCACTCTTGGTAAAAAGGACCCGGTTTCTGAATATAATTCAAAGCTGTGGAATTCAGGTGTGGAATCAAATAAGGATGTTGCGCGAAAGCAGAAGCGAAGGCTTTCTTATTATACGAACATTTATGTGATAAGTGATTCTGCAAAACCGGAAAATGAAGGAAAGACTTTTCTTTATAAGTTTGGAAAGAAGATTTTCGATAAGGTCAATGATTCGATGAGCCCTGAGTTTGATGATGAAACTCCGATGAATCCGTTTGACTTTTGGGAAGGTGCAAACTTCAAGTTGCGGGCCCGCCAGGTTGCGAAATTTCGTAATTATGATAAGTCGGAATTTGATTCACCTTCTGCGTTGTCTGATGATGATGCAGAATTGGAGAAGATTTATAATCAGGAATATTCTCTTCAGGAACTTCTTGATACCAAGCACTTTAAGTCATATGAAGAGTTGTCGGCTCGCATGACTAGGGTTCTTGGGGAAGCGACACAGCGCCTCGCGCATCTTGGGATGGAAGAGGTTTCGTCTGATGTTGAAAATTCCCCCACGCCTCCGCGACAGTCGATGGATGCACATTCGATGCCGACCGCAGAGGCTAATGCTGGAGTTGAAGAGGACGAAAGTCTTTTATACTTCAGTAAGCTCGCCGACGAGGCGTAGCGAACAGACTTGCGGGAATGCCTCGCAGGTCTCTAAACCGAGGGGGAGAGTGTTAAAACTCTCTCCCTCATTTTTTTTGTTTTTTTAAGATGACGTAAAGGCATCTGCGCCTTCAAAGGAACTACCACCTTTGGTAGTATCTCTTTGGGCAGCCATCACCACTTGCCCTGATGAGTTGGTGTTCGTTACATTGTTAGTCTGAGGTGCGTTCATCACGACTGGTGCCGCGCCGGCTGCTTCGTTTTCTGATTTTTGAAGTGCCTGTTCTTTGAGTACCTTGTCTACTTTGTCATCTGTTGGCACGGGTTCAAAGTCTCCTCCCGGCATAGCCGCTCTTGCCTGGCCACGGGCTCTATCTATTTGGGCTTCTTCATCACGAATCTTTTTCAGTGCGGCAGGATCGTCTTGCGCCTCAAGGAATTCTTTTAGTTTTTCTGGGGTCCGGTATTCCTCTCCAGTTTTTGCTTTATATGCCATCTTGGCGGAACGGCGGGCAGACCCCATCAATGAATGCTTTGAGAGCATCGGATTTTTCTCTATGGCGGCTTCCTCGTCCCCAAGAAGGATAGCCCGGTCTTGCTCGCTTAATTCACCGAACTTGTCAATACTTGCATCTTCATCCACCCCATCGCCTTTGGGCTTGTCATCGCCGCCGCGCTTGAAGAGGCCACCCAGCTTGCCCAGGGCGCCGGCGATCATTCCGCCACCCTTGCTGAGAGTAGCCATAATATTTTCCAATGTGAAAATACCTTTAATTGTCTCCCACACTTCTGATAAGGTTTCTTTAAACGTTACCCATAGTTCAGTGAACTTGTCGCTGATAGCAGTAAACGCTTCTCGGACCCCTCCGGAAAGGTCAAAGTCAAAATCACCCACCGCAGCAGCAGCGTCTTCAGCACCGAAGAATCTTAATACTGACTCCACAAGGCCTTTGATCCAATTCAAAGGAGCGTCGATTATATTTTCGATATAACCTTCTACCATTTGAATCATTCCTTCTACAAAACCTCCTTCTTGAAACCCTTTAATAAAATCTTGTACTGCCGTGAAGGGAGCCGCGATAAAGGCAATTACTGGGTCTATAAAATCTAATAATTTTCCAAATAAACCAGAGAAGTCAAATTCAAATGCATCTAATTCCTTTGAAAATTCATCGAAACCTAGGAACCCTGCTATCCATGAAATCATATCTTTAATAAGATTTAGAGGCATGTCAATTAAACTATCCACTACATTCATAAGTCCAGATTTTATGCTCTCGACAATATTGCCTTCCTTCTTAAATTCATCAACAAAACCTGAGATGAATGAGAAAATACCCATAATAATAGTAATAGGTAGAAACATTTTTGCAAATATTTTACTAGCTGCTTTACTAAAGTTCCAAAGCCCTTTGATGATCTTTATTATCGGACCAAGAAATTTTAGTATTGAGGTCATCATCGTGCCCATGATGCCACCCTGTTCTTCTGCCTCTTCCTCTTCTTCTGCTGGTGCTGCTCCTGGTGCTCCACCCTTCCCTTTTGCTGCCCGGGCCGCTTCTCGTTTTTCTTCAATTGCTTTTAATTTAGCGGTAGGATCTACCTTTTCGCGGATTTTTCTAAAGCCTGCAAATTTACCGTCAATTTTCATCTGTCCTTGTGGTGCACCTCGTTCCCCAGGCGCGCCGCCTATCTGCCCTCCCCCTGGCATCCCCCCACTCGCCTCCCTGGCTTGTTTAAATATTTTACCTAACCACTCTTGGGTTTTTTCTACGGCTCTTTCTACAGCAAAAATAGAATCACGAATATCTTCTAAGATAGTTTCTAGATTTTCAAGGCCAAGCATACTACCCAAAGCACTCAAACCTTCGGCCGATTCATCCAATTTATCAGAAGATTCGGAAAGGTCTTTCCCAGCCTCTTTAAGTTTTTTGTCTGGCTTATCGTCATCGCCACCAAACATTGTTCCCATAGCTGCCGCAGCCGCCATGACCACCGGAGGAGCATTTAATGTTTGTAGAGGATTGCCTAGAGCAGCCCCGGCAGCCTTCAAAGGCTCCATTGCAGGACCCATTGTTTCTTGAATGAATCCTGTACCTGCTTCTACGGTACTGCCTGTTGTTGGTAGTGCTACTGCCATTTATCTACTCTTCTTCTTATTCTCTATTCGTTCGTTTTCTTCTGCAATCCATTCCATTAACAATGCAATATAAATTTCTCTTTCCCAGGGTATCATTTCTTCTAGCTCAGTCAGGCTATATTTGTGATGTTGCATCAATGAAAAATTAACCCGATAGTAATTAATCAATGTTTCATGACTGAGCCCTATCCAAAAAAATTCTGCATTCCCTCGATTTCTACTTCGTTATCCTTTTTGCATTTGTTACAAATTAATGTGTCTTTGTATTTCACCTTTGGCATTGTATCGAAGAATGCCTTAATTTTCCCGAATTGGTCCTGAGTTAATCCTTCTAAAAATTCTGCGGTTTCAGATTTATCGGTATCCTTCATTTTATATACAGCATTTTCGTCATAGATAGATTCCATACATTCTATAATGACCTCTAATATATCATCAACACTATCAGTATCGAAATTTTGATCTATGATAGTTTCAAGGTCGGGGTATTTCATCGTAATGCCAATGGTATTTGTCAAGTCGATTTTGCTGGTATGTTTAGGATCTTTTGTCACCTTTACATCATCAATATTAACCGTGAAATTAATTACATTGTCGCAGGCTGTTTTTCCCTTTTTATTTTTACATTTATAGGTTAAGTCAATTGTTTCTCCAATAGATTTTGCTCTTAGTAATATGAAAAAATATTCAAGGTCAAAAGGTGCCAGTGCATCCACATCAATATCATCTAGACAACAATTATTGATGGTTTGTTTTAAGGCAAGGGCCATTTCATTCTTGTCTTTGCCTTCCATTGCCATTAACAATATTTTTTCTTCTTTTACTAAAAATGGTCGATATTTAACCTTTTGTTCTGTTGACGGAATTGTCATTTCAAATGTGGGTACGTTAATCTTAGGTAGTGCCATAATTTATCATCTCCATTATGTTTACATGTTAAAGTATATTACTAAGAAAGTTTCCTGCTTTCTTAACTTTGGTCATAAATTGACCATCGGCTCGACTCACAACTGCGACTCCAAAATCGTCTATTGCTCCTGTTATATCGAAGTTTGGATATAGGCTGTTGATTGACAAATTGTTTCCAAACGGGGAAAATGGTATTTGTTGTATATGCCATTTGCGATATGCAAAAGTGACATTTAAATTATGAAACGTATTTGTGCTTGACCAATCAAGGGCAAGGGGCGCAACTATTATAGGATAGGCGTCAATAAATTTACAGGCATAAATAATATTTTGTTGGTCATCATATTGTTCAATTTCAATATCTGCAACATATTGGTCAAAATAATTTACTCGCCCTGTCCCTGTTTTAATAATTGAATCTTGCCATTCTTCAAAAAGGTCTCGGGGAAATAGATTTTTGTTTGTGCAGTATATTCCTAACTGAAGGTCATCATAGATTGAATTATAAGGAGCCTTGCGAATTGGCCCGTGTGTTCTAATGTCGTTTGTGGCTAATGCTCTTCCGGGAATGATAGCCTGATTGCAGAGCATAGATATAGCCTGCGCCGTGCTATTTTTTAATACTCCTCCTGTGATGAGTACCCTAAATTTATTAGGTTGAGCAAGGCCTCCTTGCTTATTGATTTCGCTTTTAAACCCGTTTATATTAAATGGCATTTATTTTCCGCCCCGATTCATTATTTGTTGACGACTTTTCATCCAAACTTCTGTTTTTCTAGAGTTTTGAAATCTTTCTAGTGGTAAAAATAGAGCAATATCCCACTCTTCTTTACTTAACTGTATCATCCGTGACCTCATATTTGAAAACTTGTATTGTTTTAAACAGGGTCTAAAGTATTTATACTTTGCAAACCGCGATAGCCTACTGTAGTTTATCTTTCTCCAGTCTAGCTTGCCTTCTTGAGATTGTTCTGAACGGTCTGCTGCGTCTGGAGTCTGTCTTACCAAATCAAGGAGGCGGTCCATAAAAATGGCTCGTAACTTCCAATCTAGATAATGGAAGTTAATAGCCAAAAAACCTTCGTTTGTTAATTCGATGGGTACGACAAGGGGAAATGCATCCCAGAAGGGAAGATTATCTTTACCTTCTGCTTCATAAAAGAAATAATACATATTTCCGAGAAGGCGTCTTCGTAGGGTATAATGTTTATGTCGTTCTTTTGCAGACCATACTTGACGAGGAGTTGTTCTTGTTCGTCTAGCTTTTTGTTGAAACCATCTTGTGGCCTGCCGGGTTTCTCTAGGAAGAGTTCCTTTTGCTGCGCCTTCTTCTAGAATTTTTTGAAATACCATTTTTGCCATATAAGTATTTATCCTCATTGAGGAGTTTTATGCCTAAGTCTTTGAGAGTATCTTCTGTCCAGATTTGAAACTCCCAACCTCGGTCCTTTGCATATTCTTCGGCATAGGTCCATTTAGATATGTTCATGCCATAGGCCATCATTTCTGAGATATATTTTCGTGTGACACGAGCCTTCTTTTTTGGGGGCTTGGTTTGGCGTTTAGGTTTAATTTCGGCCAGAATTGTGTTACCATTATTGAATGTGATTTTTAGGTCAACGAAGTATCTGTGCATTTTACCGTCTGTTGCCGATTTGTAGGGAACAACCACCGATTCGCTCGACCAAGATTTGATGTCAGAATTGGTGTCGCACCATTTGAATGTTTGTCGTTCCCATAGAGAACGATAGACAATTTTGGTGGGGTCACCGTCATATTTGTCGCGATTTTTTGGGCGCCATTTGCCTTTATAACTCATGGTATTATGTATAAATAGTGATGTCTAAACTTTTAATAAAAGGAAATTAATATGACCATACGCGATGCCATTGACCCCGGAGGTCACTATACTGTTCCAACACCCGGTGATCCTGCGCCCAACCCAAGCGGGGCTCCTGATGGGCCTTTAGGTTCTTTGTATGCGGACAAATATAGAGACATATTTCTTCAGTATCCATTAAATCTTGAATCGGCCGAAGAAAATCATTGGGTTCGTTTTGATATTAAAGCTCTACTCGGCGCGCAAATTAAGCAGGATGAGCAGAGGTCTGTTCTTGCGGGCCACGGGTTTGCCGGAGGGCTTGGTGGTGGTGGTGGCGGAGGTTCATTTCTCGACCGTGTTGTATCAGGCACAGCCGAAAGGGTTTCGGCTCTTGTGACAACTGCATTACTGGCTCCTGTTAATATTGCAAAATCTGTTGTGAATGAATATTTAAATGACCTTCCTCCTGTGTTGGGGGGTGTTGGTCGAGAATTTCTTGGTGGATTTACTAGTAAAGGTAAAGCAAGAGGTTTGGGGTCGATTATGATTTATTCTCCACACACACGCCAAGAAAATCTTAAATTTAATTGGAAAGGCGAATCTCTTGGGCAAGTTGGTGCTGCGGTCAAAGCAGCAGGAGGTTCTGGCCGTGCGATTGGCGATATAATGCGTGGCGATAGTGAAACCGTCTCTGCTCTAATGAGAAATTCGGGTGTGTTGGCTGAAGGGGCATTCGCTAAATTGGCTGGGTCTGCTTTGGGAGCAAATGCAGATGCTCTCGTCTCACTAACATATAAATCTAAGGGTCAGGCAATAAATCCACACTTAGAAATGTTTTTTGAGAATGTGGACTTTCGTACATTTACGTTTGATTTTAAACTGGCTCCCAGAAATGCTTCTGAAGCTAAGGTAATTAGAGAAATAGTGAATTTATTTAAGTATGCAGCAGCTCCGGCATATGAGGGAAATTCTCCTGGCGGAGTCTTTTTTGTTTATCCCAACGTATTTGAAACTACGTTTTTTAATGAAGACCAAACACACAAAATTGCTCAATCTGCATTAACAAGCGTGAGCGTAAATTATACAGCTTCTGGAATAAACAGTACATTTTATGATAATTATCCATTAGAAACTCAACTCAATTTAACTTTTACTGAACTTGAAATTATGCATAAGGGTAAAATTGACCAGGGATATTAAACATGGCTAAAAAATATTTCCAAATGGTCCCTACTGTCGATTATGATGTTGATGGAGATGGGATGACAAAGCTGGCGGTTGATATTCTTCGGAGGGTTAAGGCCCGAGCCGAAACCTTGGCCGACGGAGCAATTTTTTATAATTATCAAATGCAAGATGGTGATAATGTAGAAATTATTGCCGATAAGTATTATGGTTCTTCACAGTATCATTGGGTTGTTTTGATGATGAATAATGTGATTGACCATACATATGATTTGGTGTTGAATGATAATAATTTTGAACGATATATTGCAGCTACTTATGGGTCTATGCCTCGCGCATCTGGAGTGTCAGTTAATTTGACTTCTTATCCAAGCACCGGAATTAATTCTGAAACTCATCCGACAACTGTTACTTTTGAGGCGCCGACCGAGGTCGGGATGCCACTGCGTAGAGCTGAATCTTCCGAATCAGGAAATACCGGAATTGTGTCAGGATCATTTCCTTCAGGAAACTCTACTGCTATTTGGATAAAAGGCGAAAGTTCTGATACTGATCCGTTTCAGAATTTAGATGTTGGTGACACGGTACATCTTTTTGTTCCCGAGACTTGGTATGACCGAACCTCTTTGGTCACGCCGACCACACATTCAGGAAATGTTTTTTCTGATTCTGTCATCGGGCCCGACGGCCTTGGCGCTACATCGAGAGTTCAGCTTGCCCAGAACGCATCTGATGTTCCTCATCTTTATTTAGGCCATATTCCCGCATCTGCTATTCATCATCTTTATGTAGGTGGGTCAATTACTATAACGTCCGAAGGAAATGGAACAACAGGAATTACAGGTAACACAAGAGTTATTTCTACCTATAATGGCGACTCTAAAACAATAACAATAACCGAGCCATTTGAAGATATTCCACAAGGTGACGCCGACCTTACATATGGACGCGCCGGGCCCGGGCGCAACGCGGCGCGCCGCGCGGCCGCCCTTGACGCTTGGGCATATACTATTTCATATAATGCATCTCAAAATTTTCCGATGATTTCATATACGTCACCGTGCAAAATTGTCGCAAAGTCTATCTATAAGGATGGCGAGGTTGAAGAAACTGGTGTGTGGAAAGAAGATGAATCTTCGGAAAGATATTTTCAAATTAACGTAGAAATGGATTCTACTACTTTTGATGCATTTACTTGGGACAAAACTAGAGATATTGTTTATATACAAACAGGTATTCATCATTTTGAGAGAGATTTATACGATGCGACGGGAACAATTCTTTTGGCCGATGGTACCACAGTTACTCAAGAGCAATACGTCAATACTTCTATTGGAACAGCAAGCACCAAAAAGATTGTTACCAATTTAGAATATGAAGCTAAGGCTAATGAAGATAAAAGAACCATTTATTTACTAAAGCGAGATTTTTTGATGGAATTTGTCGAAGAATTTGAAACTTTAATGAAGTTGGGTGTATAGATAATATTATGGCTGAAGAACCTATTATACAACAAGAAACAGTAGTAAAGGGAGGAGATGTTAATGTTCTTTCGGTAGAACTATTTTCATCGCACCATGCGGACTCTATTAAATTAGGTAATATTTGGAAACATATTTCTATTTTTGAAAATATGAAAAAGAATTATATTGAAGGGCAGATTACAATATCTGAGACACAAGATTTATTGGCATTTATTCCCATTCTCACAAACGAAAAAATTGTAATTAAGTTTATCACTCCCTCTGCAACAGAACCTTATGTATTTGTTGGGCATCTTCACGAAATTCCAACTAGAATACAGGCGACACAAGGGCAGCAGGTTTATGTTTTGGGTTTTATTTCTCCTGAATTTGTTAGAAACCAAAAAGTTCAATTTTCAAAGGCCTACAATAAAATGTTAATTTCTGATATGGTCGGGAGCATTCATTCACAATTTATTAAAGGAGTAACTGGTAAAGAAATGACTATTGTTCCAACATCTGAGCAAACAAGTCGTGTTATCCCAACAATGAGTCCGTTTAAGGCAATTAATTGGTTATCTAAATGGTCTGTTGCTCCTTCTTATAGGACTGGAGCAAGTTATGTTTTTTTTGAAAATCAAATGGGATATTATTTTGGCCCTATAGAAGCGTTAATTGACCGGAGTGTTAATAAGGCCCCTGCCGCCTCATATACAAAAGAAATAGTATTGGCTCAAGAGGGTAAGCAAAAAGAAACTGGTCGAGGATATTATAGTATTTCTGATATAGAATCAATTACTCCGAAATATATTCCTAATATTGTTTCTGGAGCATATGCATCTAAAACAAAAACACATGACATAGTTCTTCGTCGGATAGGAGATTCTACTCGCAATTACTTTACGTCATATTCTAGCACAAAGCATTTAGAATCTTCGGAAGAAAAAACTATGCTACACAATGACCTTTCTCTTGGTGGATATACTGATTCATTTATCCAATATGTCCCCGACCATTATTTGGCGTTTTCAGAGCAGCCATCATATCGTACTACTGATACAACATTAACTCGCAACTCTCAGCTTTCTCAATTTTTTTCCAAGCAATTAAAAATTACAGTTCCTGGAGATAGTGATAGGACGATTGGGGAAGTGGTGAATGTAAAAATACCGGCTGCTGCTCCTACATTAGACGAAACATTGGGAAATAAGGACAAATATTTATCTGGCAGATATTTAATTACAGGATTACGACACAATATTGAAAAGTCAGAAAAAGAGAATAAGACGTTTCATTCTTTGCAAATGGAATTATCTAGCGATTCTTATGAATCTCCATTACCCGAACAAACAGTCCGTCATTGGACATAGGATATAGAAATGAAATCATTTATACATTTTTTAGAAGAAGGTGTCAACGACCCTGGAATTTTTAAGGCTGTGTTCATGGCTGGAGGGCCTGGGTCTGGAAAAACTTTTATGGCAGACCAATCAGGCCTGGCGGCTTTAGGTTTGCGCCTAATCAATTCAGATGATGTTTTTGAAAAGGCTTTGAAAAAGGCTGGGTTGGAGGCAACTCCTGAAGTTATTTTTTCTAAACGAGGGCAAGAAGTCATTCGTCCAGCAGCAAAGGCCCTGACTCTAAAGAAGCAAGAAGCTGCATTGCTTGGAAGGCTTGGCTTGGTTATTGATGGAACTGGAAAAAAGTATGACAGAATTAATACGCAAAGAAAAGCTCTTCTCCGGATGGGATATGACACCATGATGCTCTTTATCAATACAGACTTAGAGACTGCATTAAAAAGAAATGAGGACAGGCCTAGAAAGTTGCCAAAAGACACAGTTGAAAAAATGTGGGGGGCAGTTCAGCGCAATATTGGTGCATTTCAGAGATTGTTTGGTAGGGATTTTGTCGTGGTAGATAATTCAGAAGGTAAGGACTATAAAAAAGAATCAACGGTAGCCTATAAGCGTGCTTCTAAGTTTACTAAACTTGAGCCGCAAAATCATATTGCACAGAAATGGATTGCAGATGAAAAGAAGCGCAGAGGAATTAAAGCATGAAAAAGGGAATGGGTCGAGATGGATTTATTTGGTTTGAAGGTGTCATAGAAGACCGAATGGATCCGCTTGGGATTGGGCGAATGAGAGTTCGTGCCTATGGTTTTGATAGCGAAAGTCGAGAAGAAGTTCCAACAGAGCATTTGCCTTGGGCTTATCCTGTGCTCCCTCTCAATAGCGCACAAGGTGAAGTGCATTCCCCTAAGGAAGGAACATGGGTTCTTGGATTTTTTCGAGATGGTATGGATGCACAAGATAGAGTTATTTTAGGAACAATCAATACAGGAGCATATAATGGCTAGCCCTCCTATTCCTGAAAATGTAGAAGACCTTGTTGAATCGCCAATTAATCCTGATGTATTGGCCGATGCAATGCCTAGCGAACCGGTGTGCCCCAGTATTCCTGGGCTGACTTTTCCTGAGTTGCCTGACCCCGCTGCTCTTGGAAAACTTATAGGTGATAAGTTAGATTCTGCGGCAGATGCAATTTCCGAATCTTTTGAGGACCTTCAGGCAAAAGCAGCAAAGTTAGAAGAACGAATTAAAAATCCTCCGTCGCCTACTGATCTGATGAATGAGGTCGCAAATCAAGTTTCGTCTGCGGCCGATAAGGCAGCAAAGGCTTTAGAAAAAGCAGCCATAGATATAAAAGCTCAAGTCTCAGCCAATCTTGCGGCCGAGTGGGATAAGGCCGCTGGAGCCTTTACAGATTTAGAGTCGGCCATGGCGGCCGCCAGTTCTGGTGCAGTTGATCTTGGCTCTCTTGGGATTGATTTATCATCGCTTCCTGGGGATGTATTGTCGGGTGTTTTTGCTGGATTTAAAAATGCTGCGGAATGTCTGACCGGTGAACCCGGAAGTGCAGAAGAGGCTTTTAATAAAACAGCCCCAGAATTGGATGTTGGTGTTGATGATGGTAGAGGAGCAGATGGCGCAACCGCAGCCTTGGCTGTTACTGAAACATCGAAAGTTGTTGTAAATGAGGCGGGCGATAAAGTATCAGAACAAGTGCCCCTCACAAAAGAAAAGGTAGATGAGCTTCGTGCAGAAAAACAAGAAAAATTGCCAGAAAAACCTATCACCGCAGAACCTGTTCCTGTTTCAGAAGTTCCGACGAAAGTAATAAGACCTGAAAAAAGTCATGCTGATGAGATAGTTTCTGAGGGTATTCCTACTGAGGCGCCGCCAGGGCCAACAGAAGACCAAATAAAAAGGGCCGAGGCAATCAGAAATCATTATTATAAAGAAGTTCGACCCGCAATTATTTTTCGGGACGACGAGGATTACGCGGAATTTAAGGGCATCCCGGTCGGGCCGCCGGCAACAGACGAAGAATGGGAGGAAGTCCGTAGACTAGAACAGGTAATGTTTGCTGAAGTAGATGCGATATTAAATGAAAATCAAGCGGCCTCTACCCTCACGGATGCTGAGGAAATCAAAGCACAAATGTCATCTCAACTTGGTCTTACGTTTGTAAATTAAAGGGATTATTATAACATGAGTATTATGACAAAGGCACTATCATTTTTGGAAGGATTAGGATTCTTGAGTATACCTCATACCAAACTTCCTGGTGCGTTTATGAAAATAGGATCGGATGGAAAACCAGAACCTGGAGAGTTTGTTGGTTCTGACTATCGTAAAGAAGGAGCTCCTGGATTTACTGATGACCGAAAACGAAATGATAAAGATTATGTGCCATATGCTCCTAGAAAAATTATTCCTGATCTGGAGGGAGGAGGATATAATGTCTCTGAAAATTTTCCTCAATCTGCGGCCAAAGGCTTTAATGCAGAAACAGTAGAAGCTAATGTTCCTAGACAGGCTAGGGGTATTAAGGCCGATACTTTAACACGGATGCACGATGCAAAAAGAACATTTGATATTTCTGTTGCAACATTCAAAGATACATTAGATGATGTTCCTCCACCAGACGAACCAGCAGCCTGGGATGGAAAATCTAATCCAACGACAACACAACCAGAGAATCCGTTTAATGCAAAGTATCCATATAATCATGTTCGCGAAACAGAGAGTGGGCATTTGTTTGAGGCTGATGATACACCAGGCTCAGAACGCATTAAAGAATCTCATCGGTCAGGAACATACTATGAAGTATTTCCTGATGGTAGCAAAGTAGAAAAAATTGTTCGCGATAATTTTACATTGATTGTTGGTAATGACCGAGTTAATATTCAAGGAAGTGTAATTGTTACGGTCGAAGGTGATTGTAATATGTACACCAAAGGAAATTTCACTCACCAAGTCAATGGTGATTATAACCTATTGGTCAAAGGAACGCACACAACTCAAGTGGGGGATGATACCACGCTCGATTGTCATTCTGACTACTACCATTATGTCGGAAATACAATTGACCCGACAAAGGCAGGTAAGGGGCGAGGAAATAAGGGTGGTTCTTCAAAGGTCGCGATTGCCAATGACTATAAACTTAATGTAGATGGAGTCACAACTGAGATTTATGGTAATGAGAAGGCATATGAGGATAACAAGACAATTACTAAACGTAGCGCAACCTTGTTTGGTGAGCTGACAGAAAGAATAATTGGTGGAGGAAAGTTTGAACAAATTGATAATGATTCAACCGAAGCTATAGGCAAGAATCATAATATAACTGTTCTTGGAGGAAAGTTTGAGAAAATTAGTATAAATTCAATTGAGACTGTTCTTGGTGACAAAAAGCAGACTGTCACGGGGCAGTATATTGCTCGGTCTCTAAAGGATACAGAAATTACTGGCGGGCCTAACATTGAACTCAATCCACCTAGCCCGATAGATGAATAATAGGATATAAAATAATGGGACTTGGACCAAACGTACATAGACTAGGTGATATTTGCACAGGGCATGGATGCTGGCCCTCTCGCCCTAGCACAGCAGGTTCGCCAACCGTAAATGTGAATGGAATTCCTGTTCATCGTCAGGATGATGCCTGGGATTCTCATTGTTGTCCTAACAAAGGTTGTCATACTAGTGTATTGCAGGCTGGGTCGTCAACTGTTAATGTAAATGGACTGCAAATGGCTCGGATTGATGACCCCGTGGCCTGCGGGTCTACAGCCTCGGCTGCTATGTGTAGCCCAACTGTGTTTTGTGGAGGATGAATTAATGTCAATAATTACATTAACAGAAAGACCTGTTGATATGTTCACAGACGAACAATGGGATAGTATTGTAGAAAATACGCCAAGAGTGAAAGTTATGAGTGAAGTTCGTCTAAAAAAGTTAATGTCAAGAGGGGCTATTATTTTTATATATGAGGAAGAGGAGGAATAGATTATGGCCGCGAATACTGTTGCTCTTGCTGGTGCATTGAATCCTGATGATGGTTTTGATATCCTTCCCTTTCAAAATCCTCATCACTGGAGAATGAATGAATCTAAACAGTTTGTAAATTATAATTTAAGACTTCGCCGAGGCCTCGGCCGAAACTATGGATTAACACCCTTCGGTCCGCCTGGGCAGGAATACGGCGGCCCGCCCATCCCACCACCCCTCCTTAATATGCCTGCTGCCGGAGAGTCCCTTGCTGATAGTCCGCAATATGGTATGACGTTGGGTGAAATAAAAAATGCCATTGAATTTGAAGGTGAACAACTTGGTATTTATTCGCCTCGAAGCCCCGCACCCCACGATCAAACGCATTCTCCTAACCCAGAGCTGGCAGGATCAGATCTTTATGGCTTGAGTTCGTTTACTTATGGATTTAATCCAGATAATGCAGATATTCCGTTTGCCGAAGGTCCTCCCGGCGCGACTATATGGGACTGGGCAGATTATGGATGGTATTCTGATGTCACGCTCGGAATCACAGGCCTCCTCGCCCCAGGCGATAGGACCCCCGCCAGCTTCGGCCTCTTCGGTTTAGATGGTAATATTGCGGCTCCTAATTCAATGTCATTATTTAAGTACATGAGCGGTAGTGATGGAATATTACATAATGCAGATTATAATGGTTCGACTTGGGCTTTAGACACAAATCTTAGTAATGCAATAGACATGGATGATTTGTTTTTACTGGCCAATAATATGTCCTGGTGTTATCATAATGTAGCCACGTTTGAAGCAATGACCGATGTGTTATCTGGATATGTGCAGTATACAGATAGACAATGGGATAATGACCCAGACAGACCCGTGGCAACAGGAGGAGATGGATTTCATTCAAATACGACCTCTCGTTATATTCCTGGATTTGTAAATAATTCTAGCGAATCTTCTAATATTATGTTAACCATTAAATCGTTGGTACTAAACTATGATGCAATTCCTGAAAATAGTGATAAGATGGTTTTAACGACAACTGGTGAAATGGAAACTTTGAACTCGTTGGGATATTCTACTGCCGACTCTATTGTTTTTGCTTCACTCAATGCAATTAGCGTATTTGCTATTTCTAATAGCTGTCCTTTTTGGGCAAATAGTACAGCCACTCTACATACAGGATATGGAGGAGAAAATCCTTCAATGAACACCATAGCCATGTGGTTATATTCGGCTAATGGAAGTGATGGTGATACGCCAGTGAGCACCCCGCCGACCGCGACTAGGCCAGCTGGTCTTGGAGCAACCCATCCCGCAGCTAGTATGACCGTCAAAGAGGTTTATGATTATTTTCTTGGCGCAGTAAATAACTATACTTATTTTGTCCGAAGTTTTATTGAGGCCGATACTACTCCTTATGGGGGATTTGCTGGAAGTTCCAAAATGCCTTCAATGTATCCCGCTGCTGGAAATTATGATCCAAATCCAGGAGTTGTTCCTGCAAACACATTTCTATATGGAGGTGGCGGAACTATGCAACAGACATTGGCAAGACGAAGCCAAAGGCTCTCTGTTGTCGATCTTATGTCCAGAACAACGCTTCCTGGAGGAACATCTACTGCAATGCATAATGCAATGGCCAACACTTCATAAGGAAAATTCATATAAATAGAATATAGTGTTGATTAGTAATAGAGAGTAAAAATGCCGGCACAACGATTAACTTCTCAAAATAAGATATATAAAGATTTGGATTTAGATTTTGACATTCATCCAAATACAAAACAATTGAACACTCTTACCGAAGATTTGGCGGTTGTTCGGTCTTTGAAAAATTTGATATTTACGAGCCATTATGAGCGCCCATTTCATCCTGAAATAGGATGTAAAATTAAACGGTCTCTTTTTGATAATATTATGCCTTCGACGGCTATGACTATCCAAAATTCAATCGAAGAAGTTGTAGAAAATTTTGAGCCTAGAATTAATTTAACTGCCGTAGATGTTCGTGCTGTATCAGATGAAAATAGATATGAAGTCAACATTAAGTTTTTTGTCATAAATGAAGCTACGTCTAGACAAGTCACCTTTTTCCTAGAGAGAATTAGATAAAATGCCAGGTATAACAACAAGTAAGCTCAAGGTTACTGAACTTGATTTTGATTTGGTCAAAAATAGTCTAAAGGATTATTTGAAAGGGCAGGACCAATTTACCGATTATGATTTTGAAGGTTCAGGAATGGCTGTTTTATTAGACTTGCTTGCATATAATACACATTATAATGCATTCTATACCAATATGATTGCCAATGAAATGTTTCTAGATACTTCTACACTTCGGGAGTCGGCCGTTTCATTAGCCAGACAATTAGGTTATACTCCTCGTTCTACAGTAGGTGCAACGGCCAGAGTAGACATAACTTTTAATCCGGATGATTTAGGAGGTGACACCACCGACTTGTCAAGGTTAGGAACAAGTGTTGTAATTCCTAAAGGGTCTGTGTTTTTATCCGAACTAGAAAATAAGACATATGGTTTTGTAACGACACAATCATATACTGCATCTCCTACACCAAACACAGATGGTGGATATTTAATTGGTGTGACTCAAGCATCAGGTGTTGTTCCTTATACCGCAACTAATATGGAGATTACTCAAGGAGTATATGCGTTTATTCAGTATGTGTATAATACACAAATAAAAAATCAACAGTTTATTATACCTAATGATGGTGTAGACACATCAACAATTACCGTTTTGGTTACGGATACATTATCAGGAACATCCGGAGAAATTTATACGCTTTCTAAAGATTATGCTTCTATTACTTCTGCCGATAAAGTATTTTTTGTACAAGAAACTTTGAATGGAAAATATGAAATTTATTTCGGCGATGGGAACATAGGCGCCAAACCTTCAGACGGAAATATTGTTGATATTACATATGTTGTTTCTGAGGGTGAAGCCGGAAATGGAGCAACTATTTTTAAAGCTGACCCAATTAAGTCACCTTTTTATGGAAAGAATGATTCAACGGTAACCTATTCACCAACCGTATCTTTAGTCGAGAAGGCGGCCGCCGGCTCGGCCTTAGAAGATTTAAATTCAATTAAATTTTTAGCTCCTAGAAATTATGAGGCTCAAAATCGGGCTGTCACAACAGATGATTATGTGGTTAAATTATTAAGCGATTATCCCCAGTTAGATGCAGTTCGTTGTTGGGGGGGAGAAGAAAACGACCCGCCATATTACGGTAAAGTGTTTCTTTCGGTGAAGCCGACCAAAGGATATATTTTATCAGATGCCGAAAAGAATAATATTAAAAAAGATGTTCTAAAAAGTAGAAATGTGATTACAGTAGAACCTATAATTGTGGACCCGGTATATATTTATTTGATTATTGATACACTTATAAAGTGGGATAGTCGATTAACACCATTAACCGAGGCTGTATTAAGAGTTGGTATTAGAAATGAAATTGTAGAATGGGGGCAAAATAATCTTGAAAAATTTGAAACCTATTTTAGATATTCAGTATTAACAGGAATTATTGACAATTATAATACAGGTATTGTAAACAATGAAACTACTGTCAAGTTTCGTGCAGAAATTGTTCCTATTGTCGGTGTAGCTGCAACATATGAAGCGGTTTTTGCTAATCCCCTACAATATCCACATACGGGTCATCAAGGAACTTTGATTAGCACTTTTTTTGATTATGCCGGATATACTTCATGTGTATTAAGAGATAATGATGGTATAATGCAGATATATGGCCAATCTGCCGCGGGCCAAAATGTGTTGATTTCTTCTAATGCGGGAACTGTCAATTACAACACAGGAAAAATGGTGTTGTCTGGTTTCCAGCCAACTTCAGTAAATGGTGGAGTGTTATCTGTTATTGCTATACCTGAGAATAAAGATATTGTTCCAAATTATAATCAATTGCTTACACTTAAAGAGTCAGACCTGACGATTACTATGGCTGATGATGCATCAATAATATATGGAACAATTGGAACTATAAGGGCGGCCGCCCAAATAACAGGAACTACTAGTGGTAGCACTTATTAAATCAAATGGCTATTAAAAACAATAAAACTTCTACAATAATTGAAGAGCAGATTCCTGATTTTATTCGGGAAGAACATGATAATTTTGTTCAGTTTTTAAAATCATATTATGAATTTTTAGAGTCTGCTGACCCACCAACTAGGCTGCCATTGGTTGTAAACAATCCTTCGCCTGATATGTATGGGTTTACAGATAATCCTTATGGCGGTAAGTTTCTAGTTGGCGAAACTATTAACCAAAGGTCTAATGCTCTTGACTCTACTGAAGTAACTGCGTCTGCAAAAGTATTTGCTTGGATTGGAAATACGACAGTGCAAACTGCTGTTGTCACCTCTTTTGGCGGAACAGATAAAGTATTTGAGAAAGATATTGAAATTGTTGGTGAAAAAAGTGGTGTTAAATTTTTCGCCATGGCTAAAACAGAAAGCATGAAAGCTGGTGCTGTCCGAGCATCATTAGACTTATTGGACACTAAAAATATTGATGAAACGTTAGATGACTATGTTCAATATATTAAAAATGAATTTGCAGTAAATTTACCCCGAACATTATATCCTGGTACAGACACTCGTAAAGTTTTAAAGAATATTCGGGATTTTTATAGGGCCCGCGGTACAGAAAACTCTTTTAAGTTTTTATTTCGATTATTGTATGGAGAAGATATTTCAATATATCTCCCCGAAACAGATATGCTTCGGGCTAGCGATGCAAATTGGAAAGATATTACGGTTATTCGTACTAAAATTCCAAAAGTAGATGTTTATACTGGTCTTCCGGTTACAACTTCTAACCTAGAAGGAAGAAAAATTAAAGGGCATATATCACGGGCTTCGGCCATTGTTGAAAGTGCAACTGAAATTATTATTGGTAACATTAGGTTTGCTGAGCTAGGACTTAGCCATAAATTAGGAACTTTTATTGCAGGCGAACATGTTGAGACTGACAATGTTGGTGATGGCACAACCATTGAAACGAAAGTTTTGGGAATACTTAACAATATTAATATTGTTGATCCAGGAACTAATTACCATATTGGGGACCGAGTTGCAATTTCTCCGGGAATAAATGAAGTTGGAACGCCTTTCGGAGCAATAGCAGAAGTCGCAACTACAAATGTTAGCTCTGGGGCTATTACATCTATTAAAATTCTCGACCCGGGATATGATTATAATTTAGCTCCTACTTTAGACATAACAGGCCCCCATAATGCAGATGCAGGTGCGGCACGATTTGAGGCTGGGCCTCTAGAGACAATT
>Ga0310120_10000795_pt1 | contig 24569 bp, 20 predicted proteins | sample CB27_AW_983_MG_FD_203506 | JGI IMG/M metagenome (GOLD analysis project Ga0310120, IMG submission 203506) | Marine microbial communities from Western Arctic Ocean, Canada - CB27_AW_983 | ecosystem: Environmental > Aquatic > Marine > Oceanic | place: Canada: Western Arctic Ocean | collected...
AGGCGTGGCCCTGCGGGTCGATCGGGAGGTCAGTTTCCAACAGTTCGATCCAGCGCTCGAGCCCGCGGGGGCCGGCGGCGTCAAGCGCGGCCGATCGCGCGAGGGCGGCCACCCGATCGGGTTGGGGCTCGTCGACGCTAGCGTCGATCACGGCCAGCCAGCGTCGATCGACGGCCGCCGTCAGTGGAGAGCCGCCCAGTTCGTCGAAGGGCAGCCAGGCGTCAACCTCCGCACTGAGCGGGCCGTCGACGCGGTAGGCGCGACGTTCGTCGTCGTAGCCCACGATCAGGCCGAACTCCGCCGGCGGCACGCTGGGGCCCACGGCGCGACCCGCCCCGTAGGCGATCAGGGGTCGTTCGGCGTTGAGCACTGCTTTCAGGCGGCGGGTGAAGAAGCGTGGCGGCCGCTCGCAGGAGAGGTCGCGTTCATGCAGCGTGGCGTCCAGGCCAAGCGCCTGAAGAGGCTCGATCAGGTTCACGAGGGAACGGGGCGGGTACCCGGTTGGGGCGAAGAGTTCCGTCTGATCGTCAACGGTCGCGGGGGCGCTGCCCGCGACATCGGGCGGACCGGAGCTGCGCATCGTTTCGCCCAGCAGGCAGCCGACCAGGACAGAGTCGGCGGGCAATCCGACATGCTCCAGCAGCCCGAGAACGCTGCCGGTCAGCGAACTCCAGCTCCAGACGTAGCGCGCCGGGATGTACTGGCGGGCCATGCCGCGCAGGGTACGCTAGCGGCCGTGCGACGTGGGTAGCGTTCGAGGCACCGACTCGTTCGTACTTCGATCGTGGCGGACGCAAACGGGGAGCGGCGAAGCAATGTCTAGCGAACAAGCCTGGTCCAGCAAAACGCTTGGCAACGGAATGCGCGTGGTGGCGACGCCGCTACCGCACTCGCAAGCGGCGGCGCTGGCGGTCTACGTCGGCGTGGGCAGCCGCGCGGAGGCGCGCGAGACGCTGGGGCTCTCGCACTACCTGGAACACATGCTGTTCAAGGGCACGGAATCCCGTCCGACGGGGATCGAGATCAGCAGCGCGATCGAGGGGGCAGGCGGCACGCTCAACGCCTTCACGACCAAGGAGCTGACCTGCTATTGGAACCGCGTGCCCTACGACCGCATGGAGTTGGCGTTCGACGTCCTCAGCGACAGTGTGCGCGCGTCGCTGCTGACGGACGAGGAGATCGAGCGCGAACGGACCGTGATTCAGCAGGAGATCCGGCGCTCACTGGACGAGCCGGGGCAGCGGGCCTTCCAACTACTCTCGGACGCCGCCTACGGCGACCAGCCGATCGGCTGGGACATCGCCGGCGACCTGGAGAGCGTCGCCGCGATCAAGCGACAGCATCTCGTCGATCACATCGAAGAATGGTACCGGCCAGACCGGCTGGTGCTGTCCGTCGCCGGCAACATCGACCCCGAGCAGGTCTTCGCTCTGGCCGAGCAGCACTGGCACGACCTTGAGCCCCGCGAAACGGCCGAGCCACCCTCGTCGCAGCCGACGATGGCCGACGAACGGGTTGTGCTGGAGACCCGCGAGATCGAGCAATGTAACCTGGGTATCGCGCTGCGCACCTTCCCTCGCCTGGATGAGGACCGCTACGCGCTCTCGCTACTCAATGAGGTCTTGGGCCGCGGCATGAGCAGCCGCCTCTTCATCGAAGTGCGGGAGCGGCGCGGCCTGGCCTACAGCGTAGGCTCGGGCACGGCGCGCTTCTCCGACACCGGACATCTCTCAGTGGGAGCGGGCGTGACCTCCGAACATGTCGAAGAGGCGACCGAGGTGATCCTGGCGGAGCTGGACAAGCTGGTCGACGAGGCGGTGCCGTCAAAGGAACTGGAGAAGGGCCGTGAGCACGCGATCGGCTCGTTCCGGCTGAGCCTGGAGACGGCGTCGTCCTGGGCGCACCGAACCGGCGAATCGCTGCTGTCCGAGGGCGAGATCAAAAGCCCGGATGAAGTCGTCGCGGGGTTCGAGGCGGTTAGCGCAGACGACGTGCAACGGGTCGCCCAACGCTTCATCCGGCGCGACAATGTCGCCATCTCGGTTGTGGGACCATACGAAAATGCCGACCCTCTGCGCGCGCTGATCTCCCAGTAGCGGCAGCGGGCGCGCCGCGATTTACCCAGAGGTGTGACATGGACTCCGTACGCTCACTGCTGCTGATTGGCGCGCGCCAGCCGCTGCCATCCTTCGTGCCGGACGCGACGCTGGTCAATCTCTCCGAGATCGAACCCGCCGATCGCGAGATCGCGACGGAACAGGTGCGCGCTCTGCTGACCGCGGGCCACCGCGTCTATCTGCATGTGCACGAGGTCCAGACGCAACTCGTGCGGGACGACCTCCTGGCCTGCCTGGTTGAAGGTGTCTACGGCGTCTCGCTGCCGAGCCTGGTGGGATTGAATCAGCTCAAGTACGTGGACTCGCTGCTGGAAGAGGTAGAGCGGCGGGCCGGGATCCTGGAGGGGCTGACCGCCGTCGGCGCTTGGATCGACTCGGCCAAGGGGTTGGTCGCGGCGAACGAGATCGCGTCGGGATCGAGCCGCCTGACCTGGGTCGGCGTCGATGAGGGGTCATTGGCGGCGGAGATCGGGGTCGATGCAGACCCCGAGAGCGAGCCGCTGGAATACGCCTGGTACACGGTCGTCTTTGCGGCGCAGGCCAACGAGCTGCCCGCGATCAACGGGGCGGCGCTCGACGTCGATACGGAGTCCGAGATCGAGACGGCGTCGCTGGCGCGTCGGGCGGGGCTGCGCGGCATGCTGACGCGCTACGAGAACGCGGCGCCGCGCTTCAATGAGATCTTCCCGGAGCCCCCCGTCGAGCTTGAGGATGATGCCGCCGACGGCTCTTAAGATCCGGCACCAGCGAGATAGCACAACGTATTCCGCCTGATCAGGACGTTCGGTATGCTTCGCTCCGCCGCGCAGCCGATCGAGAGTGCCGACCGCGCGGCGAGGAGAGACCGTCGTGGCCAGTCACGTGATCCGCAGCATGATGTCGGTGCCCGGCATCCGCGAGAAATTCATCGACAAGGCGCGCGGGATCCCGGCCGACATCCTTTGCTTCGACCTGGAAGACTCCGTCGCCTGGGACGACAAGCCGGCCGCGCGCGGGCTGCTGGCCAAGATCCTGCCCGAGTTCGATGCGCGCGGGCGCATGCTGTTCGTGCGCGTCAACGGCTACGACACCGGGCTGACCGAGCTGGAGCTGGACGCGGTCGTGGGCCCGCACCTCGACGGGATCAACATCTCGAAGGTGAACGACGCTGCCGATATGGAGCGCGTCGATCACTACCTGACGTTTCTAGAGAAGACGCGCGCCATTCCCGAGGGCCAGATCAAGCTGATCCCCTGGATCGAGAATGCGACGGCCGTCGTCAACGCCTACGAGATCTGCACGGCGACGCCGCGCACGATCGGCGCGGCAGTGGGCGGCGAGGATTACGCCGTCAGCATCGGCACGCGGCGAACAAGCTCGGGCAGCGAGCTGTTGCAGGCGCGCAGCGTGATGGTCAACGCCTGCCACGCGGCGGGCATCGTTCCGATCGACACGCCCCGCGTCGATTTCAAGGACACGGACGGCTTCGAGGAAGAGCTGCAGACGGTCCGCACGCTGGGCTTCCGTGGCAAGTTCTGCATTCACCCCACCCAAGTGGAGCGGGCCAACGTGGTCTTCGCTCCAACGGACGAGGACAAGGACTGGGCCCGTCGCGTGATTGAACTGTACGAGGACGGCGTGGCGCGCAACCTGGGTGCCGTCGCGATGGATGGTGAGATGATCGACAAGCCCGTCGCCGATCAGGCGCACGCGCTGCTGGAGTGGGTCGAGCGGATCGAAGAACGTGAAGCGCTGCTGCGCTGAGACACGCTTAAAACCCGTCGCGCGCGCGGCGCGCGCCGGGGCGGAACGGAGTCGTCATGGCCGGCGTGAGTGACGTGCGCGAAATCCTGAGCGGCGACGGCGAAGTCGGCGTGGAGATCGTGCGCAACGTGCGTCGCTGGGTCGATGACAAGGTCGTGCCCAACGCGAACGAGCTGGAACACTCGGGCGAGTTCCCCAGCGAGCTGCATCAGGACATGATCGACCTCGGGATCTACTCGATCACGTTCCCGGAGCAATACGGTGGGCTGGCGCTGTCGTTCGAGACGTACTCCGCCGTGATCGAGGAGATCGCGCGCGGCTGGATGGGGCTGGCGGGGATCATCAATACCTCGGTGATCGACGGCTGGGTGATCGACACTCATGGCACGCCGGATCAGAAGGATCGCTTCCTGCCAGGCCTGGCCAGCGGCGCGATCCAGGGCGCGTTCACGATTACCGAGCCCAACGCGGGCTCCGACGCGCAGGCGATCCGCACCTCGGCGAAGCGCGACGGCGACGACTACGTGCTGAACGGCAACAAGCTGTTCGTGACCAATGGAGACCGGGCCGGGCTGTTCTTGACGATGGCCAAGACTGACTCCACTGCGCAGCCCCGCCATCGCGGGATCAGCGCCTTCCTGGTGCAGCCCGAGTCCGAGGGCTTCCAGGTGGCGCGCGTAATCGACAAGCTGGGCTACAAGGGGCCGCAGACGGCGGAGTTGTTCTTCGAGGACCTGCGCGTGCCGGCCGGCGATCTGCTGGGCGGCGAGGAGGGCCTGGGCTTCAAGCAGATGCTGAGCGGGCTCGAGATCGGCCGGATCAACGTGGCCAGTCGCGGCGTGGGGGTGGCGCAGGCCGCGTTCGACGCCGCCATCGTTTACGCGCAGCAGCGCGAGACGTTCGGCAAGCCGATCGCGGAGCACCAGGCGATCCAGCTCAAGCTGGCCGACATGGCGACAAACATCCGGGCCGCCCGCTTGCTCACGCGCGACGCGGCTCGCACGAAGGACGCGGGCCGGCGCGCCGACCTCGACGTGGGGATGGCGAAACTGTTCGCGACGGAGGTCGCCGTCGAGGCCAGTCTGGAATCGATGCGGATCCACGGCGGCGTGGGTTATACGACGGAGTTGAATGTGGAGCGCTATTACCGCGACGCGCCACTGATGGTGGTGGCGGAGGGCACGAGCGAGATTCAGAAGACGGTGATCGCGCGGCGGCTGCTGGAGCTTTACCGGATCGACACGTAGCGCACGCTGGGGCCGCACTTGTGGGCGGATCCGCTCTCGTGTCACGCGGAAGGAACTGAAGATGTCAACCAAGGAAACCTTCGGTCGCTATCTGGAGCAGTTCGAGGTCGGTGAGGTGATCGAGCACTGGCCCGGCCGCACGATCACCGAGGCCGACGACATCCTCTTCTGCGCGCTGACGATGAACCAACATCCGCTGCACTCAGACCGCGCCTTTGCGGCGTCGACGCAGTTCGGGCAGAACATCGTGGCGGGGCCTTACGTCTACAGCCTGATCTTCGGGATGACGGTGCCGGTCGTGAGCGGCAAGGCGATCGCCAACCTGGCCACGACCGACATGAAGCACACCGGCCCCGTGCACCACGGCGACACGCTCTACGCGCACACGGAGATACTGGCGGTGCGGGAGTCGAAATCGCAGCCAGATCGTGGCATCGTCACGGTCAAGACCTGGGGCGTGAACCAGGACGGCGAAGAGATCCTGGAGTTCGAGCGCGCGGTGTTGGTGCCGAAGCGCGAGGGTTAGGCGTCCTCGCGACTGGCAATTCGCCAGAGCCGCGCATCTTGATCCACAGCGCTCGCGGCTACGAGCCATCTGAGACGCCAAGTGACCTGGGCGTCCGTGTCCCAGGAGACGCCGATCGACTCAATCAGGTGCCGGCGCATCTCAGCGATCGGCGCGGGTGCCAGCGACAAGAACTGAACCCCTAGAACGTTGTTTTGGAGCAAGTCCAGCAAAAACGCCCTCGTCCTTACTGTCCGGAGTTCATCCCCGGCGGACGTGAGCGAGACCTGATCGGATCCAAGGTCGACGACGCCGATGGACTGGAGTGTCTGGTGCAGATAGCCCCTGACGACAGCCTGGCTCCGAACCCGCTCGAAGCTCTTGAAGACCCAGTCCGCCAGATCGCTCCCCTGCTAGGACTCTCGTCAGCGATGAAGTCCAGGAAGACCAAGAGAGTCTCGAAGTACCGTGCCTGCCCACCGGGCAATGGCCAGAGAACGACGCTCTTTCCATCACCCTGTGGGGGACGATCCGCATCCACACCTTCCGGATCGCCGAGACTGAGGGAGTAGACGGGCAGCAGGTTCCTCCGCACGCCGATCTCGTTCGCTGCCAACAACTCCACCAGCCGCTCTCCCCCGATGAGGCTGATCGGCACCTTCGAACCCGCGGTCGCCTCTTCGACGGCATCTTTGGTAAAGCCGGCGGTCGTGATGATGAGGCCTTGTTGATCCGACGTCAGGCTTCCGCGTAGCTCGCGTACGACCCGGGCACCGACGTTCTCCACCACACGCTTCACTTGGATGGCGGTCTTGACGCGGGTCACTCCTCCGACGGTCAAGGTCGCCTCAGCGTCAATCCCGTGGTCACCCACATACCGCGTAACCACGACATCCTCGAACCCGATCGCCTCAAGGAGTCGACCGACAAGAAGTTCCAGTTCACGCGGGTGAGTCGCGTGCAAAACCTTGAGGAGCTCGGTTAGAACAGCCTCATTCTGTCGCTGGACCTCGTCATGTATTGAAGAACTCTGCGGTGGCATCACCAGAGCGTAGGCGGCCCACTCACCGGAATCGACCTCACAGGAAAACAAGAATATGTTTCGGTACCTCAAACCCATTTTCGCCGGATCAGGGAGAAGCCGACCTAGTTTCAGCCGCCGACGTTGACGCGGGTCTGGTTGAGGCGGAGCAGAGAGATCTCAGGCTCGATGCGCCAGCGGTCGCCCTCATAGACGGCGTGCAGGGGCGGGGATTGGGCGGCTCGGTCGGCAGTGCCGACGCGCGTGCCGCCGTTAGCCCAAGCTCAGACCGTCTGCGGTGAGGGTGTCGCCATCGACGCTGCCGAGGACCTGCACGATCTGATCCGTCCAGGTCACGCCCGAGGCTGACGTCGTGTCGTCCCGGGCCGTGACATCCAGGCCGACCACGGACAGCGAGTCGCCGCCGCACTGCGGCGGGAACGACTCGGCCAGGAGGCTGCAAAGGCGCACTTCATCGTTTGAGGCGACCAGGAAATCATTGACCAGCACGGGGCCGTCGATCGCTGGGGTCAGCGCCTCCGCAACGGAGATGCCGAGGCCGACTGCGCTGGACGGGCCCGCGAGTGCGGTCTCCCCCAACGGCGCGACATCATCCGCGTCTGTAGCTGCGGGTTCGCTGCCGGCGCAGGCGCCCAACGCGATGGCGGCGGCAAGGCCGATGCCCAGCCAGGCAGCACGCGCGCGGCTCCCTGCCCGAGTTATTTCTGCACTCTTCATTTCGCTCTCTCCAAACCCGTTATTTTACGACATCGATCGGCTCGACGACGGCGAACTGCCGACGGTTCCGTGCTTGTTAAGAGCGGTACGCAGAGGCCGACGCCCGGACGACAAAGCTAGATTCGCGGCTCTAATGGCCCTCGTGGCTCCCGTGGGCCTCGTGATGTTGGCTGGCCGGGGCCTGCCGTAGGATCCGGCTCGTCGCCCGCCGGCAGGGTTTGGAGAAAGTCGATCTCGCTGGGCTGCTCGCCGACGCAGCTGCGCTCCACTTGCACGGTGGAGAAGTAGGCCCCGTAGTCGTCACGCAGCAGGCCGGCGATCCGTTCGAGCAGGTCCTCGGCGCTCGATTCGTCCACGAGTACGTGCGCCGAAACCACGGTTCGGCCCGAAGTCAGGGTCCATGCGTGAATGTGGTGCATGTCGACCGCTCCTGGCAGTGTCTCGACATCGTGCTTGAGCTGGATCAGATCGAGATCGCGGGGAGCGGATTCAAGCAGGATGTCGACGGACTCGCGGATGATCCCGACAGACGCGTAGAGCAGAACGACACCGAAGGCGATTCCGAGGACCGGGTCGATCTCCAGGAAGCCGGTCGTCTCGATCACGATCGCGGCCACGATGATGATCAGGCTGCCCACGAAGGTTTGTACGACGCGCCAGATAGCGCCCTGCAGGTTGAGATTGCTGCGATCGCCCTGAAGCAGCAGCGTGAGCGAAATTACCTCGGTCACAAGACCGCCGATGGCGATCCCGATCATCGGCAAGGTGGCAAGGTCCTGCGGATCGCCCAGCCTTAGGGCACCCATCGTGAGGACAAGCACGGCCATTGCAAGCAAGAACAGCCCGTTGAGGAAGGCACCGAAGATCTCTGCTCGCAATCAGGCCGAAGGTGCGGCCGGGGCTGACTGGTCGGCCCGCCAGGTAGGCGGCAGCGATGGCGATTAGAACGCCGCCCACGGCCGAGGCCGTGTGAAACGCGTCTGAGAGCACCGCCACGGACCCGATCAGGATCCCCGCTACGAGTTCGACGCCGAAATAGATCCCGGTCAGAAGCGCCGAAACACAGAGGCGCGGCGGCTTTGAGGGGCCAGATGATGGGCGTGTGACATGCCAGCCTCCGTCGAGCTCCCTGCGTTTCAGCGAGGCCAGGATGTTAGGCGACGAAGGAAGTCCGCGTTTAAGCGCGGGCGCGGAGTTGTGGTCTAGCCGTCGACGTTGACCTGGGTCTGGTTGAGGCGCAGCAGAGAGAGTTCCGGCTCGATGCGCCAGCGATCGCCTTCGTAGACGGCGTGCAGGGGCGGGGATTGGGCGGCTTGCGCGGCGGTGCCGACGCGTACGCCTGACTCGGTGGTGAAACCGTCGATCAGGAACTCGGCACGCTGGCCGTCGCTTTCGAAGCTGAGGAAGCTGTTGAACTGGAAGCCCGGGTCGTCGTAGGACTGGGCGACGAGCGCGACGGACTCCTGGACGTCTGAGCGCTCAACTTGGCTCTGCAAGTCGCTGGAGATCAGAGACCAGACGTCGTCGGCATCGCCGGCTATGAGCGCCTCGAAGAAGTCGCGCACCAGAGCCTCGATTTCAGCTTGATCCTGCTTGTCCGCCAGCGCTGGGGGAGCGGCAGGCTCGTCCTCGGCAGCAGGGGAGGGCTCGGAGTCGGCGACAGTCGTGGAGCTGGAATCGGCGGACGATGCAGCGGGAGGATCAGAGTCGGCGGTGGAGCCATCGCCGCCGCCGCAACCCGCGATCAGCAGAGCGCCGCCGAGGGCGATCAGCGCGAGTGCCCGGCGAGTGTGGCTGAGGGCGGACGGCCAGTGCGACTGCAGTCGAGGCATGGCTGCGATTGTCCCGAGCGTCCGCAGCCGGGTCAAACACTTCCGGGTAGAGAAAAGGTGGGGCTAAATCACTTCGCAGTCTTTGAGCGTGGCGATCTTGTCCCACTCGTAGCCCAGGCCGAGCAAGAGCTCTTCCGTGTGCTGGCCGAGTTCGGGTGCGGTGTGGCACGGCCTGACCGGCGTCTCCGACATGCGGATCGGCGAGCCCACGACGCCGACCTCCCCCAAGCTGGGGTGCTCCAGCGTCGTGATGTAGTCGTTGGCCAGGGCTTGGGGGTCGCTGGTTGCGCCTTCGTAGTCGTGCACCGGGCCGCAGGGCGCGCTGGCCTCGGTCAGCAGATCGAGCGAGTCGTCGCGCTCGCGCTTGGCAAAGGCGGCGTCGAGTTCCGGCAGTAGTTCCAGCCGGTTCTCGGGCCGGTCGAATTGGGTCACGAAGCGTGGATCGTCGATCAGGTCGGGGCGCTCGAGCGTATTGGCCAGCCCGGGCCACCAGCGCGGATCGAGCAGTCCGATCGTGAGCGACCTGCCGTCCGAGGCCAGGAAGTAGGCGAAGATCGGGTTGCGACGCTGGGGCGAGGGAGTCTGGACGCGGCCGCGCATGAAGCGCACGAGGTGGGCGCCCCGCAGCGCGAGCTGCGAGCCGAGCAATGAGCTATCGACGTGCTGGCCGACGCCTTGGCGGTCGCGCGCGACGATGGCGCCGACGATACCGAGCGCCAGCAGCATGGCGCCCGTTTGGTCAGCAATGCCGCCGACGACGGTCTGCGGTGGCTCGTCGGGGCCGCCGCCCATGTTGGACATGATGCCGCCCATGCCCTGGCCGATGATGTCGAACGAGGGGCGGTCGGCGAGCGGGCCGAGTTCGCCGAAGCCGGTCGCGCTGGCAGTGATGATCAGCGGGTTGTGCTTGCGCAGCGCCTCCAGGTCGAGGCCGAGGCGTTGCATGACGCCGGGGCGGAAGTTGTCCGTGACGACGTCGATCTCTTTGACAAGCTTGTAGACGATCTCTTTGCCTTCGGGCGTGCGCACGTCGATCGTGATCGAACGCTTGTTGCGATTGTAGCCTCGAAGTAGGCGCGCCAGCCGTCGGGCTGCAGGCCCAGGCTGCGGCCGAGGTCGCCGTTGGTGCGCTCTTCCACTTTGATCACGTCGGCGCCCATGTCGGACAGCAGCACCGCGGCAAAGGGCCCCTGCTGATAGCGCGTGAAGTCGAGGATGCGAATCCCGCCGAGAGGGCCTTCCATCGCGATTCTCCTGTTTTTCGCTGCTGCTGCCGGACTTGCGTCGCTGTCGGTCTGCGGGGTTCGCCCGATCAACTCGGGGGCGCGAGCGCGGCGTCTTCCGCCTCACGGTAGCGATCCATGCCCAGCGTGCGGGCGATTTCGTCGACGCTGAGCGGTTCGTGCGCGGCGAGATCGACGCGTCCCGTTTCGGCCAGTTCGAGGTAGAGACGACGCGTCTCGGCGATCAAAGAAGTCAGCGTGCCGAGCTGGATCGTGAGCTGATAGCCGAGCGCGAAGGCCTCGTCGCGGGTAAGCAGCGCGGAGTTGAGCAGGCGTGGCGTATCGGGCAGCAGCTCCGCGGCGCGTTCGATCTCGTCGGTCGTGCCGAGCCCATCGATGAAGATCAGATCCGCCCCCTCGTCACGGTAGGCGGCGGCCCGCTCGACGACGGCGTCCCAGCCGAGCGGCGCCAGCGCATCCGTGCGGGCGATGAGCACGAGGTCCGGATCGCGGCGCGCGTGCACGGCGGCGCGAACCTTCTGGACCATGTCTTCGACGGGGATGACCTCTTTGCCGGCCATGAAACCGCAGCGCTTGGGCGAGACCTGGTCCTCGATGTGGAGGGCGGCGACGCCGGCACGCTCGTAGCGCTCGACGGTGTGGGTGACGTTGACGGGGTTGCCGTAGCCGGTGTCGGCGTCGGCGATGACGGGCACGTCGACGGCGCCCGCGATGCGCTCCGCGTTGGCGGCCATCTCGTCGAGACCGAGCAGGCCGATGTCGGGCAGGCCGTACGTGAACGCGGTGCCGAAGCCGGTCATGTAGACGGCGTGGTGGCCGGCGTCTTCGGCGAAACGGGCCAGTCCGGCGTCCCAAACAAAGGGGGCGAGGGCACCGCCGTCGGCCATGAGAGCGCGCAGGGCGGCACCGGGGTGGGTGGAATTGGGCATAGGAATCTCCTGCCTGGCGACGGCCAGTCTAGGAGGCTCGTGCCGCTACGAAGGAGCGGCGTTGACTCTTTGGTCGCTCGGGGAAAGCTCGCCGGGGGTTGTCGGGTCGCTCGGGGAAGGCTCGCTGGGGTTGTCGGATCGCTCGTGGAGAGCTCGCTCCCGGGCGGGTTAGCCGCCCTTGAACTCGGGCGGGCGACGCTCGCCGAAGGCGGCCAGGCCTTCGCGGACGTCGTCGGTGTAGGCGAGGCGGTCGAAGAGCAGTTGTTCGATGCGGAGCCCGTCGCCCAACGGCGTCTGAGCGCCGCGCACGGCCGCTTCCTTGACCGCACGCACGGCCAGCGGACCGTTGGCGCAGATGCGATCGGCGATCGCGCGCGCCTTGTCCAGCAGCTCGCCCGGTTCGACGACGGCGTTGACCAGACCAATGCGGAGGGCCGTCTCGGCGTCGATCGCCTCACCGGTCAGCAGCATCTCCATCGCCAGCGCGCCGGGCAGCAGCCGCGGCAGGCGTTGGGTGCCGCCCCAGCCGGGGATGATGCCCAGGCCCACCTCGGGCTGGCCGAAGGTGGCGTTGGTGGAGGCGACGCGCAGATCGCAGGCCAGCGCACACTCCAAGCCACCTCCCAGGGCCATGCCGTTGACCGCTGCGATCAGCGGCTTCGAGACGTACTGGCCACGCATGATGGTGGGCGGCATGACGTAGCCACCCTTGGCGGGATCGTCCATGAGGGCGGGGATCGTGTCCTTGAGGTCGGCACCGGCGGAGAAGGCGAGATCGCCGGAGCCGGTCACGATGCCGACCCACAGCTCGTCGTCCGCGTCGAAGCGAGCGCAAGCGTCGCCGAACTCCTGGATCAGCTCGCGCGAGAAGGAGTTGAGCGCCTTCTCGCGGTCGAGCGTGATGGTGCAGACGTGTCCATCGGTTTCGTATTTGAGCACCATGGCAGCGCCCCCTTTCGTGCGTGAGCGATCGCGCCCGCGCTGGCTAAGACTCGCTGTAGTCGAAGACGCCGTGCCCGCTCTTGCGGCCCAGCCGACCGGCTGCAACGAGACGACGCAGGATCGTGGGCGGCGCGACGTGGGGGTCGCGCAACTCCTCGAACATGCTCTCTGAGACATCGAGCAGCACGTCGAGGCCGACCAAATCGCTAGTCGCGAGCGGGCCCATGTTGTGGCCGAGGCCGAGCCGGCAGCCGCGGTCGATGTCTTCCGCGGAGGCGACGCCCGACTCCCACATGCGCAGGGCGTCGAGCGCCATGGGCACGAAGAGTCGGTTGACGATGAAGGCGGGGGTGTCTTGCGCGGCGATCGGCGTCTTGCCGGTGGCGCGCACGAACGCCTCGGCGGCGTCGATCGCCTCGTCCGAGGCGGTCAGCGGCCGCACGACCTCGACCAGCGGGAGCACCTGGGCGGGGTTGAAGTAGTGCAGACCGACGGCGCGCGCGCGCCGCTCCGGTGCGAGCGCAACGGCAATCTGCTGGATCGGGATCGACGAGGTGTTGCTGGCGATGAAGAGCGCCTTGTCGGCAACGGCATCGATCTGCTCAAAGATCATGCGCTTAAGTTCGAGGCGCTCGGAGGCGGCCTCGATCACGGCATCGACCGTGGCCAGCGCGGTCATCTCGGAGCTCGTCTGGAGGCGGGCCAGGGCGGCGTTGCGATCGTCGTCGCTGATCCGGTCGCGCGAGACAAGCCGTTCGAGTCCCTTGCCGATCGACTCGAGCGCGCGTTCGAGGGCGGCGCTGTCGATGTCGATCAGTGTGGTGGCGACGCCGGCCAAGATGGCGGTCTGGGCGATGCCGTGGCCCATCGTGCCGGCGCCGATCACGCCGAGCGTCGAGACGGGGTTCGTATCGGATTCAGCCATGGCTGCTCCTTGGGGGCGCGGGGGGGCACCCTCTGCTGGAGGGGGATTGTCGCGGGATGGCGGGGCGGGCGCTAGTACCTAGACGAGCTGGGGATCGCGAAGGCGCTACGAGGGAGCGCTCGGCTAGAGCGCGCCCAGATCGTCGGGGATGGTGAGTTGGGAGTAGCTGCGGAGGTGCGCAAGGATTTCGGCGCGGATCTCCTCGTAGCGCAACTCGCTGGTGGCCTCGAAACGGATGGTCAGGTTGGGACCCGTGTTGGAGGCGCGGATCAAGGACCAACCCTCGCCGCCGCCTGACGAAGTGGGCGTGAGGGGAAAGCTGATCCGGGCGCCGTCGACGCGCAGGACGTCATGGTTTTTTTCGAAGTGGTCGCCGGCCGCTTCCGCGATCTGGAACTTGACGAGGTCATCGCAGGGGACGGGAATCTCCGGCGAGGAGACAAAGACCGGCAGGCCGCCGAAGACCTGGGAGACGGACGGGGCATCGGCGACGATCGTGGCGATCAGGCAGGCGCCGTAGACGGCGTCGTCGAGGTTGTAGTGGTCGGCGAAGTAGTAGTGGGCCGACGGCTCGCCACCGAGTATGAAGTCGCCGTGACGCATGCGGCGCTTGGCGAGCGAATGCCCGGCAGGTCCGATCTCCGTCGTGCCGCCGTGCGCCTCAATGTCGCGAATCGTGCTGAGCGAGGTTTTGACGTCGACCAGGACGGTGCCGCCGGGGCTGCGCAGAAGCGCCTCGCGGGCGAGCACGGCCAGGATGGCGTCCGGGTCGTGGCGCAGGCCCTTCTCGTCGACAACGCCGACGCGGTCGCCGTCGCCGTCCCAGGCCAGTCCCAGGTCGGCTCCCTGGGCCACGACGGCGGCACGCAGTTCCTCCATCGTGGCCGCCTCTTGGGGGTTCGGGAGATGCTTGGGGAAGGTGCCGTCTGAGACGCCATTGATCACGACGACGTCACAACCGATGCGGCGCAGTGCCTCCGGCCCGGTCAGGGTGGCGACGCCGTTGCCCGGGTCGGCGACGACTCGCAGCGGGCGCGCCAGCGGGAAGCGCTCGGTCAGGAGGTGGAGGTAGTCGGGTTCGATCTCGCGCGACTCGACCAAACCGGAGCCGGTCTCGAAGTCGCGCGCGCTGGCCAGTTCGTAGACCCGCGTGATCTCGTCGGGCGAGATCGGAATACCGTCACGCTCAAGCAGCTTGAGCCCGTTCATGTGGGTGGGGCTGTGGCTGGCCGTGATCACGGCTCCGCCGTTGACGCCCCAGTGCGCGGCCGCGAAGTACATCAGAGGCGACGGCGCAAGGCCGATGTCGATCGCGGAGACACCGGCGCCCGTCAGCCCCTCGACGAAGGCGGCGCGCAACTCGGGCGACGACGGCCGGTTGTCGTTGGCGAGAACGATCTGGTCGCTGTCGTAGTCGCGGCGCAACAGCGTGGCGTAGGCGGCGCCGATCAGGTGCGCGGCCTCGGGCGTGAGTTCCGTACCGACCGCGCCGCGAATATCGTAGGCGCGGAACATGTGGCGTGCGAGCGGCTGCCCGTCGGTCATGACATTCTCGCTGGTCGCGCTCCGAGCCATGGGGTGGACGTCACGGCAGAGGCTCGCCCGCGCCGTCGGGGATGCGGACGGAGTCGTGCTGGCGGAGCGCATCGAAGATGGTGTCGCGGATCTCGGTGAAACGTTCGAGCGTCTCCGCCTCGATCCGGACCGAGAGATGAGGCGTCGTGTTGGAGGCGCGGACGTGGGCCCAGCCGTCGGGGAACTCGATCCGGGCGCCATCGATCTCGGAGACCTGGTAGTCGTCACGGAAGCGGGCAGCAAGTGCGTCGGCAACACGGAACTTATCGTGATCGGTGCAGGGCAGGGTCAGCTCCGGCGAGGTGACGAGTCGGCGCATGCCCTGGAAGTGTGCCGAAAGCGGTGTGCCGGCGGCGGCAACCAGCTTGGCGATTGTGCAGGCGGCGTAGACGCCGTCGTCGAGGTAGGGGTAGTCCTCGCCGAACATGAGATGCCCGCTGACTTCGCCACCAAACACGATCTGCTCGTCGCGCATCTGGCGGCGGAACATGGAGTAGCCGGTGCGAGCCAGGACGGGGACGCCCCCGTGTGCGCGGATGTCCTCCAGCGGGCTGCGGGAGGTCTTCATGTCGCAGAGGATGCGCGCGCCGGGATGGCGCGTCAGCACATCGCGGGCGATCAGTGCCGTGGTCCAGTCAGCCTCGTAGCGCACGCCCTGCTCATCGACGACCCCGATGCGATCGCCATCGCCGTCCCAGGCGAAGCCGAGGTCGGCGCCTTCGCTGACCACGCGGGCGGCGAGCTCGACCATCGTCGGCGCGTCCTGCGGATTCGGCAGGTGGTTGGGGTAGCCGGGGATCAGTTCGGTGTAGAGCCCGATCACATCCGCGCCCAGCGCCTCCAGCGCACGTGGACCGCTGAGGGCGGCGACGCCGTTGCCCGGGTCCACCACGATGCGGAGCGGGCGAGCGAGCGTGAAACGCTCGCGCAGCATCTCGATGTAGGTGTCGTACGGAGCGATCGTGTCGACTGCGCCCAGCTCGGCGGGCGCTGCTTCCGCGAGGGCGCCCGCTTCAGCGATGGACTGGGCGATCGCCTGCACGCGCACAATCTCATCCGGTAGCAGCGGCATCGCCTCTTCGCGCAGCAACTTGAAGCCGTTGAACTCGATCGGGTTGTGGCTTGCGGTGACGGAGACGCCGCCGTCGAAGCCGCCGTCATAGATCGTGAAGTAGGTCAGCGGGCTCGGGGCCAGTCCGAGCAGTGAGACATCCGCCCCAGCCGTCCGCAGCCCACCGCTGAGCGCCTCGCAGAGCACTTCCGAGGTTGGCCGGTTGTCGCGCCCGACAGCGACGCGTAACCGCCGCCGACTGCCGTACGAGGGCGACAACTCGTGCAGATAGGCCGCCAGCGCCCGGCCGATCAGGCCGGCGGTGGAGGGCGTGATCTCATCGTCGGCGGCGCCTTGCGACAAGCCACGGATGTCGTATGCGCGGAAGATATGCGGCGGGATTCGATCGTTCGGCATGGATCCATCGTACCGAAGCGGTCTCGCGGGCCAATCAAGGTTTCCCCTCGTTCCGTCCCGCTCGTCGGGACACGGCGTGCCGGACTCATTCAGATTGACAGTGTTTCGTGCCGTTCTTAGCATCCCGGCTGTCCGTCGGGGGCTGTGGGGAGCCATTGTCGCCGCAGATTGCGATCGGCCCCTTTTAAGGAGACCCGACGGAAGTGAAGATGGTTTCGGTCGCGAACGGCCGCTTTGCGGCGAAAACGCCCGAAGCCGGCGATCGAGCAGACTGAAGCGAGGCACCAGAAGATGCTGGCCCACCTGGGCTAGCATGCGCGGCGCGGGAAATATCTGAAGGCCGGCACCGTGTGGTGTCGGCCTTCGTCGTGAAGGAGACCACATGGGACGCTTAGACGGGCGAGTCGCCCTGGTAACCGGCGGCGGGCGTGGAATCGGCCGAGCGATCGCACTGGAGATGGCACGCGACGGGGCCAAGATCGTGGTTTCCTCGCGCTCGCAGGCGGAGTTGGACTCCGTCGTGGCGGAGGTGCAGACGATCGGCAGTGACGGCCTGGCCGTCGTCGCCGACGCGATGGATAAGGATGCCGCTCGCGCGCCGGTTCATCGGGCCATCGAGCACTTCGGCCAACTGGACATCGTGGTGGCCAATGTGGGCGGCGTGATCGGAAGCGGCCACGACCCCTTCGAGCATGACGACGGCGACTGGGAAGACAACGTCGTTCTCAACCTGACGACGACCTACTGGACGACAACGGCAGTGCTGCCGCACATGAAAGAGCGCGAGTTCGGCCGGATCCTGACGATCGGTTCGGGCTTCGCGAAGCGCAGCGGGGGCACGCTGTCGTACACGACCACAAAACACGCCCTGATCGGCTTCACGCGCTCGTTGGCGGCCTCCTGCGCGCCACACGGGATCACGGTCAACTGCCTCTGCCCCGGCTACACCAACACACAACTGGTGGATTGGGAGCGGATGGGGCGCGGCCGCGGCACCGATGCGGAGGAGGCGCACGCCTGGGCGGCGTCGCAGAACCTCGTCGACCGCGTGCTGGAGCCCGAGGAACTGGGCCCGATGGCGAGTTTGCTGGCGGCCCCAGAATCGTACGGGATCACCGGGCAGGTGATCAGCGTCGACGGAGGTTACCGCGTCTAGCCGGGCCCAGCTGTCGATCTCGGAGCGGCATCCCTGCAAATGATGTGAGTGGGTTCACGGGCGTGGAGTTCGGCGGGGGAGCCGATCCAGTGGTTGCCACTGAGGACCCCCATGCCCAAGGTCGCCGTTTTCGTGCTCGGCGTCGCGCTGTTGCTTGCGCCGACGCCCGTCCGCTCATCCGCCGAGACTGATGCCCCCAGCCCGATCCAGTTGCACTGGGGGCTGGCCGGAGTTTGTCTCGTCCGGTCCCACCAGTGCGCTGGTGCCGTTGCTGGCGAACGCGCCCGCGGCGCAACAGGGAACCATCGCCTCCGTCTTTCATTGGGGCGATGCGACGCGCGCGTGGGACCTGGTGGCGCGCGGTGGCGCCAGTCCGCCTCAACTCCCTGCAGGAGCTTCGTAGTGGCAGCGTGTATTGGATCCGCTCCACGCTGAACTTCGCGCTCGAGCCCCCTGCGGCGCTGCCCTCGATCGCCCAACAAGCAATGCGCGAATCCGGTGTGGAGATCGTCTTGGTCGGACTGCCTTCCCTGAACAGCCTTGAGGGCATCGGCCACGCGATCGTGGAGCTGCTGGAAGAAGATCCCACCAGGACCGTTCGGATGCGCGGCGTGCGGTTGTTCATCCTTAATCCCGCTTCTGGGGATCCTGCGGACCGGGGCTTTCCGGGGGCGGCCGCGCTTGCGTCGCCGAGCCGCGAGATCCGGATCTACGAACTGATCACCGCCCGCGACTATGATCTCGTCTTTTTGGGGGCCTACGTCATGACGGTGCATGAATTCGGCCACATCTTCGACTTCGCAGATGGTAGAGGGGCGAACGCCTCGCTCTCCGAGTGCGCGGGCATCACCGACGGGGAGGTCTGCGCCAGTCAGTACAGCGGCCTGTACGCGGCCGCGCTGCAGTTCGACTGGAAACATCGCGACCGGATCGGCTAAGGCCCAAAGCGCGGAACGGGGGCAGCGGGGCTTCAGTCGAGCGGCGGCTGTACGTCGGCCCAGGGCAGCGACTCTTCGAGCGCGGCGGCGACGCGGAAAACGGTGGCGTCCGCGCCAGGGCGGCCCACGATCTGGATCGCGGTCGGCATGCCATTCTCGTCAAAGCCGGTGGGGACGGAGGCGGCCGGTTGCTGGGTCAGGCTGAAGGCCGTCGTGTAGAGGATGCTGACGGCGAAGGCGTTGATCCGCTGCCCCTCGATCTCGCGAATGATCTCGCCGTGGGGGTAGGCGCCGCGCGCCAGGGTCGGCATGAGCAGGACATCGTAGTTGTCGAAGAAGGCGCGCATCCGCGCCCGGAACCGATCGACGTTGGCGTAGGCCTTCGCGACGTCGGGGCCGGAGAGCGCAGCCCCTCGCTCGATATTGCTACGGGCGTAGTCGGTCAGATCCGACTCCGAGCCCGCCACAGCCTCGGCGTAGTTGGCGGCAGCGCCCGCGGAAGAGATCGGACCGTAGACGCGCAGCGGCTCGTCAATGGTGGGCGCGGCCTCTTCCAGCGAACCCGCCCTCTCGCCCAAGGCCGCAACCGCGCGACGGGCATTGGCGAGCACCGCTGCGCCGGCGACGGCATGGCCGCCGAGGTCGGGGCTCCAGGCGAGGCGGAGGTCGGCGAGGTCCGTTGCGTCGCAGACGGCGAGATAGTCGTCGGGCGATTCGGGCAGCGACTGCGGATCGCGCGGGTCGGGGCCGGCCATGACCTGGAGAGCGAGCGCGGCGTCGCGCACGGTACGCGTGAGCGGGCCGTCGGTCGAGATTTGGCTCATGCCCGCCCCCCAGTCGAACTTGGGGATGCGGCGACCGGTGGGCTTGAAGCCGACGACGCCGTTATAGGCGGCCGGGATGCGGACCGAGCCGCCGCCGTCAGTGCCGTGCGCGATCGGGCCGAGGCCCGCTGCCACCGCACTGCCTGCGCCCCCGCTCGATCCGCCCGCGATGCGGCCGGGGTCGAACGGGTTGCCGCAGGCGTCGCCCAACTCGTTGGAGGTGAAGGCGGCCATGCCGAACTCCGAGGTGTTGGTCTTGCCAAGCAGGACCGCGCCGGCCGCGCTGAGACGCTCCCAGAGGATGGCGTCGCGCTGGGCGACGTTGTTTTCGTAGAGCTTGGAACCGAACGTCGTACGCACGCCCTCGACATCGACGAGGTCCTTGAGCGAGAGCGGGACGCCGAGCAGCGGCGGCAGGGCGTCGAGCTCTCCGGAGCTGCGGGCTTCGCGGTAGCGGCTCTCTGCGTCAGCCGCGGCCGCGCGGGCCCGATCGTCGGTCACGGTCAGGAAGCAGTGCAGGCTGGGATTGAGCCGCTCGATCCGCTCGAGCGTTTCCTCCGTCACTTCGACGGGCGACGCCTCACCGCTTCGGTAGAGTTCCAGCAGGTCCAGTGCACTGGTGTAGGCCATTGCTGCTGTTGGCGACATTGGCGCAGCATAGGCGGGGAGATTGGTGGTGGCAGAGAGCGAAGGCGAAGCGCGACGCTCGTCGATTCGGGGGCGCTCAGCGGAGGACTTGGCGCAGTCGTTCCACCTCTTCGGGCGGGTGGAGGCGCCACACGCCGAGTCGCCGATGTACGCGGAGCTGTCGTACGGCGTCTCTCAGGAAAGCCGAACTGTTGGCGCTGGCGGCGGAGACGCGCGTTGGACAGCCGCCGCCCAACATGCTCTTTGCCGCCGTGCACTTCCTGCTCTTGGCGGGCACGGATCATCGGCTGGCGGCGCACTATCCCGCGATCGGCGGCGCTGATCGACCCTTGGAGCCAGCCTTCCCTGGACGAGGCGCTGGAGGAAACGCGAGGGGGGATACGTCGATCGTGGTCTTCGCCACGCACGCGCTCTATCAGCTCCTTCGCGAAGAGCGAGTGCGGTTGCTCAAGAGTATGGAGATTTCGCGCAAGAGACCGGGACGCGCGTCGACTTCATCTCGATGGAGGCGTCGGGGGCGGACTTCTCTGAAGTGATCCTGAGCACGTACGGGCCGGACGGGCGTGGCACGCGCAAGCTGGCCGACGCGAACGGCCACGGTCGCTGGCTGGAGTGGTTGGAGCCGAGCTAGCCGACCAACGACTCGAGGATGCGGCCCATCTCGTCGGGGTCGTCTTCCATGACGGTGACGGAGTGCAGCTTGGTGCCGGCTTCGGCTTCCTGGTCGAGGCGGGCGATGCACTCTTCGGTGTTGCCGACGAAGCCGAACTGGTCCAGCATCTCCTGCGGCAGCGCCTGGGCGCCGGCTTGCGCGCCGCCGTCCTTCCAGGCGGCGCGGACGGCGTTGGCCTCGTCCTCATAGCCCTGGCGACTGAGCTGTCGGTAGTAGAAGTCGCCCATGCGGGCGCAGTAGAAGGCCAGGGTGCCGGCCTGGGTCATGCGCGCCTTCTGCACGTGCTCGGCGCTGTGGGCGACGGTGACACCCCCGGGCGCGCGCACCGTGAAGTCGGCGGGGTCTTTGCCCGCCGCCGAAACCCAGCCGTTGACCTGGTCGATCTCGTCCTTGAGCCGGTCGATCGGGATCATGACGGGCAGCCAGCCGTCGGAGATCTCGGCCGTCATCTGCACGCTCTTGGGGTTGAGCGTGGCGAGATAGAAGGGCAGCTTCTTGCGATAGGTCTCGAAGCGCATCGTGAAGCCGCGCTCCAGCTTGAAGAGTTCGCCGTCGTAGTTGAGCGGCTCGCCGGAGAAGAGGATCTGCATGATCTCGACGGTCTCCCGCATGCGGCGGAAGGCGGGCTGGAACGGGATGCCGTGGAAGTGCTCGATCACCTGGGGGCCGCTGTTGCCCAAACCGACGATCATGCGGCCCTCGGAGAGTTCGTCGAGCGTGCCGAAGTGCTGCGCCAGCGCGGCCGGCGTACGTGAGTAGATATTCACGATCGACGTGCCGAGTTGGACGTTCTTGGTCACTTCGGCCGCCTGCACCAGCAGGGTGAAAGCATCGCGCCCCCAAGCCTCCGCCGCCCAGACGGAGTCGACACCAACTTGGTCCGCCACCTTGACGCGCTCCAACGAGCGCTCGCGGTCAATCGATCCTTGCCAGTCAAAGCCGATGCCGATGCGTCGTGCCGCCATGAGAATCTCCCGCTGAATGGGCCCGTTGAATGGGTTCACGTTCGCCGGGCAGGATACGGTCCCGGCTGACTGCCGTCGATTACGTGGCACGCCCCATCGCGAGCAACGCGTACGCTGCGCATGGCGGAGGAAGCGCGAGGACCGAGTGCGACGCCGTGTCAGACACCTGCCGCTGCTGCTGCTCGTCCTGACGGTTTTGGCGCTGGCCGCCTGCAGCAGCGGCGACCGATCCTCGAGCGATGGGCAGTCGGATCCGGGCAGCCAATCTCAACAAGCGCAGAGCGACAGCGAAGGGACCGGCGCGACCGATCCCTCGCCGCGCGGCGCGGCAGGGCCCGGTCGGATCGACCTGCCGAACGCCAACCGCCCAGCTAGCACCGGCGAGCCCGTGCCCGCCGCGGAGGCGGGCGAGCAAGCCCCCGGGCTGGACGTCGAGGCGGTCAGTCGGGCCGTGGTGCGCGTCGAGACGGCGCTCGGTCAGCCCGGCAGTGCCGGATTCCAGACGATCGGCTTCGGCACCGGATCAATCGTCGATCCGAGCGGCCTGATCCTGACCAACTTCCACGTGATCGACCCGGCGATTGGATACGACACGCTCCTGATCGCGACGACGGCGGAGCTCGATCAGGTGCCCCAGACGCGTTTCATCGCCGAGGTGCAAATCGTCGATCAGTTGCTGGATCTCGCCGTGCTGCGACTCGTGAGCGAAATTGATGGCAGCCCGCTCAAGACGGACAGTCTCAACCTGCCGATCCTGCCGCTGGGCGACTCACGGACGGTGCAGGTGCTCGACCGGGTCTTGGCCTTCGGCTTCCCAGACATCGGCGATGAAACGCTGACCGTCACGACCGGGGCGATCATCGGCTTCTTGGCCCAGGAGGGCGTGCCCCAACAACGGGCCTGGTTCAAAACCGACACGACGATCTCGTTCGGCAACAGCGGCGGCGCCGCGGTCAACGAACGTGGCCAACTGGTGGCCGTCCCAACGCAAGGCCGCGCGAACGAACTTGGATCGATCGCGCACCTGCGTCCGATCGAGCTGGCACTCCCGTTGATCGCAGCGGCACTGCGAGGCGAGAGCAACAACCCCGGCGGCGGCCCGCTGCGACGCGACACGTCGGTCTTCGACATCGCCTTCGGTCTCGATTTCGACCAGGACGGCACGCTGCTGGAGGCGCGCTCGACGTTCGACTCCGCCGTGACCGATGTCTTTTACAGCTTCCGCTTCCAGGGATTGAGCGACGGGGTGAGCTGGGTCGATCGTTGGCGGCGGGACGGTGATCTGATCCCGGAGTTGAGCGGGCCCCGGCCGCCGTGGGCATCGGGCGAGGCCGGCGCGTTCCTGAGCGGGATCAACGACCCCGGGGGGTTCGGCGACGGCGTGTACACGCTGGAGGTCGTGTTCGAAGGGGAGTTGGTAGCGTCGCGCTCGTTCACAGTCGGCACGGCGGTGGTGCCGGAGCTGACGGTGGGGGGGCTCCGCTTCGAAGGGGCGATTCGATTGGCCAACGGCGAGATCGAGCTGAGCCCGATCCTCTCCACGAACATGCGCAGCCTGATCCTCTTCTTCGATTACACCAACGCGACGCGGACCAGCAGCTTCGAGGCGATCTGGTCCCGCGACGGCCTGCAGCTCAGCCGGTTCGGTCCCGTGCCGTGGGACGGCGGCGCGGAGGGCACATGGCTGTTGGCCCTGGACAACGAACGCGGCTTCCCGCCAGGCAGCTACCAAGTGGATCTGATCTTCGACAGCGAAACGCGCGGTTCCGCGATCACCACGATCGGGCTGGACCACGATTTCGGGGACAACGAGTTGATCGCGCCGGGCGATGAGCTGAGCGGCGAACTGGGGGAGGGCGAGGTTGCGGCATTCCGCGTGGTTGACCTGATCGCGGGGCGCCCGCTTCGTGTCGCGATCAGCGGCGCGGGCGACGCCGATCTCTACGTCAAACGTGGTGAGCAGGTCAGTCCAGACGAATTTGGTCTGGGCTGGGACGAGGCGGGGCTGCAGGCGCCGTTCCTCGACGGATCGGATGAGTCGGTCCTGATCGGTGAGGTGGGGCCAGGCGAGGAGTGGTTCGTGGCGCTGGTGGGGTTCGACGAGGGCAGCACTTTCACGCTGACGGTGGAGCAACGGGTCGGGGCGGAGTCGAGCGCGCCGCCGCTGGTTGAGTTCGCGCGGCAGTCGGGGGTCTTGGATCAGGCCAACCCCAACGACGAGTACCTGGTCGACGTGCCGGCGGGGACGAGCCTGCTGACGCTGGTGATGACGGGAACGGGCGACGTCGATCTCTACGCGCGACCTGGTCAGGCCGTCGCGGCGGGGCAGATCGGAGCGCGGGCCGACGGCCCACTGTTGTGGTCGCCGTACAACCTGGGCTCGAGCGAGCAGATCAACGTTCAGGATCCAGCATCGGGGCTCTGGTTCGTGCGGGTTGAGGGCTTCGACCTGCCGGCGAACTACACGCTGGAGGTCTTCTTCGACACGCTCGTGACGGCGCCCCTGCCGCGGCCGGTCACTCCGATCGATCTAGCGGCGGGCACCCTCGCCGAGGATGAGGTCGAGATCCTGAGCTTCGAGTACGCGGGCGGGGGCAACGTGCTGGCCTTCGCGATCGGCGGCAGCGGCGACGCCGATCTCTACGTGCGTTTCGACGCCGAAATCCGGTTGGATGACCTGGGGCAGGCGTACAACGGCGCCGACTTCCTGGCGCCCTTCTTGCTGGGCTCCAGCGAGACCGCGATCTTCCCGCAGCCAAAGGCGGGTCGCTACTCGATCGTGGTGGCGGGCGCGGCCGAGTCGAACACGTTCGATCTGGTGGTCTACGAGCTGATCGAGCTGCCGGAGACGTTCGGCATCGACCCGCTGCTGCCGGGCGAACCGGAGTCGTTCGCGATTCGGCGCGGCGAGGCGCCGCTGCGCGAGATCTTCGTGCCGCCCGGCGCTGCTCGACTGGAGGTGGCGCTGAGCGGAGGGGGCGATGTCGACCTCGTCTTGCGTTACCTGGAAGCGCCGGACCCGTCGCAGTACCTGGACCCGGCCAACGGGCCGGACCTCTTCACCGCGATCACGATCGAC
>Ga0310120_10000796_pt1 | contig 24531 bp, 18 predicted proteins | sample CB27_AW_983_MG_FD_203506 | JGI IMG/M metagenome (GOLD analysis project Ga0310120, IMG submission 203506) | Marine microbial communities from Western Arctic Ocean, Canada - CB27_AW_983 | ecosystem: Environmental > Aquatic > Marine > Oceanic | place: Canada: Western Arctic Ocean | collected...
ATCTTGGTGCCCAGCTGGGCGACGCTCTTTCGCAGATCTCCGTTGGAGTTCTGGAGGGTCAAGATCGAGGAACTCAGTTGTTCCTTTTCTCTCGTCAGGGATTCGTTATTCCTGCTCTTCTCATCGACGACGCCTTGCAGCGTTTCCTTCATCTTCTCCGCCATGGCGACCGTCTCTTCTGCATTCTCCACGGCTGATTCGGCAGCGCCTTTCCAGTCCTTCTGGGACTGGAACAGCGTTGCACTGACACCGAGGAAGAAGAGTGCCAGGACGAGATTGATCACCACGAAAAACTTGGCGAGCCCACTCATCTCCAGTTCCTTCCGTTTGGGTTGATCCCCAGCGCTCCGAAGACAGTTCAGAGTACTCGCTGGAGTAGCGGTCTTGCCGCCTACCCGTGCATCATCTCCTCGGTCACTGGCCCGTCTCCCCGGGACGATGGATGGTCATGCGACCATCACGATGCGACCGAATCGAAACTCCTTATGATTGATGAGTCCCTCAGGGTTGACCACACATCGACCTCAAGGTTCTCCAGATCGAAGCAGGGAAGTTGTCGCCCTGCTCAGGAAATCGTCCCGCTCGAGGTCTGACCTCCTCCGGGAGAGAGGGGGTCGTCGACGGCTCCATTGCCAGCAGAGTATTGCGAGCAGAGTCCCGTCACCCGACATCGATAGGTTCGATTCCAAGTGGCACATATTATCTGGCTTGTGAGAGGGGGTCAAGTTCCCCTGAAACACGCTTCTGAGCCGATGACAGCCACTGACTCCGGGAGCAGGCACCCCGGACCCGGTTCGGTGGCGACGAACCGGTTGCTACCGTAGCATCTGCTCGAGGCAGGAGGCCCCTTGTTCACTGGCATCGTCGAACGCAGTGCCCGTATCGTGGAAATAGCCACAAATGCCTCAGGGGTTCGCCTCAGCGTCTCTGCCAGCGCATTGTCCTCCATCGACGGCCACCTAGAACCCTGGACGGACCTGGCAGCCGGAGAGAGCATCAGCGTAGATGGGGTCTGCATGACTCTCCTGTGCGGCGATGGCGATCTCTGTTTCGATGTGGTCGAGGAGACCCTGCGACGCTCGGTGCTCGGTGAACGTGCGGCCGTCGGATCCCCGGTCAATCTCGAGCGAGCACTGCGGGTGGGAGATCGTCTCGGTGGCCACTACGTCACCGGCCATGTCGATACCATCGGGACCATACGATCGATCGAGGGCAGCGGTGAAACCCTCTGGGTCATCGAGTACCCACCTGACTCGGACTTTCGAACCATCGAGAAGGGGTCCGTGACCGTCGACGGAGTCAGCCTGACTGTCGTTTCCAGCGCTGTCGGCTGCTTTTCCGTGGCACTGATTCCTCACACTCTGGATGTTACATCGCTCGGGTGCCGCTCGGTGGGAGATTCGATCAACCTGGAGATGGACCACTTCGGCCGCTGGGTTGCAGAATTGATGTCGCTTCAGCAAGGAGAACTCTCATGAGTTCGGCTCCCGCACGTGTGAGAATTGCACCCAGCCCCACCGGTGATCCTCATGTGGGAACTGCCTATGTGGCACTGTTCAACCGCACTCTGGCACGTCAGACCGGGGGCCAGTTGCTGCTGCGCATCGATGACACCGATCGCAGCCGCTACCAGGCCAGTAGCGAGCAGAAGATCTTCGACGCCTTGCGGTGGCTCGGTCTCGACTGGGATGAAGGACCGGATCTGGGTGGCCCCTGTGCTCCCTATCGCCAGAGTGAGCGCAACGCCATCTACCAGCAGAAGGTCGACCACCTGCTGGAGAGCGGCCACGCCTACCGTTGCTTCTGCAGCGCAGAAACCCTGGCCGAGGCGAGAGAAAAGCAGAAGCAGGACAAGCTGCGGCTCGGCTACCCGGGTACCTGTCGTGATCTGGATGCTGTGGAGTCCAGCCAGCGAGCCGCCAAAGAGGAGCCCCATGTCATCCGCTTGCGAGTCCCGGTGGAGGGGGAGACCTGCTTTGTCGACCAGATTCGTGGGGAAATTCGAGTCGCCAACTGCGAGATCGATGACCAGGTGCTGATCAAGACCGATGGCTTCCCCACCTACCACCTGGCCAATGTGGTCGATGATATCGAGTTCGGGATCACTCACGTGATTCGAGCGGAGGAGTGGCTGATCTCGACTCCCAAGCACGTGTTGATCTACCAGGCTCTGGAGCACCCATTACCCAGGTTTTTCCACGTGCCGCTGCTGAGAAATGCAGATCAGTCGAAGATCTCCAAGCGCAAGAATCCGGTCAGTCTCGACTGGTTCCGTGAACAGGGTTACCTGAAGGAGGCGATTCTCAATTTCCTCGCGCTGATGGGGTGGTCACCCCCCGATGGGCAAGAGGTCTTTGACCTCGATCGGTTTCAGCAAGAGTTCAACATCGAGAAGATCTCCACCGGAGCCCCGGTCTTTGATCTGGTCAAACTGGACTGGCTCAACGGGATGCACATTCGCAAGATGGACCCCGACCTGTTGCTGCAAAGAATCGACGAGGAAGGGTTCCTCCCGCAAGGGGTATCTTCACAGCAGGCAGCTGCGGTGCTGCCACTGGTGGTCGAGCGAATGGTTCGGCTGGCGGAATTTGAGCCAAGAACAAGCTGGTTTTTCAATCTTCCAGAGCCTCCCACGCCAGCAGATCTGGTGCCTCGCAAGGGAAGCCCCGAGCAATCGCTGGAAGCGCTTCAGGCCACCTCCGCGCTGTTGAAATCCGAGCTTTCATTTCAATCAGAGGCCATCAGCGAGGCGCTCGATGGAATGCTCACCGAGAAGCAATGGAAGAAGCCGTTGCTCTTCATGCCCTTGAGATTCGCATTGACCTCTCGAAGTGATTCCCCTGACCTGATCGAGGTGATGATGGTGCTGGGAAGAGACAGCGTGATCGATAGGATCGAGCGGGCCATCGCGATCCTGGAGCACTCCGCTTGAACCGTCCTTCGCGTGTCGACCTTCATCTCCACACCCGTTGTAGTGATGGAATGCTCTCTCCGGCAGAAGTCGTGGCTCGAGCCAGCGGTGTTCTCTCATGTATCTCCATCTGTGATCACGACACGGTGGCGGCCTACGAGGCTCTGGTGGTGCCAGATGGTCTTCGAGTTCTCGCCGGAGTCGAGATGACGTGTCGTGCAGAAAATCACAATCTCCACCTGCTCGCCTATTTCCCCGCGGGGCTCGACACTGACATCCGGGACTGGATTCTGACACTGGAAACGGATCGCAGAGAGAGGGTCATGGCTGGAGTGACGCGGCTGCGTGAGGACGGGATTCCGCTCGCCATCGCCGACCTGGAACAAGAACTGCAGGGGGGAGTCCCATGTCGATCGCATGTCGCCAGGGCACTGGTCCGAGGGGGACTCGCGGCCACGACCAGGCCACTGTACAAGCGCTGGCTCGGCGCTGAACGCTTCGCCAGGCCTCGACTGGAAGCCACCGATGCCATTCGGCGTGTCCATCAGTTCTCGGGGTTGGTTTTCTGGGCCCATCCAGCGGCAGTACAACTCAAGCAGGTGGGCAGGGCGCTCGCCAGTGCTGGTCTCGATGGAGTCGAATGCCTGTCGCGCAATTCGAGTCCGAAAAACCGCGCAGCCGCCAGAGCATACGCCGAGGATCACAACCTGGGCAGATGTGGCGGCTCCGATCTCCATTCCGAAACCCCGCGTGCACGTGTGGGAACCTTCGGGGTCGATGAAGACCTGATCGATCCAAGGTTGATGGATTTGGAGAGAGCGCCCTGATCAACTCCCCAGAGACAGCAGGAACTCCTGATTGTCCTCGAAGGCTCCAACGCGCTGGGTGAGGAGTTCCATTCCCTCGATGGGATTTACACTGGTCAGTACTCTTCTCAGTTTCCAGATCTGATCGATCTCTTCGGGCGTATAGAGCTTTTCTTCCTTGCGCGTTCCTGACAGGGTGACATCGATGGCAGGGAACACCCTCTGGTCAGCCAGTTTTCTGGAAAGGACCAGTTCCATGTTTCCGGTTCCCTTGAACTCCTCGAAGATCACCTCGTCCATGCGACTGCCCGTCTCGATGAGTGCAGTTGCAATGATGGTAAGACTGCCGCCCTCCTCGACATTTCTGGCTGCACCGAAAATCGCCTTCGGTTTTTCAAGGGTTTTTGCGTCGACACCTCCGGAGAGGGTTCGACCACTATGCGCTGTTTCCAGGTTGTAAGCTCGGCCAAGTCGCGTCAGGGAATCGAGCAGGAGTACCACATCGCACTTCGCCTCCAGCAATCGGTGGCATCGTTGAAGCGCCATCTCGGAGACCCTGACATGGCATTTTGAGGTCTCGTCACTTGAGGATGCGTAGACTTCCGCTTTGACCGTTCGCTTCCAGTCCGTCACTTCCTCGGGTCGCTCGTCGACCAGTAATGCCAGCACCATCGAATCGGGGTGAACTTCCGTGATGGCCTGAGCCATCTGCTGTAACAAGATCGTTTTCCCGGTGCGAGGTGGGGCGACGATCAGGGCTCGTTGCCCCTTACCGATCGGCGAAATCAGATCGACAAGCCGCATCGAAATGTTGCCGGTTCCACCGAGCAAGAAACGTTCGGTAGGATCGATGCTGGTCATCTCCTTGAAGAAGGTACGATTCTTGACGTCTTCCGGGGAGTCACCGTCTACTGACTCGATCCTGGCGAGGCTGGGGCCGCGTCCTCTGGGTGCCCGGCCGCCAACTGTTCCCACGATGTAATGTCCGCTGTGTAACTGGTACTTCTGGACAAGGTTTTTACCGACATGGACATCGTCCTGCTGGATTCTGAATGATTTCTCGACTGACCGCAGGAATCCAAAGCCCTGATTCCCTACCTCGAGAATCCCTCGAACGATGGTTCCCTCCGCCAGTGGGGGAGCGGAAGAGGCGGCTGCACTCCTGCGATCAAATTGGCCCTGATCTCTGGCATCATCACGTCGGTCCCGACCCTGTCCACGCCGCGGACCACCGGATTTGCGTCCGCGACCGCGGCCAGATCCATTGCCGTTCCCAGCTGCACTTCGGGTGGTCGAGGTGCGCGATCGTCCACCTCGGTTGCTCCGCCGTCGGCTGCCAGATCCACCTGAATTTCCGGACGAACTGTCCTGGTTCACTTCTTCTCCTTGAGATGCTGGAGTCCCGTTCACCCACCGAGGGGATCAACCGTGGCCACTCCTATGATGCGTATTCTTCTGTCCTTGCAAATTTGCGCAAATAGTTGCCAGTACTTCGAGGGCCCCGTTGTCACGGCCGGTACTCAACAGCAAGTTGCCTGGATCAGGATCACTACTGGCCTGGATACTGCTGTCAAACCAGTGATCTGGATCGATTGGAGCCCTGCAGCGCATCTACTGGTAAAAAACTGAGGTACCAGATTTCCGTGAACTGAGGGATTGAGTTCAGAGTGAGGAAGTTGGATCAGGTGAGATCTCTGGTTCATCGAATCCTGTAGGACCGAGAAGAGATTCCACCACGAAGAGGACTTCTGCCCCCTGAACATTTCAGATGATACCCTCCCAGCGTTTCTGTTCCAGTGCTAGTCCGTCAGCTTTTGGAGTCATCCATGCAAATACCTGCAGACCGCGTCATGGTGATCACCAGAAGAGAGTCCTGGCAGGCATTGGGCCGACTACAGCAACTCGATCCAGGGATCGGTGGTGTCGAGTTTCGGCTCGATCTCTGGCGCCCAGACCCGTCTATTACAGCCCTATCTGACGATTTATCGGTCATCGTCACCGACAGAGGGGGACTCGGGGATGCAATTCGAAGCGCACGCAGAGATGAATTCTGCAGGAGTCTGGGAGCGATTCTCGATGTGGATCCACTCACCGATGCGCCGCCACCTCCCGACCTCGATTGGATCTTCAGTAGCCATCGCACGGAGCAGCTGGAGATCCCCCCCGAGCAACTGGTGATGCAGGCGCAGCGACGCGGAGCCGCCGCAGCGAAGATCGTCTTCTCATCGGATGATCTGGCTCAGAGCCGAGCGGCCATCGCAGTGGCAAAAGGATTCCCTGATTTCCCGGTGATCAGTTTCTGTTCAGGCGCTGCATCTGTAGTGGATCGACTGGTTGCGCTGGACGACGGTCAGCCGTGGGGTTACGTGCGGCCAGCAGACGATGAGACCGATGTGATCTTGAATGTACCGACCATCGACGACATCCGTCAGCGTTATCGTACCTGCGATCGTGTTTCGCAGCGAAGATGGTTTGCGGCGCTCGGGGCGGAGGTACAGGAGAGTCCAGCTCCTGGCTGGCATAATCGATTGCTGGACGATTCAGGTTGTACCGATCGTCTGGTTCAATATTCGACGCTGAAGCCGGAGCTCTTTCTTCAGACGGACCCGCAGCTACAGTTCGAGGGTCTGGTCGTCACCTCTCCCTACAAGATATGGGCACGGCAGGTGGCTGAACCGATCGACCAGGAAGCTTCCATGATGCCGTCGTGGAATACTCTGATCCGTAAAGACTCCGGGCGCTGGTACGGCACCAGTACCGATGGCATCGCTGCTGCGAATCTGCTCGAGCCGATCAGTAGACCGGGATCGGTAGCCGTGATACTGGGAAATGGTGCCACGGCACAGGTGGTGGCCGCAGCACTCTCCGGACGTATGAAGGTTCAGATTCTGGCGCTGGACCCTGCACAGGTTCCTGAGCAGTACAGAGCCGCTGATGAAGGCGCTACCATCGCCGCGGCGGATGTGCTGATCAACGCCACCGACTCGGCCGGAAATCCGTTCGACCAGTTCAGCTGGGATCCGAGTCAGTTTTCAGGTCAAGTGCTGATGGAACTGGGGTATCGACGCTACCGAAGTTCCTTCCTCCAGCAGCTGGACGCTCGCCACAAGATCGACGGATGGGACTTCTTCAGCGAACAGGCGAGGTGCCAGGCGAAGCTGTTGCATCGAATCGATGTCTCCCGGGAGCAGTCGCGGGAACTGACGAGGCGTTGCTATCGAGAGAGGGGTTTGCAGTTCGACCCTGGCGCCTTACAGCGCTGAAACGGCACCATCTCGCCGTAGGGGGTGACACACGTAGCGGTCCGATAAGGTACATTATGGGAGAAATAGAACGGTCCCGATCCGCTCGGCTGCACCGATGGGCCCCTCGGGGCTGCCGATCCCACTGAACCGAGCAGCGATCGTACAAAGCGAGGCAGTTCACAGAAGTAACGGGAACGACTCCAGGGAGCAAAACCCCTGAGCGTTGTAACGCGTTCGCGGTCTTTGCTGACGGTACGATGTGCGATCGGTATGCCTTGAGCGGCAAGTTTCTTCGCGAGCTGGGTATCACTCAACGGGTAAGCGTTATCTTCCTCATCGATGATGATACGGATGGCCTCGCATATCGTCCAAAACCGTTCAGTCGGATGCGCAAGGCTCCTAGCCTCGGCTACCAGCGCCTGCCGCTGCTACACGTCCCCGGTAGGAATCGCGACGTTTGCCCCGATGTGGTCTTGGCCGTCTCGAATGATCGGGCTTTGAATTGCCCTGACTGCGTCGAATATCAGGATTCGGGTCGCGTCCATCCGGACGACGTGCGGCCTTCTCGAATCCTTCCAAGGATGCTTTTGAAATCTCGAAAGTACTGAAAGCTGGCCCGAGGCGAATCGCACCGACCTCAGAACTGCTGACATTTCCTCTTCGGCACAGATGCGACAAGATGCGACTCGCATTCGCTCCCTTGGATGTGCCCCAGTTGATTTCAAAACTCTGAAAGGCACCAAACGATGCTTTTCTTCGTGGCCCCGAATTTCGTGGATAACGCGGCCCTCGAGAATCTCGTGAATGCCCTGATCCCTCGGAGACTTCCTCGATGGAATAACCCTGGAGTGCTGGTTTGGGCTCGGCCATCTGCAAGAGAGCGGCCAGGATCTCCAGCGGATCTCGTTGCTCGGGTTGTTCCAACAAGAACTTTGCGTAGGAGGTTTGCTTTTTGGAAACCAAAGAGGAGTCCGCAAGGATGGCATGCAGATCACGACGGAATGTCTTGGTATAACGCTTTTCGATCTGGGCAGGGCTCGGAACCGGCTGCCACTGCGCCTCGACACCTGCCGATGAAAAGATGCGCCTTACGCGGCCCTGGGAATGCACCGGCACCATCAGAACACTTCGCCCCTTGCGACCCGCTCGTCCGGTACGTCCACTCCGGTGAGTGTAAATATCGACATCGGCCGGTACATCTGCGTGAATCACCGTGTCAATTTCAGGGACGTCGATCCCGCGAGCGGCGACATCGGTGGCGATCAGGATATCCTGCTCACCATTTTTGAAGGCGTTCAGGGTGCGTGTACGCTGCGTCTGATTGAGTTCGCCACTGAACGGTGCGGCAGCGAGTCCATTTGCGGACAGTCTTTCGGCGAGTTCCGTGGCATCCACCCGACGACGGACGAAAACCAGCACACGCTCGCCGCGAGAATGCAGCAGGACATTGATGATCGCAGCATTCAATTGACGGGGACGAATGCGGTGGGCTACATGCTGAATATCAGCATTGGCTACGCCGAGGCGCGTCCCCTCGACATGAAGGGGATTTTCCTGGAAACGATCGGCCAACCGTTTGACGACCGCCGGAAAGGTCGCAGAAACAAGATGGCTGCAACGATCCTCGGGTAAAAACTCGAGGATCGCTTCCAGTTCATCCCGGAATCCCATGTCGAGCATTTGGTCTGCTTCGTCTAATACGACCTGACGAAAAGATGAACAGTTGAGCCTGCGCGATCTCATGTGATCCAGCAATCGGCCGGGTGTTCCCACCAGGACTGCCGGTGACTTGCTGAGCGCGCGGCGCTCACGTCCGATATCCGATCCGCCTGTGACCACTTCAACAGCAACGCCTTTGATCCTGGCAAAAAGCCAGCGCAACTCATCCGCAACCTGTACAGCCAATTCACGAGTGGGTGTGATCAATAGAACGCGAGGCCCTTCGGCACCGCGGGCGACCGTCGAATCATCGTCAGCAGAGATCAGATCACTGGCCAGGCGAATCCCGAGGGCCAGGGTTTTACCGGATCCGGTCTGTGAGGAGATACGGAGGTTTCGTCCCGACCCCTCGGAGGAAAGGACGGCCTCCTGTACCGAAGTCAGCTTTTCGAAACCACGTGCAACGATGGCCTCACGCAGCGGAGCCGGTACACAGGCAAAAGGGTCTGTAGTTGACATTTTTGTCTCTCAAAATCCGGGGAATCGTAGGTCTTGCCACCGGACTCTAAGTGAGCAACGAGGCAGGCTGAGGCCGATGTCGGCACTCAGTTTCAGTGATCATAATAGACTTTAGCCTTTTCGAACTGAATTGTCCCAATTGATGAGAAAAAGGCCAAAATACTGCCTCCTCAATATCTCTCGTGGTCCAGTTCGATCGCCTCGCTGCTGCTGGTGGGGAATCTGGCCCGAGGCAGCAGATACCCACTGCCAATGAAGATGAAAGCGTCGATCTCGGGGATGTCATGACCAGCCTCAATTACCTGTTTCTGAACTCCCCGGGTGCCCTATCCGGCACCTACGAAGGGAGTGCAGTGAAAATCATCAACGCTCTCCTCCCCACCTTGCTGGTGCTCCTGTCTCTCCACGCGACAGTGCTGAATGCAGAGGATCTGTGGATCATGGGCACCGACGCCCAGGGCGGTCAGCGAACCGCAGCGGGTCAGCCCATCGAGCAGACGGTCTGGATCCAGCGCGGTGCAAATACCATCCTCGCCTTCAGTTTCGGCATCGGCATCGATCCAGCACTGGGCAGCCTCACCGATGTCGCTGCGAGCGCCGAGCTCCTGACAGCCAATGCCGGTGGGATCCCTGATTTCATCGATGTGCAGATGGTCCCGGGCGGCTTCACCGTCGAGACCTTGATCTGCTCTGCGCCTTGCTCCGGCTGGGATGGCAGTTTTTTCTCCACACCGATTTTTGAGTTCAGCATCGATCCTGTCATCGTTGACGGTAGCCATGCCATCGGCTTCACCGACACCCTCGGTTCCCCGCCGGTGCCGATCGCTGTGACAAACAGTCAGGAATCCCTCATCCCGGCTGCTCACTGCGCCACCGTGTGCATCACCGAACATCAGGGATGGGAGTTCGCAGCACACGATGAAACGGTGCCCTATGATGTGCAGACGGGAAATGCAGAGTTCACCGCCACGCTCACCATCGGGCAATACCCCTGCGAGTATCCGATGGTCGAGTCGCCAGGCTTCTCATTCAGTCTCGCAAACGATGCCACGACACTCGAGGCTAGTTGGCTGAGCCTCGCAGATGCTCTGCTGGATCTCAACAATGGTAACGGTCCTGATTTTTTGGGTGCGAACCTGTATCCAGACGGAATCACCCTGGGAATTGTCGCCTCTCTCGTCGGATCTGACGCTCTCGTATTCGAAGGTGAAACCGATGCTGCCTATGTTCACTATCAGGCGAACCCTTCGGTTCTCATCGGTTCAGCGGAATCGATAACGACGATTCTCGAGTGGAGTGATAGCAACACTTCCCCACCGGTCAGCAACATCATCATGCCAGGAGATGCTTCTGAAATCCCGGGGGCTCTCATCGATGGGACCATCACCTTCCAACCCGTCGAGGGTCCTTACTATATCCGAGGTGACAGCAATGAAGATGGAACCACTGACCTGGCCGACCCCATCGGCCTGCTGAGCCATCTGTTCGGCTCCGATCCTCCTCCCGCCTGAGATGATGCGGGAGATGCCAATGCGGATGGAAGCATCGATGTCAGCGACCCGGTGTGGTTGCTGACCTACCTTTTTTCAGGAGGCCCTGCACCCACGGAGCCATTTCCCGGCTGCGGAAGTGTTGGCCTGGACGACTGCCAGGTCAGCAGCGCAGCCTGTCCATAGGCTGCCGTAATCTGTTCAGAACCCTATCGGTTCTATTCGAGCAGTTCCTCGTACTGATCCACATAGGGACAGGCAGCGCGTTGACGTTTTCCGACCTGGATCATCGAAGGTACCTGCTCGGAACAGGACGGCTGCGCGATGGGACAGCGGGTGCGGAAGCCGCAGCCAGAAGGTTTGTTCATCGGGCTGGGAACATCACCCTCGAGCATGATTCGACCCTCACGCTTGAGCTCTGGATCTGGCCGCGGAATCGCACTGAGAAGGGCCCGCGTGTACGGATGGGCCGGATTGCGGAAGATCTGCTCGGTCTGGCCCACTTCGACCAGATTGCCGAGGTACATCACAACCATCCGATCAGAGACGTGCTGCACCACAGATATGTCATGGGCGATGAAGATCAGGGTTAGACCCAGATCGCGCTGCAACTCCTGCATCAAGTTGATGACCTGGGCCTGAATCGAAACGTCGAGGGCACTGACCGGCTCATCGGCGATGATGATACGAGGGCGCGTCGCCAGTGCACGGGCGATCCCGATTCGCTGACGCTGACCTCCGGAGAATTCGTGTGGGTACCGCTCCGCCTGTTCTTTTCGCAAACCAACCCGTTCCAGTAACTCTTCGACGCGGATCCGACGCTGTTCGCGATTCATCGAGCGATGATGCACACGCAACGGCTCATCGACGATCTCCTCGACCGACAGGCGCGGATTCAGCGACGAATAAGGATCCTGATAGATCATCTGGATCTCGCTACGGTAGGGCCGGTATTCCCTCCGGGACAGGTGTGTCAACTCGACCGATTCACCGCTGACAGACTGAAACTGGATCGATCCCGATGTAACTGGAACCAATCCCATCACCGCCTTACCCAGGGTGCTCTTTCCGCAACCAGATTCACCGACTACGCCGAGAGTTTCTCCCTCTCGAACTTTCAGGCTGATTCCGTCTACAGCCTTCACATCGGCAACGTGACGGGCGAAAACTCCGCCATGAACTGGAAACCAGACCCTCAGATCCTTCAGTTCGATGATCGGTGGAGTGGTGGTGGTGACTGCATCGGTATCAGTCATCGACCGCCCCTTCCTCATCGACGAGATGGCAGCGCACCTCGTGCCCCTCCCCCACCATTTTCAATGCAGGCTCATCGGTTCGGCAACGATCCTCCACCAGCGGACAGCGGGTGCAGAAACGACACCCCTCGGGCCAGTCCAAGATATTGGGGACCATGCCGGGGATCGTCTCCAGTTGTTCCTGTTTGCGATCCAGTTCCGGTCTCGGCAGACTTCGCAACAAACCCTGGGTGTACGGGTGTTTCGGATTGCCGAATAGTTGTCGCACTGGAGCCACTTCCTGAATCTTGCCGCCGTACATCACCACGACTCGATCACAGGTTTCCGCCACCACCGCCAGATCGTGCGTGATCAGCAGGATCGAAGCGCCTTGTTGTTGTTCCTTCATCTCCATCATCAGATCAAGAATCTGCGCCTGGATCGTTACATCGAGTGCTGTGGTCGGCTCATCGGCGATCAGCAGGGCCGGTTCCAGAGAAAGCGCCATGGCGATCATCACTCGCTGACGCATGCCGCCAGAGAACTGGTGCGGATAGGACGACATTCTCGCCCTCGCATCGGAGAGCCCGACCTTCTCCAGCATCTCAACCGCCCGTTCGGTCGCCTCTTGCTTGGACGCCCCGGTGTGATGCTGGATCGCTTCACGCATTTGAAAACCGATGGTGAAGACGGGGTTCAGTGCGGTCATCGGCTCCTGGAAGATCATCGCAATCTCGCGACCCCGGATCGATCTCATCTCATCATAGGAGAGCGACAGCAGATCACGTCCCTTGAAGATGGCCGACCCCTTCTCGATACAGCCGGGAGGATCGGGGATCAGTTTCAGCAGACTGAGTGCGGTCACCGATTTACCACAACCGGATTCGCCGACCAGACCGAGCACCTCCCCGGCATAAACATCGAAATCAACACCATCGACTGCACGGGCGGTCTTCCCCTCGACTGAAAAGGATGTGTGAAGATCCTTGATCTCTAGCAGCGGTCCTGCCGATCCCGATGGTGGATTTGATTTGGGTTCCATCGCCATCACCTGAGCCTCGAGAAGACCTTGGGGTCGAACGCTTCGCGCACTGCTTCCCCGATGAGCACCACCAGGAACAAGGTGATCGCCAGCGCCACCACCGGCAGCAACACCAGATGCGGGTAGATCAGGATGTACTGGAAACCCTGATTTAGCAGACGTCCCCACGATGGGTCGGTCGGTGGCAAGCCGAAGCCGAGAAAATCGAGAGATACGAGCGCACTGATGTAACTGACGAACGAAAAAGGTGCTCTGGAGATCACCGGAACCATCGAGTTCGGCAAGATGTGACGGATCATCACCTTGAAGTCACTGACGCCACTGCCGATCGCCGCCTGGACGTAGTCCCTGGCTTTCTCTCTATAGAACTCGCCACGGATCTGGTAGGTGATCGCCATCCATGATCGCAACACCACAAGCAAGATCACCAGCATCCAGAAACTAGGATCGACGATGTTGGCGATGATCATGATCAGGAACAAAAACGGCACCGAGCCCCATATCTCTATGAAGCGCTGCAAGAGGATGTCGGTCCAACCGCCGTAGTAACCCATGACGGCCCCGGCGAGGATGCCGACGATGTAACCGACCCCCAACACCATCAGTGCAAAACCGACGCTGACACGGAATCCGTACAGAAGAAGCGGTACCACATCGATGCCGGAATCGCTGGTCCCCAGAGGAGCTTCCCATGTCTCCAGGAACCGGCTCACCAGTTGTGCTTTGTCGGGAAAAATCTTGCCCTCGCCTTGCGAGAGAACTTCTGCAGTGCCTTGGAGCCCATCGGGATGGATATCCCTGACGAGCAGGATCCCAAGGACGTCGGAGATCCGCTCGTCCGTACCTCCTTCGATGACAAACAACTTCAGTCCCTTTTCGAGCGGTTGCCCGTCGACGGCCCCTACCTGGTATGTGGGTCTTCCTCCCAGCAACTGTTCGTTTCTGCCGAGCAAGATCGCTGAAGAGTAGCGCCGTGTGATGCCGGGGATCGTAAGGGACGGCCCATGGGGAGCAGTACCGGGCAAATCCAGTCGGTTCTTGTAGGGTCCGTGCCGGTACAACGGCCAGATGATGCTTGCCTCTCCGGAGGCAAAAGTCTGTTCGATGGCGCCGAGTTCCGCGATCTGGCCGCGTAGTTTCTGCAGGTCGATCCGTGCCGCCTGCAGATCCTCGATGAGCCAATCTTCCGGCTCTTCCCCGTCAGCGATCAATTCATCGATCTCCTGCTGGGTATCGCTGATCTCCAGCTCCAGCGACTTTGCATCGTTCCTGCGTCCCTCGGCGATCGGTCCAAACTCACCCAGCGGATCGGCCACAATCTTGCCAAAAGATTTGTAGTCGAGAGGTCCATCTCCTGGAATTCCAAAATCTCCGGAGCGATCAAAAGTAGAAAAGGGCCCATCCTTGAAGAAGATCCAGGTGTTGAACAGATCTCTCACCGCTGGATAGGCGGTCTGGTCGCCGTAGCGAATCATGACCGGACGATCGTTGACCAGCACTTCGAGAAACATCGAGGTGGTAAAGCAACTGGTCACGATGACAAATGAAATGTATCCACGTCGAATTGAACGAAATCTCCGAAGACGTTTCTTCGTGACAGGACTGGTCCGGACACGGATGCCACAGATGCCCAGTGCCATCCGAAACAGCCAGGGGATGCCCTTCTGGGTCAATAGAACTCCAGCGGCAAGTACCAGCAGGGTGAGCAGAAATGTCATATCGCCGCCTTCCTACTTGAACCTGATTCTGGGATCGATGAGTGCCCAGATCAGATCGCTGAAGATGTTGCCGGTCAGACGGATCAGGACCCCGATCACGAGGATTGCGAGGATGATCGGATAATCACGACTAATGATCGAGTCATAGCCGAGCAATCCCATTCCAGGGATGTTGCACACCTTTTCGATGAGAAAGGAACCGGCAAAGAGCAATCCGAGAAAATGGCCGATCCCGGCAGTGATCGGAATCAACGAGTTGCGCAGGGCATGAACGTAGATCACGCGCCGCTCGGTCAGACCCTTGGCAAATGCCGTCCTGACGTAATCGGCGCCGAAGTTATCCAGCAGCGAGTTTTTCATCAGCACCGTCATGCTGGCGAAGGAGCCGACCAGATAGCCAAACATCGGCACCAGGGTGTGCTCGATCTGATCGATGACACAGCGCAGGTACTGGCCCTGCTGCCACCATTGATTCCAATCCGCGGAGCGGAAACCACCGAGTGGCACCAGATTCCAGTAAGACCCTCCACCTAGCAATACCAGTAGCAACAGGCAAGCGACGAACCCGGGAGTCGCATATCCGAGAAACACCAGCACGCTGGTCGCGGTGTCAAAGGTACCCCGGTGACGGGTCGCCTTGGAAATCCCCAGCGGGATACAGACCAGCCAGGTGGCAAGATAACCGATCAACCCGAAGTAGATGGAGATGGGAAACTTCGAGATGATGACGGTGAGAGCGTCCTTGTTGTAGGTGAAGGATCTGCCGAAATCTCCCTGGAGAATACCGCTGAGGGCATTCTTCACATGGTAATAAGATCCGTTACGGTTGGCCTCGATATTCAAAGAAGAGAGATGCTGTTGGAGAGACCGGTAGGAGTCCTCCTGCACCAGCAATTGGCGTTTACACACTGCGGTGATGCCTGCTTCACCACTGTCCTCATCGGTGATCGGGCGCATGAAGCGAGAACCCGACAGTGACCAGTCGAGGCGGGAGAGGAGTCGATTCAACTGGGACCGACGCGAGACTCCATCGGACAGTAATCGGTCCGCCTCGATCGTTTCTTCACGAAAACGAATTCGATCAGCAGCGGTCACCTCGATCAGAATTGTATCGCCACTGAGAAGAAGTTCGCCGTCGATCAGTGATTGCTGAAGTCGATTCTCCGCTTCCCTGAATTCATTCCACAGTTGCTGCGACTGCAGCCAGAATTCTGAATCACGACGACGATAATCGAGAGTCACAGGCGACCTGGTCTTCTTCGGGTAGACCCCGAGCCATTGCAGGTACGCCAACGGAATCGGTTGATCGAGGTTGTAGTATGCCTTCAGTTCATCGCGCGCCTTCTCGTCGAGACCGGCGCTTTCGCCATCCATGCCACCAATGCCACCACCGGCTTCCCCGGCGGCAGCAGCTCGCATCTGATTTTCAAGTTGCTCGATCGGGCCACCAGGAGTGATACGCAATACCGCATAAACGATGAAGGTGATGACTAAAAAGGTGAGCGGGACCAGCAGTAATCTGCGGGTAAAGTACGTCCACATGCCACTCATCGATCAGTGCCTCCCCGGCGCACGCAACTCTTCGAGAGGACCCTATTCCTTGACTTCTTCACCGGCCTCCATGCGAGCCTTGACGCCCCATGGATCGATCACATCGGGACCGACGGGAAGGGTGGTTCCGTCCTTCTTGGCTTTCGTCAGGCGTTGCTGCATCTCAGGGGTGGTCCACCAGTAGGTCCAGAGGGAATGGTCGTCGCCGGTTCTCGACAGGATCTTCTGGGGCTGACCAAAATGATTCAAGGACAAGATACGCTCGAAGGGACCGTACCAGGTCAAAGCGACTGGATGTTCCTTGAAAATGAGGCCGTCGATCTTTCTCATGTATTCGGTCTGTTCGTCGATGTCAAAGGTACGGTCGTACTGCTCCATCAAGCGATCTACCTCATCGATGGCGACACCGGAAATGTTGTTGTTGTATGGCTCATTGGCAATATCTCCATGCCACGAAGTGATGGGATTGGGAAACAGGATCCCTCGCCAGGCCTGCATGTGGACCGTGAACTGACGTTCGCCGATTTTTTTCATCAGAGTATTGTAGTCGAGCCGTTTCAGCTTCATGCCGATACCGATCTTGCGCAATCCCTCCGCGATCACCTGGTGAATCCGGGTCGAAGAAGGAGAACCGTACTCGATGGTGAACTGCAGAGCCTTGCCGGTCTTCTCGTGCACCCGGATGCCATCATCGTTACGCTCGGTGTATCCGGCCCGATCGAGGAACCGTTCGGCACGGCGCGGGTTGTAGCGAATCATCCGGTTGTCCGGATTCCCCCACCGACCGCCGGGATAATAACTGTCGATGTACTCGTACTGGTTGAAGAACAACTTATCGAACAGGGTTTTCCGATCGACACCATAGCAAAATGCCAGCCGCACGTTCTTGTCGTCGAACGGCCATTGACGCATATTCATCATGTAGCCAGAGAAAGATTGCGGCTGCTCATTGTAGATCTTTTGCTTGCGGATCCAGCCTTTCCTGACCGCCTCGAAGCCGGTTTCTTCTGCCCACCGCTGCGCCCTCAACACCTTGTAGTAATCGAGTTCTCCCGCCTTGAATTTCTCGAACGCCAGTTCTCTGTCACGAACGACGATCAACTGGATTTTATCGAAATTATAGCGGCCCTTCGCACGACGCGTATCCCATCCCCACCAGTCTTCATTCCGATAGAGGGTGACAGAAATCTCCTGTTGGATGCTGTCCTCTCGAAGAATATAAGGTCCCGACCCTGGAATCATCTTCCAGTTGAACTCGTCGAGGTACACATCACCGGGAATACGAATCTGCTCTGCTGGATAGATGACGAGGCTGGCGGAAAAGTAAATCAGCAGGCGCCAGTTGAGTTTCCTGGTCTTGACCGAGATGGTCATTTCATCGTGAACCACCGGTGTCTCGTACATGTCGGTGAAGAGTTTGGTACTCGAAGGGTCCTTGATATCGGGATCCATGATGTGCTCGAAGGAAGCCAGCACATCATCGGCAGTCACCTTCGTTCCATCGGAAAATCTAGCCCGCTCATCGATCCGGAACCAGAACACCTGGTGATCTTCGTTTTTCTCGATGATCCAGTGGGATGCGAGCCCGGGTAACCATTCGAGGGTCTCGGGATGGATCACGAGGAGCCGATCATGGGTCAACCCGTAGATATCCGTGATCGTTGTCAGATTCGAGTTGGGTCCATCCATGCGAAGAGTCGGCAAGAAGTTGGGGATGCTGGTGCGGAGTACGCCACCAGGGACTGCATCCGGGCTGCCGAGGATCTCAAATGACGAGTTAGTGGTCCAGGTTCTGCCGTCGATCTCGACGGTGTCGTAATCCGCAAGGACTCCGGGAGTGAAGAGCGCCAACAGCAGGCAAATCAGAGATACGACATGAAATGGGGAATGGGACATCAGGTACTCCGAATCTGGGTATTCGAACACGAACGGCCCGGTCGCTGGGCGGCCGGGCCGATGTCGAGCAAGTTCAAAATGCTGAGATTCACCATCCGGTCGTCCTCGGTGAGAGGCGATGGACAGTGTATCACCGAAGTCACTCCTGGACTTCCGGTTCCTGCTCCTGCTCTCCCTCGACCTTGTCTTCCTTCTCCTTCTTGACCTTGGCGCGCTTCTTGACCTTCAACACGCGGGTCTTGGGCAATCCGATGGGGAAGTCTTCTCCCTCGGTGAAGCGTCCCTGAGCTTCCAGTTGAAGGATGCGTTCGTAGCGAGTCAGGACATTTCGAGTTCCCTTGAGCCCGTCACCGGTCTTCAGGGTCCTGTGAATCGACATCTTCTGCTGCTTCCCACCGGAACACTCCGGCATCATGCATGCTGGGCTCAGATCCTCGACCGTATCGACAACGATCGGGGCAAATCACCTGAACCTGCCGGTCGCAACCGACAGCACCCAGTGACGGTTCAGGATAACGGCCTACCCTGCTATCGGCAAGGGAAGCCGGCCATCTGGCGGGGGTTGCCGGGTCGCGGCCATAAGCCCATGATCGCTGCGGAAAGCGGGCAGAGGATGAAATTCCGCACCATCGCCATCTTGATCAGTTTCGGGATCGCCACATCGATCATGGCGCTGCTCTGGCGATCGCCACTGCCGGGACGGGCGGATCTGGTCATCGGAAACGGTACCGATCCAGGCTCGCTCCACCCCCACCGCGCCACAGGCAACCCCGAGGGGCGCATCATCCGGGCGATTCATGAGGGGCTGGTGCTGCTCGATCCGGAAACACTCGATCCGATGCCCGGCTGCGCAGAGTCGTGGCAGATCTCTGCAGACGGAAGGCATTACCAGTTTCAGATTCAACACGGTTTGCGCTGGTCTGACGGCACCCCTCTCGATGCGGATGATTTTGTTCGATCATGGCTCGATCTCATCGACCCGCTCCAGGGGGCACCTTATGGCGACCTGCTGGAGTCGGTGACAGGCGCTCGCCAGTGGAGAAACGGTACCGGAGAGCGAGAGCAGGTCAGAATTCAATCGCTCGATAGCACATTGCTCGAGATCGAGTTCGACCATCCCGTGCCGTGGTTTCTGTACCTTTGCGCCCAGACACCACTGCAACCGGTGCATCCTGATTCTGCTGGCCGCGCGGGTCCTGGTATCGCAACCAACGGTCCCTGGATGCTCACACGCTGGAGCCTCCGGGACAGGATCCGCATCGAAACGAACCCGGAATATCGAGGGCCTTCGAGACCAACACTGAAGTCGATCGACTTCCTGGCCGCAGAATCCGCCAATACCCAGCTCAACATCTTCGCTGCAGGGCTTTCCGACTGGACGGTTCGGGTTCCCGCCGCGGCCATTCCCATCCTGCGATCCGATCCGATCTGGTCGCCGCGCTGGAGGGCAGATCCTTACCTGGGGATCTCCTTTTATCGACTCAACCTGGAGCGTCCTCCCCTCGACGATCCTGCAGTGCGTCGCGCTCTCTCCCTCTCCATCGATCGCCAGCAACTCTGTCGCGATGTGCTCGGAGGCGACCCTGAACCTGCTTACGGTTTCGTTCCATGGCCATCCCCCGCCATCGAGAGGCAGCAACAAAAACTGATCGATCGCGGAATCCCCTCGGCACTGACTTCAGGGTTGCCCGGGTATCGAGCAATGGTTGCCATCGGCAGTGAATACAACGGACTGCACGGGGTGATCCCGGCTCACCAGGTCGCTTCCGAGGATTGGCCCCGGCTCGGCTACGATCCCCGAACAGCGCGCGAGTTGCTGTCCGAGGCTGGCTGGCGAGTTCCCGGATCAACGGAGGGCCGGGAGATCCCGACCCTGGAAATTCTTCACCCGTCAGGATCGACCAGCAGCCTGGTCGCCCAGTGGCTACAGCTGGCGTGGAAGCGTGAGCTGGGACTGGACTCGACGATCCAGACCCTCGAGTGGCGCAGTTTCCTCGATGTCCAGCGCGCCGTCGACTACGACATCTCTCGCAGCAATTGGATCGCCGACTATCCGGATCCGGCGACCTTTCTGACCCTCTTCACCAGCGATTCTCCCAACAGCAGAACCGGCTGGTCGGACTCCGAGTACGATCAGTCGGTCGCTCTCGCCCTCGCCGAGGGGGACCCTGAACTTCGAATGCAGTTGTGGCAGCAAGCTGAGAAGATCCTGCTCGAGCGAGGCCCCGTCTTGCCGCTGTGGTCGATGACTTCCGGAAACCTCGTCTCTGAAGAGGTGACGGGCTTCTTTGCCAATCCCCTCGATCAGCATGACCTTCGTGCGATCGGTAGGAGATCTCGATGAGCCGCTTGTTACTGAAAAGACTCGGCGCCTCGCTCGTGACCATCTGGGCGGTTTTCACCATCTCATTTTTCATCATACGAGCGGCCCCAGGGGGCCCATTCGATGCAGATCGAGACCCACCTCCAGATGTGAAACGTGCCATCGAGGAGCGCTACGACCTCGATGCACCGCTGTGGAGTCAGTACCTCGCCCAGATACAGGGCTGGATGATGCTGGATCCAGGCCCATCCCTGCGTCAACCGGACCACGATGTCGCCAGCATCCTTTCGGCAGGCCTTCCCATCTCATTGACGATAGGAGGGCTTGCTCTGCTGCTGGGGACAGCGGTCGGGATATTTCTGGGTCTGATCGCAGCGTTGCGGGTCGGAGGTTGGCTCGATCATCTGGTCGTGGTGATCGCCTCCGTGGGCATATCGTTACCGCTCTATGTGATCGCTGGCATGCTGGTGCTGGCGGTCTCCTTCGGCCTCGGTTGGTTGCCGCCAGCGGGGTGGGAATCGGTTCCCTCGCTGATCATGCCAGTGCTTTGCCTGGCACTGGCGCCGGCGGCCCAGGCTGCTCGTCTGGTGCGCAGTGGCCTGATCGAGATGAGTTCAGAAGAGTTCGCGCGCACCGCACGTGCCAAGGGGATCTCACCCTTCCGGGTGCTCTTTCGCCACTGTCTTCGACCAGCCCTGATCCCGCTCGTTGCCACACTGGGTCCGACGGCCGCAGCCTTGCTGACCGGCTCGCTGGTGATCGAACAGATCTTTGCCATCCCTGGCGTCGGGATGCACTTCATCCAGGGTGCGCTCAACCGTGATTACCCCCTGGTGCTGGGGGCGGTGCTGCTCTACACGGTCCTGCTGCAACTGATGACCTTGCTGGCAGATCTGATGCTGCTCTCGCTCGATCCGAGATTGCGCGGAGATGCCGCATGATCAGATTCCGCACCACTCGATCACCGATCCCAACACTATGCATCTGCTGGCTGTTGCTGACCCTGCTGGTGGCACTCATCACGCCGATCTTGCCGGTTGCATCGCCGGACACAGCCGCCCCTGAACGAGCCTGGTCGGCACCGGGTGATGGCCATCTACTCGGCACCGACGCACTGGGCCGCGACCTCTTCAGCAGGATCCTCTGGGGCTCGAGGATTTCTCTCGCCTGCGCCGCTGCCGGTGCTTTCACGGCACTGATTTTCGGCGTCAGCTGGGGACTGCTGGCAGGTGGAGGAACAGCGAGGCGAGACAACTGGATGATGCGCGTGGTCGACCTTCTGGATTCGGTGCCCGTGGTGTTCCTGGTCATCCTGCTGGCCAGCGTCGCGAGGGGCTCTGCCTGGCAACACGCAGGAGGAGGGCTGGCTCTCTTCTTCGTGGTTCTGGGCATCGTCTACTGGACACCGATGGCGCGAGTCGTCCGGGGCGAAACCCGAGCACTCGCGAGACGAGAGTGGGCGGTCGCAGCCACAGCTCTGGGTACACCGAGCAGCAGGATCCTGTGGCGGCAAATCCTTCCCAACCTGATCCCTACCATCCTCGTCACCGTCACCCTCATCATTCCTCGGGTGCTTCTGTTCGAGGCGTTTCTGTCCTTCCTGGGACTGGGTGTTCAGGCTCCAGAGGTTTCCTGGGGCACTCTGGCGAGAGATGCTTTCGAGGTGCTCAACCCTGTCCACACCGCATGGTGGATGGTCGCATTCCCATCCATCGCGCTGGCGCTGACGCTGCTGGCCCTCAATATCCTGGGAGACGCATTGCGCAGCGATCTCGACCCGAAACTGCGCCGCTAGTCCTTCATCTTGGGATCAAAGGCATCGCGAAGGCCATCGCCGAGCAGGTTGAAGCCGAGCACCGTGATCATGATGGAAAGACCGGGAAAGATCCCCATCCACGGCATATCGACCCAGTACTCCTTGGAATCGACCAGCATCCGACCCCAGGAGGGGGCCGGTGGCGGCAATCCGATGCCGAGAAAGGAGAGCCCTGCCTCTGCGAGAATGTTACCGGCGATCATCAGGGTGGAAACCACCACGACCGGGCCGAGACAGTTCGGCAGCACATGCCCGATGAGGATGCGAGTATCACTCTGTCCCAGCGCTCTGGCGCCGAGCACGAACTCACTGCCACGAAGTGAGATCACCTGCCCGCGGACGATTCGAGCCACTCCGGGCCAGCCCACAACACCGAGTGCGGAGAAGATGACGATCTCATTGGGCTTCTCGAATACCGCCAGTATGCCGATCATCAGCAGCAAACTGGGGAATGCAAAGAAGGTGTCGGTCAATCTGGAGATCAGGGTATCGACCAGTCCACCACGAAAGCCAGCCACGCTGCCAAGGATCAATCCGATCAGCACCGCAACGATGGTCCCGACAAGGCCCACCCGAAGCGAGATCCCGGCGCCGTAGATGATGCGAGTCAGCACATCACGGCCCAGTTCATCGGTGCCGAGTGGATGTCCGGGGATCCCGGGAGGTTGCTGATACTGGTCCTTGTCTCGGAACTGTTCGGCGAATTCGTAGGGGCCAGATCCGTCTGCATGCGAGGGCACCAGCATCGACGGGAAGAACGCCAGCAAGACGACGATCAGCACCACCACAGCCCCCGCCATCGCGAGCACATTGCGTCGCAAGCGCCGGAAGGCCATCTGGGTCGGGGATTTTCCTCGGTTAGTTGCGGTCATCACGCACCCTCGGATCGAACCAGGCATACGAGAGATCCACCAGCAAGTTGACCCCGACAAAGACAAAAGACATCAACAGGATGCCGCCTGTGACCAGTTCCCTGTCACGTTGCTTGATGGCTTCCACCACCTCACGCCCGAGGCCTGGCAAGGCAAAGACTGTTTCCGTCAAAACAGCCCCCACCAGCAGATAACCGAATGAATTGCCGACGACCGTGACGATCGGGATCGCAGCATTTCGCATCGCATGCTTCAGGATGACCACGGACTCCGCCAGACCCTTCGATCTGGCAGTGCGGATGTAGTCCTGCGTCAACACATCGAGCATCGCAGAGCGACTGAGCCTTGCGATGGTAGCCGACGAAAGCAGTCCCAGGGCGGTGGCTGGCATCGCGAGACTGGCCAGCATCGTGGCCCAGTTTTGGTCGTTGAAACCTGTTCGTGGAAGATCAAGGATCGGAGCCACATAGATGATCATCAGGATTCCAAGCCAGAACACAGGCATCGAGACACCGATGATCGCCACCAGCATCGATACATAATCGATCACAGTCCTGCTATGAACGGCAGAGAGAACGCCCGCACCGATGCCGACAAAGAGTGCAACGAGCATGGAAAGGAACGCCAGACGAAGCGTCACGAAGAAGGCGTCCCCGAGGATCTCGTTGACGCTCTTTCCCGCCTTGACATCCGATACACCGAGATCGAAGCGGGTGAAGAGCCGCCAGAGGTATCTCCCGTACTGCACCGGAAGTGCATCGTTGTAGCCGCGAGACTCGTTGTAGGCATCGACTTGAGCTGGTTCAGCCCTTTGTCCCATGCGTATGCGCCCTGGATTACCCGGAATTGCCGCATTCAGCAGGAATACGATGAGGGTCACCATCAAAATGACCGGTATCGCCTCGAGCAGTCGTCGCAAGGTGAATGAGAGCACTGAACCTCGTTACTGAGCACCGGGGTTGTTGAGTTCAACGAGGTGCCAGCGAACATGGTTGCCCTGGATGTCGTCGCACATGCCGGTGGGATTGAAGTTCCGCACGTAGGGTTTTTTCAGGATGGTCTCTCGCCCGAACAACAGGAACAGCCACGGGCTATCCTTCAGGATCAAGCGTTCCGCTTGCTGCAACAGATCAATCCGTTGTTCCATGTCAGTGATCAGGTAGGACCTGTCGATCAGAGCGTCGACCTGCGGATTGTCGTAAAAGGACACGTTTCCGTTGGGCCCCTTGTTCTTGGAATGAAAAAGGAATGCGAGAAAGTTCTCCGGGTCCGGGTAATCCGCAACCCAACCGAGTCGAAAAAAGGGTGGCTCTCCTGAATCGGTGGCCTCGATGAAGGCGCCCCAGTCGAGCATCCTCAATCCGATGGGGATCCCCGCCTGTTTCAGGTCTTCCTGCACGACCTGAGCGATCTTGGCATTGTCGCCCTGGGTATTGAACCAGAGATCC
>Ga0310120_10000798_pt1 | contig 24497 bp, 19 predicted proteins | sample CB27_AW_983_MG_FD_203506 | JGI IMG/M metagenome (GOLD analysis project Ga0310120, IMG submission 203506) | Marine microbial communities from Western Arctic Ocean, Canada - CB27_AW_983 | ecosystem: Environmental > Aquatic > Marine > Oceanic | place: Canada: Western Arctic Ocean | collected...
ACCTCGAATGGGTGTCCTCCACGTCAGCTTAAGCTGCTCCGGCAAAGCTTCCACGATTCCTGTTTCGTTCCAAACAGCAAGACGATCCGTGCCACGCCACTGAGGCCAGTCTTCGGCCGGCACCGACGCGCTAAATGATGTCAGAAACAAAGTCAGCGCCCCAAGATACGCAAGAGATTTACACTGCTCTAATTGCCGTTTCCTCACGCTGACATCCTCTCGGTCTTGCCTATTGATCATCCCCAGAGCCTGCCGCAGCTTTTCGCATGTCCTCTTCGAGAATCCGCGCACCTCCAAGGATGCCCTGAAAGGAATAGTTCGCTTCATGACAGGCATATTCATAGACGCGGTCTTGACTCGCCGGCCAGACGTACTCACCGCCCCACGGCGCAGTCCACACTGTCGGGTCATCCACTGTGAACTGATACAGCAAGGTACTCTCATCGAGGCGTGTGAATCGCTCGACAACATGCAGATTCCTTGAGGCGCCGCCAAGCGCAGGAGAATCGTTAAAGTTTGTCGTATCCACCACCAACGTGTCTCCATCCCATCGACCAATCGAATCCCCTAACCAATGTCGAATCTCTGATGGAACATGCTCTTGGTTCATCCTCACAATACGTGCATCATGGACCATTTCAACAAAGATCAGCACGTAGTCATCCGTCTGGACAATCTTCTTCAAGTTGTTATAAAGAACGGGAAGCATTGGTGGTCCACCAACTGAACCGAACCCAAGAAGACAACGTTCTGCTAACGGCCTGATTTCCGGATCATCGTATGGACCCGATGCGTTTAAGTCATCAGCCAGCCACCAAGCGGTACCTGTATTAGGTCGAAAAAACGTAGCCCGCTGCACAGCAGTAGACCGTGCCTTATCTGTCATTGGTGGACGACGTCCATTGGGGGGATTCGTAATGATCGATGTGCGCCACTTCCCATCCACCTGAAATACATCAGTCCCACGATCAATCCAGAAGCTGTTGTAGCCACCAACGTTACCGGCGGCCCCCGCGGACCCATCGCCTCCGGCTGGTGGCGCGACGCGGTCAGGGTCACCGGCTTCTGCTGTGAAGTTCCCACCCCGTTCGTCCGAACCAGCCGCACCAATCCCAAAAAACGCTCGAAGGGCGGAAGGGTCAGCCTGTACGGTAGCCGCCTCTTCACTTGTGAGTGCGGGACGATCCCCGAAACGCTCAGGCCTTTGTAAAGGCGTCAATGTCGCCGTATCAAATGTTCCTGACAGATCAGGTCGGCCACTTGGCGTTCGCAAGATATCGTCCTGCGCAACAACCTCAGAGGGGAAAAACGCTAACAAAAACCCAACGGCGCCTACTACCTGTCGACTCAGCATCAAAAACTCCCTTGTGGAAAATCAAGAAGCCCTATCTCTGGGCATCAGCCGTACGTTCCTGCTCTCTCGCCCCCGCTAGAATATTGTAAAGACCATAGTTTCCTTCATGACATGCATACTCATAGACCGGATACTCACTCTGCACCATAGGAATTCGATAGGTCCATGGTCTGTCCCAAGCATTCGGGTCCTGAACGGTCACTTCGTACATCAACGTGCCATCTGAAACCCGAGAAAACCGTTCAACTAAATGAAAATCAGCAGTGGTCACCCCACCACGAAAACTTGTCTCACGCAGGAAATTCGTAGTCTCAACTACCAACGTATCACCTTCCCAATGGCCGCGGGAATCCCCCATCCATTGCCGGAACTCATCCGGCAAATGCGGCCGGCCATCAAGCGGAACAACACGGGCGCTGTGCACCATTTCATTGAACAAGACCACGTGATCGGCCGTTTGAACTACCTGCACGTTCTGGTTATAACCACCAGGTGTCATGGGTGGTCCAGAGTTGAAACCCAACAGGCACCTAACCGCGAACATCCCGGGGCCAAGGTCCTCAACGAAGCCACCATAAGTAGGCGAATGCCTATCGACACCCTCGCGCGCTTCTCGCTCCGCCGAACGCTCGGCCTCCGCAACTGAAGTCAGAGGCGGTACTCGTCCATTTGGGGGATCAATCACCAAGGACGTCTGGTTCGTTTCGCTGACTTTTTCACCTGGATCGAACCAGAATTGATTGTAGTTTCCCACGCCGTCAGCCGGTTCCTGATCATCCCGTACAGCAAAAGCCGCTAATCGATCTGCTTCAAATTGGGCGGCTTCTTCTTCGGTAAAGAACGCCTGCTCGCTCAATTCTTCAGCCCTCTCAAATGGAGTCAACGTGCGAAAATCCCAGACCCCGTTTAAGTCTGGCGTTCCCCAAGACGTACGGGGTATATCACTTCCAGATTCCTGACCAGCGATAGGTGCTGAGAAAACAGCCAGCACCACAATTGTCAATACGGCAGACACAACCGGGAACATGCGATCCATTACGTGACCTCCCTTTTTCGTAGAGTCAAAGAATCTGACTCAAAACACTGACCAATCCTATCGCTCCTTCACCGCAGACGCCATCTTTTCGAATAGTTCCATCACTATTTATTCCTATCTCCATTGGTTCTAAGATGTAAACATGAACTGCAGACGAGGACTTGTCTGTCGGTAAAGTGGATTACGGCAAGTATGACGGATTCACAGCGACTACCTGTAAACCTCCGGAAATCCAGGGTGGCCCGATGGTCACACAGAGACCCAATCGAGCAAGGGAATCCATTTCCCAAACACGACGATTTGTATCACGAATGGGAAATGGCGACTCGATTGGCGATGGCGGCGTTAGACACCTACGATGCCCAATTAGCACCATCAGACATGGGGCCCTTTGATGCGAACACCTATCGAGAAAGGCTTGTCGCGCTCGCCGTTACGAGATTTGACACTTGGGCTCAGCGTGGCAAGTCAGTGATTCGGAGTCAATCCATGCTCAGAGACTATGAAGACTGGCTGACGAAGTACTCAGAAAATTGGCTAATCTACGTCGCCGACACCTGCCCGCATGTGAACGCAATCCACGTCCTTCGACAGCGGTTAGCCAAGCATGTTAAACGATGGATACTCGAGGCTCGCACACAACTAAAGTAACGGCTACGATTCGTAGTACTGTTTGTACATTCCTCGTCGAAACAGCCAACCTCCTAACGGTCCGAGCCATCCCAAGACGTAGTACATGTAGCCAAGGTCCATGAGTTCAATCAAATTCCCATCAATGTCTTTTGCAAAAAAGAATGAATGGCCGCGTGGTGATCGTTCCGGACGGCTCACGCATTCAACACCCTTACTAATCAAATAGTCGTACCATTTCTTTGTATTTCGAACGTTAAAAGAAATATGCGTTAACCCAACACGATTCCATGGAATATCAACCGTTGGTACGCTTGGTTGAAACTCAAATATTTCAAGAACCGTACCGCCGGGGACCCGAATCCAACCCACCTTACAACTCGGCCGGTCCGCTTCAACCCCAAAGAAAGTTCTAACACGGTCGGAGGGTTGGTCCGCCACACCAACCAACGGACACCGAAACACATTCCAATAAAACTGCACGGTCTCATTGAAGTCCGAGACAGTAATTCCGCAATGGCTAAAAGATCGAACTCTCACACTGTACTCCTTAGCTCGGTCTCAGCAATGTGGGCCGCTACTCTCAGCGCCTGCGCCGCAATAGTTAGTCCAGGATTTACGGCAGCCGATGACGGAAAAAATGAGGCGTCAACAACAAAAAGATTTTCGACGTCGTGAGATCGACAGTAAGAATCCAAGACAGATGTTTTCGAATCGTGGCCAAAACATAGGGTTCCACATTGATGAGTCGTGTTTTTTTTCCCATGCGAGTGAGTCACGACTAACCAAAATCCGAGACGCTTGAGAATTCGCTTCATCTCAGCGACGAGTTGTCGGTGTGCACCGCGGTTATTCGGGCTGTAATCCAGGCATATGCGACCATTCGTGTCAACTCGAACTTGGTTCTGAGAGCGGGGCAAATCTTCGGTAAGCGCCAACCAATCCATTCCACGGGAAACCCACGCGTCATAGGCCCAAAGAGGCAACCATGGTACGACCGTCTGTGCCATAACACCATGAGTCCTACCCTGTGACTGCAGCTGTCCTAGCGGAAACCCGTTGTCAGGACCGTGAAGATAGAAATCATTGATCGCCACTGTCTTCTGGAACACTGTCTGATTCTTTCGAAAGGGATGAAAACCCTGCATCATCGTCGCGAGGTGAGCCATATAACGTTTTCCAACTAATCCTGATGAATTTGCCAAGCCCGTGGAGTGTTTCGCTGTTGCCGAGCGCAGGAGAAGCGCTGCGGAGTTCACAGCACCGCATGAAACAATGAAAAGCGAAGCCTCAACGCGTTCGGTAATTCCCCCACGGTCCACCTCAACAGCAGCAATCTTCGATTCGGTAGCGTCTACCAATAGGCGGCGAGCGAAGGCGTTTGTCCAAAGCGTCACGTTCGGTTTTCCAATTAATGGTCGAACACAGCAGACGTCCGCTTCACTCTTTGCATGAAACTGACATGGAAACGAGTTGCATGTGTCACAAAGAATACAACCGTCCGGTTTTCCAGGATCACGTAAGCCAAGCGGCAAAGGCGACGGGTGAAGTCCTTGTGACCGAAGACCCTCAATCGCCTCGTTCATCTCAACCGAATGAGGAATTGGTGCATAGGGGAATGCCTCACGTTTCGCCTCGGATGGGTCAACTCCGCTTTCGCCATGCACCTGGTATAGCTCTTCCGCCTGTTCGTAAAATGGCTCCAGTGTGTCGTAATCAATCGGCCACGCTGGCGAAATGCCATCAACATGCTCTATTGCTTCAAAATCTTCTCTGCGAAACCGGTAAAGAACACTACCCCAGAACTTCGAATTACCACCGACACAATAGTGCATATAGGGAGTGAACAGTTTGCCGTGACTGTCGCGCCATTGTTCAGTGGTCCGGTACCGAAGTTCCTTCCACACCGAAAACGGACTCCTGTTTTCAGGTTCTTGAGGAACGAAGCCACCACGTTCCAGAATAAGCACACGAGCAGATGTCTCAGCTAAAGCTTTCGCCATCGTCCCACCACCGGTTCCACTACCAATGATGACAACGTCGTAGCGCTCGGTTCCCATCGGCTTATCCAGCGAGGTCAGTGCCCCGAAAGATTATCCAATGCAACCGGACCAGTGAGTCCGTTGCTTCGATAAATCTGATCCATGAGCCTCTGGTCAGAGATTGCGGTCTCTACACTCATCTCAGGAGTACGTTGATGACGAATCGCACCAATGAAATCTCGATACATCGCTCGATAACCCCTCATGTCACGAAACCCGGGAAACACAAACTTCGGCATTCCACGACCACGCACCAACACAAAGGCACCATTCGATTCAAACGAAATAATGCCATCTCGACCGAACAACTTCGATAATCGAAGCCCTCTGAAGAGTGATGGAACTTCGCGTGAATAAAAGAGTGCGCCTACAGCTGCATTGTCATAATGAAATGCAACTAGCATGCTCTTGGCCCTCCGGTCAGGCCCTGAAGGCACGAGCATCGGTTGATATCCGTGCGCCGACGTGATGACTGGGCCGAGACTATTCGCGAGATGCAACCAGTGAATACCTTCCTCAAAAAACGCGTCTCCGCCGGCAAACGTCTCGTCGTTTCGCCAGTCATTGGCCGTTTTCAGCTTCTTGGCAAGCGTCGTGAAATGTGCAAACACCAAATCGCCAATGGCCTGCTGCTGCAGTAGTCGGCGCAAACAAATCGCCAGCGGCTTGTAATGATCGTTTTCGCCAACGAGCACGACCCTTTTTACCTGATCGCGAACCTCGCAGACACATTCGTAGTCTCCGAGACGCAAAAACGCCGGCTTTTCCACAAGGACATGTTTGCCGGCAGAAAGTGCCTCAAGGGTAAGTTCTAAGTGAAAACGCGGCGGAACGGCCACAACGACCGCATCGACTGAAGGGTCTTCAATAGCCGCGCTGTAGCCAGCATAGCCACGAAAGCCTCGATACCTTTTTCGATACGTCTCAGCCTTCTCGACATCACGGCTCGCATAGCCACAGGCTATGTCAGTCCGGAGCTGACGAAGATGCCGACTGTGGACTTGAGCAATAAATCCGCAGCCCAGAAAAACGATTTTTAACGGCCGACCCACACAATCATTATCGTGTATTCGACGCTGCGTTACGGTCTCATTCGAACGTACTTCTGCAGTTTCCTCGGACGGGGCTCCCCACCATAGATATTTCCATGACGATCAACCGCCACAAATTCTGCTCCATTTCCAGCCACGTCACGCGGGTCACCCCAAGGATAGAGAATAAACTCGGTTACCCAGCCAGTTTCTACCTCACCGATGCGGATACCCATCTCCCATCCAGGATTCTGGACATTGTCAGACTCTGAATCTGCCACGTAAATTCTGCCGTGCTGGTCAAAAAATACACCACTCGGGCGTCCAAATTGATTCCATTGAGCCAAAAACTCACCATCTTGGGTGAATATTTGTACGCGATTATTTGAACGGTCGCCCACGAAAATTCGGCCGTCGGCATCCATCGCGATGGCATGCAGTGTCCGAAATTCACCAGGTCCATACCCAGTCTTTCCCCATTCTGTTAGGTAGCGCCCATCCTCCGAAAACTTGACGACTCTATTATTCGTAGCGTTCGCGTGTCCGTCCGCGACAAAAATGTCCCCATTGTCCGCAACGACTACGTCGGCTGGAGCGTTGAAATGGTCAGGCCCAACACCAGCCACACCTGGGGTGCCGAGAGTCATCAACACTTCTCCGTCTGGACTGAACTTGACCACCTGATGACCTCTCGTCCCTGCAGGTGTTCTGGACTCAGCGACCGCATCGGTGACCCAGACATTCCCGTCTGAATCGACATCGATCCCGTGCGGCCAGATGAACATGCCACCGCCAAAACTCTGCACGACGTTACCGTCAAGATCAAACTGAACAACCGGGTCAAGGTCAGAATCAAGGCATTCATTCCCAAAGCGTTCCGGTGCCGACGCATCACAGCGAATGACAGCCCAGATGTGATCGCCACTATCGTCGGTCGTTACACCACCAACGGCTCCCATCTGACGCCCGTCTGGAAGTTTGGCCCAACCTTCAACCTGTCGATATGGATTTGGAATGACCTGCCCAAAAACATCGGCCCCGAAAAATAAAATAACCACTGCCGCAACACATACACTCAACGAACGTGAACTTCCCTGCATCATGATCACACCTCACTGTCCAACTCTTACACGAGCCCAACTCGACTCTGAAGAACATGCGGAATTGACCGCGCTCACAAAACTACAATCAAAACTAGCCAATCATCACTGTACGCGCCAGTTGCACGTTGTGCTCAAGAAACGTTTGTTTCACCTCAAGCTCTTCGACCGTCGGCTGAACATATCCATTGACGTCGGTCGCCCTCGACGTGAGCGTATGCTCTCCAGGCGTCGCACCATCCCACGTGAAATTAAAGAACTTCCAGGCGTACTTTTCAGCCGTTGTTGCTGGGTCAAGAGTGGCCGGCTGCCAAGGCCCATCATCAATTTTCACTTCAACCGACTCGATTGGCGTTCCATCGTGCAAAATGACACCAAACACGTTATGGCCATTATTGCGTTCCGTAACGCGCGCAATGAAAGACTTCAGCCGCATCGTCGTAATTGCAGTTTCTTTCCATTTCATTTCGCCATTGACCATTTCACCCTTCAACGTGCGATACCAGCGTGCTTGGTACTTGCCAAGGTACTGGTCTTCCTGGACATGAATCTCCGACAGAAACTTTACGTTCGGCGCGCCATACCAACCCGGCACAAGCAACCGTAGTGGTCGTCCCTGGTGTGCCGTTAGAGGTTCACCATTGAGCGCGTAGGCCAGCAAAGGTTCTTCCGAAAGCGCTCGATCGCGCGGAAGACTCCGACCATATTGCTGATCAACGGTATAGCTTCTCCCACGGAACTCAACTTCTTCTTCCCCATGATCGGCGCCGAAAAACACAAATTCTCTCGCCTCAGTCTTCACACCAGCCCGCTCGAGCACAGCACGCAGCGGAACACCCGTCCAACGACCGTTACTCGAAAGTCCATTGAGCGGCCCCCTGTTTCCCGAACACTCGAACCCAAACACCAGCTCTCGATTCGGCATCGCCCGTAGATCCGCAAGAGACAGTGACAGCGGCTCATCAACCAAGCCGGCAACACGCAAGCGATACGTCGCCGTATCGATCTCCGGATGTCCGTAGTGTTGTGTCGTAAAGAACTCGTTGCTTGGAGTAAACATGCCATCGATGTGGCGAACGTCGATAATTCGACGGTCAGGTGTCCGTTCCAGCACGATCTCATCTGGCAAGTCCGTAAATGGAACCAGTGTTTCACTCTGAAGGAGTTCCGGATACGCCCAGTCCGGCAAGCCCAGGACGCCAAGTCCTGCCATAGCTAGACTTCCACGAAGAATGTCGCGACGGGAATTCTGTATCGTCATTGATCAGTCTCTTTCAGCCACGAAACGTGGCATTAGGTCCACTCGGACAAATCTTCTGTTCGAACGTGGAAATAGCGTTTATCCTCTCACATGCTGCGACCGTCCGCAAACGACTCGTTCCTCTAGATATCGCAATTAGGAAACGCTCCAACCGCCACGAAGACAGTCGGCTAAACTTCAGGGGCTAGGCTGCTTAACATTCAGCAATTTCTATCGTACTCCTAAGAATCCAACGTGGGAATAAAAACTACCGTTCCTGCTCGGGTCTCACCCGGTTCAAGAACAATCAGCCCTGTATCCAAACGACCCCTCTCCGCCAAGTTAAACGAATCGACACAGTTCGTCGCAGGCTCGACACAAAAAAAGTCCTGCCCCGCCGGTGTATAAACAACCAAACACTCAAAAATCGGATCTGTCCGCATCCGTAAGCGTGCGCGCCATTCGGGCCACTCGATTACGCTGCTTCCACTGAAGCCAATAAAATTGTTATCCAGAGGCACCCCATCCGGATTGAGCCCTCGACCTGTCAAGTCGGCAGGAGGTTCGACCAGTTCGACTGGCATCTTATTGCGATCATTACGCCACATCTGCGCGACGTCAGCGCGAATCCGAACCCTGCGAGTACGAACAAAAAACGGATGAAGCCCAAAGCCAACTGGCATGAGCCTCGTATCTTGATTTGTAACACTGAATTGAACACGCAGACTTGCCGGGGTAAGAATGAAGGATTGTCGTGCCCGATACAACCACGGCCAAGAACCGGCTGAATGACGATACTCAATCGTTATGCTCGTCGCCTTCTGGTCTACGATCTCCCATTCCGCCTGCCAAGCATGCCCGTGAATCGCATGCGGCTCAGGTGGAAAATTCTTCGCCAATGTAATCTGGCGCCCACCAAAACGAAACGTAGCATTTCGGACGCGGTTCGAGAAAGGCACCATCGGAAAGCAGGACATCTCTCCAACGGCGCGACGAGTGACAGAATCAGGAGGCGCTCGACGGAGCCATTCGATCGTCAGACCAGGATATTCAAATGCATACCGAGAGATGGCTCCACCAATCTCCGGGCAAACCTCTAGGACGGCAGGGCCAACGCGAAGTTCAGGCACAGACCATAGTTATGGATCGCTGATTCATTCCCATCACACCACCCGAACTCGCACTCCACGTAATCGGCAACAGTATTTACAGGCTAGTCAACGGCCCGGTGCTATCTCCGAGACGATCGGCCGGTACGCCCACCATGTCCAACATGCTCAACAATAAGTTCGACATCGGCGTCTCCGCTGGGCACTTCAAATGTCGACCACCGGTGCAATGACCAGCAGCACCGCCTGCAACCACAATCGGCAGCGGTGAGTGGTTGTGGAGATTGCCATCACTCAAACCGCTTCCATAAAGCAGCAGCGCATGGTCAAGCAGGCTGCCATCACCATCCGGGGAAGCCTTCAATTCACCGAGAAAATACGCTAGCGACTGAACATGGTAGTTATTTACTTTCGCCAGCTTCACAAGCTTGTCGTCGTTGTTCTGATGGTGAGACAACGAGTGATGCGGATCGTTCACGCCGATCGCTGGAAACGTTCGATAACTGGCTTCATGCCCAAAAGCAAATGTCGTCACTCTCGTCAAATCAGCCTGATACGCTAAGACCTGCAGGTCAATCATCAGTTTGGCATGTGCCGCAAAGTCTTCTGGTACTCCAATCGGCCGATCTGGAACCGCCAATTCCTGCGTACTGTTGTATTGCTCCGTCATCTGGATGCGCCGCTCTGTCTCACGAATTGCATCAAGATATTCGGTGACTCGACGGCGGTCATGCGCTCCGAGTACAGTCTTTAACCGGCCAATCTCTTCCGTCACAGAGTCAAGCAGACTCCGGTCCACATGCATTTCCCGAAGACGGTCCACCGCACTATCACCATCACCAAACAATCGCTCAAAGACGGCTCGTGGATTTCGTTCTCCTGGATTTGGCGTCGATGGGCTTCGCCAAGAAATGTTGTTCATATATGCACAGCTATATCCGACGTCGCAGTGTCCAAGATAATCCGTTGCATCTAGAGCAAGCTCTAAAGACGCAAGCGGCGTTGTTTGTCCGATTTCTCGAGCGGCAATCTGGTCAGCGGTGATTCCAACTTCCAGGTCCGCACCTTCCGTGCGTTTTGCGTGGACACCACTCAACCAACCCGCACTCGCACGTGAATGGTCTCCTCCTCCATCGCCGTGCGACTCCAGGTTTCGGTGGGCCAAGTTACTCACAACCACCACATGGTCACGGAACGGCTCAAGTGGCTTCAGGGTTGGCGAAAATGTGAAGTCAGTTCCTTCTCCTTCTGGTGTCCACATCGCGTGGTAAGCGCCATTGGGAATATAGATACAAGTCAAGCGCCGGACCGGGTTGGCAGCAGTTCGTGTCATTGCTGACACGGCCGGAACCATCGCATCTAACAACGGCAACGCCACCGTCGCACCAATACCCCGCAGGAATGTTCGCCTCGGCAATGACATCTTCGTGATAATCATGACTGGGATCTCCTCATCCGGAATGGTCGACTCTCCACGATTCCCATGATAACCGATGAAAAGCGGTAGTCGCGATCTTTAATTCTCCGCGTGATTTCCCTGACCACAGGGGCATCAGCCAATTCCAAGCCGCGTCCCAATGCATAAGTCATCAATTTCTCAGTCAACGTAGCAACAAAACCATAGGGTCGGCTTGCCAGCACTTCGCGAAGCCCAGCGGGGCCGTCGAACGCCGTTCCATCGGGCATCACGCCAGAAGAATCAATAGCTGTTCCAGCCTCACTACGAGTCCTCCACCGACCGACCGCATCAAAATTTTCAAGCGCAAAACCCAAAGGATCCATCGGCCGATGACAACTAGCGCATGCGGGATTTCGTCGATGCCTTTCCATCGCTTCTCTCATCGAGCGTGGTTGGCCGTCATCCGTTTTTTCTTCTAGCTCCGGAACGTCCGGAGGTGCCGGCGGAGGCGGTGCTCCAATAATGTTTTCTAATATCCACTTCCCACGTAGCACCGGCGAGGTACGGTTTGCATAGGAAGTGGCCGTCAACAGGCTCGCATGTCCCAATACGCCACCACGATTACCGTCCGTGAGTGTCACCGGACGGAAGTGGCTACCGTAAACATTTGGGATGTCATAATGCCGCGCCAAACGTTCGTTAAGAAACGTCGAATTTGATGTTAAAAAATCGAGAATGCTGTGGTCCTCTCGAATCACACGATCGAAAAACAGTTCCGTCTCTTTGCGCATCGCGGTTCGGAGGTTTTCATTAAAATCAGCAAACTGAATCGGATCCGGAGTCGCAGACGACACATTTCGTAAATATAACCACTGACCTCCAAAGTTTTTTACGAGTGCTGAAGACCGCCGGTCCTGAAGCATCCGAGACACTTGCCGCTCAAGAATCGTTGGGTCTGAAAGCTGACCCCGTTCAGCCACCGACAGCAACTCATCATCTGGAATACTGCTCCAAAGGAAAAATGACAAGCGAGACGCAAATTCCAAGTCACTGATTGAGTAGGCCGTATCCGGTAAAATTCGCTCCGGATCGGTTTCCACACGAAACAAAAAAGATGGGCTCACAAGCACTCGTTGTAAGGCTCGCCGCATGCCGTCCTCAAAATTTCCTTCTTCACGCCCTAAACGAAAAAACTCGAGCAACGGCTGCAAATCCGTCTCAGTCACCGGACGTCGATACGCCCGGCGCGCAAGGGTCGACAAACTCTGTCGCGCACACGAAATCTCCTCGTCCGTATTAACCGGCCGACACGAAAACACCCGTCTCCGACTCGGAGTGTCCCCAGGACCTGAACTGTCAAAAGGGCCCGTAATCGTCAAGCTGCGAAGATGTGGTGGTCGCCAGCCTTCCGCCACGGGATCAATGTAACTTTTGAGCAGCGGTTGCCGAATTCCATCGTACTGGGCACTCGTTTTCCTCAAAAAGGCAACTGTAATTTCTCTGGGACCCGCCCGCACTGGCACTCGGACATCCAACACGTTGTCGGCATCCATAGCATAGGCCAGCGCCGCCTCTCGAGCTGCCTGGTCAGCATCGCCTGTCGAACGGTTCTGTGTTCTCCCGGTGGAACAGGGAATGTTGATGCCACCACACGGCTGCTCACCTCCGATGGTAAACAGTTGGATGCGTTCACCGTCCAGACTGATCTCTATTTGGTGAGGTTCCGCGAGACCACGAATCGTATCGATAACAGAGCGGCGCAACCGCAACTGCATCAGATATTCGCCATCCAACGGAAACTGATGTCTAACGAGCATTCCTCCCTGTGTACCTAACGGCAATCCATCAATATGATCATCCTGCGTTAAATCAGACGGAGCAAGATATGTCTCGATGACCGGCCGCATGGACGAAGGGCCGATTGCCAAACGGGCAACTCTCCTTGCAACCGCGAGGTAGCGTTCAAGGAGGAGCGGTGAAACACTTAATGCATCAGCAATATTGTCAAATCCGTAGCTGGAATCGTCCGGCGGTAACAGTGAAGTAACATCCACGTCAAGTTCGAGCAAATCACGGATCACATTGCCGTATTCCGAGCGATTCAGGCGATGGTAAACTGCCGTTCTTGGTAAATCACCTCGTGCGGCCCAGGCCTCGTCAAGCGCGGCTTCGATCTGATCAAGGAATGCCTGACGAACCACCTCATCTGGACGGGGGCGCCCCGCCGGCGGCATAGCACCGGCGCGAACCTTCTCGACCACCTTTTCCCATGTTTCCACATGGTCGCTAATTGCTAACGGGTCCAGTACATCAAGAGCGAGTCCAACAGCACGCAACTGCCCGACAAGCGCGGACGGCGCGGCCCCTCCGCCACGAACCACGCGCTCGTTGTGACAGCTAACACAGTAACTATCGAGTAACTCACGAGCCGACACTTCGACAGCATTCGATCCCTGACTTGGCAGCTGCTGTGCGGAAAAATGCTCAACGTTAACGATAGTGAGACACGCAACGACAAACCATCTCACCGGCATCCACTCTCGACGTTCTCGATTCCTCGTGCTCATTCATCCTCCGGCTGTTTCTCATAGCCCAAAAGGACTAACCGAAATAAGTCCGGACAAAATCCCCATTGAAGTTCAAACATTTGTAACATATGTTGCGACAGTGACGTAAAATTTTTTCGTGCCTCTGGAGGGAGTCAAAGTGCGAAAAACTTGCTTTTGCATATGGATCGCGTGTTTTCTTTTTCAGACGGCTATCGCCGCCACAGAAAACGATGCACGGCTTGTCGACGCCGTAGAGTCTCGTGACAGTGCATTAGCCCGCTCACTTTTGGACTCGGGTGTTCCCGTCAGCGAAACACAAGCCGATGGCACCACAGCTCTCCACTGGGCGAGTCACCTAGAACAAATAGACCTCGTGAATCTCCTTTTGGGCAAAGGAGCAGACCCGAATGCCGTTAACCGGTACGGTGTCACTCCGCTGTCACTGGCGGCCACTAATGGAAGCCCCGCTACTGTCGCGTCACTACTTGATGCTGGTGCCAAGCCCAACACGTTTTCCCCGTATGGGGAAACCCCACTGATGACAGCGGCGAGAACTGGTAACGCGAAGGTTGTCTCACTTTTGCTGACAGCTGGCGCCAATGTCAACACCAAAGAAACTTGGCGTGGACAAACCGCCCTGATGTGGGCGGCGGCCGAAAAAAATGCAGCGGCAGCGAAGGTGCTGATCGAGATGGGCGCGGACGTCTCTGCGAGGTCCGATGGCGGAATGACTGCCCTTTTATTTGCCGCCAGAGTAGGACACATCAACACCGTTTCTACTTTACTTAAAGGAGGTGCCAATCTTGATGAGACAGCCCAAGACCCTATTGCGCTCGTCCCACAGAAAAACGACGACAGCTCGGAGGAAAATGGAGCCGACATTGAGCCTGAACCTCCTCGACTCGGGTCGAGCGTTCTAGCCACAGCGATTCGTAACACCCATTATGACCTCGCGGCGTGGCTTGTCTCTAAAGGTGCGGACATCAATGCCGATGGCCCCCGTGGAACAGCTCTGCATGGTTTGATTCGTGCTAGAAACTGCGAACTGACCGCCATGCCTTGCCCCGAACAAAAGGCACAGATGGGAAGTCTGGAACTTGCCGAAATGTTTCTGGCACATAATGCTGATGTAAATGCGAGAATGAGCGCGCGCCCGCCGACTAAAGGCACCTATGATGCCAACAGTATGAGTCTCGTTGGTGCGACACCACTGTTTCTTGCCGTCAAAGCCACTGATTTACCGATGATACGGCTCTTACTCCGAAACGGTGCGGACCCTACCATCGGCAATGAGGACAATACGATTCCTTTACTTGTAGCGTCTGGTATGGGCTTCATCGCAGGTCAGGTCGCTTCATCCGAAGCCGATGCCCTAGAAACGGTCAAATTGCTGATTGACCTCGGCGAAGAGGTAACCTTTAAGAACAACAATGATGAGACAGCCCTCCACGGTGCAGCTTATAGAGGTGCTGATAGTATCGTTCGTTTTCTCGTCGAACTTGGTGCCGAACTCAACGCCGAAGACGACAAAGGGCTTTTGCCAGTAACCGTCGCCGACGGGTTTCGAAGATCCGGTGGGTTCCAAGCTCACCCCGAAACCGCTACGCTGTTGCGCGAGCTGATGGGCCCAGACGCACCAGAACGGCGCACAGACCAAGGCTCGCGCTAACTACGAGGGGAAAAACCGGTCGACTGAAAGTTTTCGCGCAACAATTAATAGAGATATCCGTTCAAGGCTCAACCGCCCAAGGACGCAACCATCGCCTCAGCGGCAGCAACCAAGAAGTCTGCTTGAACGTCGGCCAACCTGAGACCACGTTGGGTCTCTACTACATCAATAAAAGTTAAGAGCGCATCAATGGCAGATGCATTACTACCCTGCTCCATGGCGTTGTTATCACTGCTGCGGGCAAGCGCAGTGTCCACTGCCGAACTATGTCCATTCTCAGTACTTAATAAATGTTCCAAGCTTCGGACCTGTTGTGAGAGTCCTGCGACTAAACCCGCCAGCGATGGTGCAAACTTCTGAATTCGGTTATTACTTTTCTGGTCCACCACATAGACATTGCCAGCGGCGTCAATCGCCACACCCTGCGGACTCTGAAACTGGGCGTCTCCACTCCCATCAGAACCCCACGTCGTTAGAAAGGAACCATCGTTACCGAACTTCTGGATTCGATCATTTAGCGTGTCGGACGTAAAAACGTTTCCACTAGCGTCCACCGCGACTCCAAATGGAGAAACAAATTCTCCATCACCATTACCCTTGGAACCCCATGCGACTAGAAATATGCCTGTACTGTCAAACTTTTGGATACGATCATTTCCCGTATCCGCAACGAATACGTTTCCCATCGCATCCACGGCCACCCCTTGCGGAGAATTAAACTGGCCATCGCCATCTCCACGCACACCCCATGCCGAAAGAAACGTCCCCGTATTACTAAATTTCTGAATGCGGTCATTTGCAGTGTCTGCCACAAGAACGTCACCATTCGGACCAATGGCTATTCCATGCGGTTGCTGAAGTTGTGTAACTTCCGATCCGCTTGTCCCCCATGCCGTCAGAAATTCTCCTGTTTTATCAAATTTCTGAACACGATTATTGAAAGTATCGGCAACGTAAACATGTCCGCTCCCATCCACAGCGACGCCTGTCGGATAAGAGAATTCCCTGCGGCCATTGCCATTCGTTCCCCACGCCACCACAAACGTGCCTGTACGATCGAACTTCTGGATACGGTTGTTGAAGGTGTCCGCGACATAGACATACCCAGCGGCATCAATAGCCACTCCACGCGGATTAAAGAATCGTCCTTCTCCGTTACAACACTGTCCCCATTTGTGAACGAACCACGGCGTGTTGAGTTGGGCGGCCGCCCTTTGAATCGAACACAGACTCAAAATACAAGCCACGAATCCAACAGCGATCAAACGAGACATCCTCATGCTTATTTCTCTACACCTTTTCGTATGGGAACTAACAGTCCAAACACTCGACTGCGAACGCCAAAATGGCAATGTCCAAGCCGATACTATCTTGTCTTGATCTGTAGCAGTAAGTAGCCGCCATTGTTCACCGGCGGGAAGGCTAGTTACGGTAATATCTTGAAGCCTCGAGGCGTACCAGGAGACCACGGCTCAGGCACCACATAGGTATCTCGATGCGGCATCACAACTTTCGGAAGACTATCCTGGTCCATCACAGCGTCGGCGGCAACGACACCATTTCGCTGAAGCAGAAACGCCGTCAGCGCATAAACTTCATCATCGGTGAGATGACCGGGGCGGTGGTACGGCATGGCCCGTCGGATGAAATCCCAAATACTCGTTGCAAATGGCCAGTAAACAATTGGGTAATATGTCGTCCTCCGAGTCACTTCGCCACCGACGAGCACTAGAGCAGGCCCTTCAACGCCGGTTGGACCGTGACATTCGGCACAGCCGCGCTGAGAATACACAGCCGCACCCTGGCCTACGGAACCGCTACCCTCAGGAAGTTCTAGACCCTCCGGACCAATCGCGATATCCCACGCACGTACTTCGGCCGCACTCGGAGCACGCCCCAAGCCAGACGGCTCTTGCGCCGAAGCGGCCGCACCGAATACAAGAATAAGCGTAAGGACGATCGAACTAACCATGCACATCGGCGACAACTTCAACTGGATCGAGTCCATTGCTAACACTCCCATCGCGATTGACTTTCCAAGTTTGCATCCAGTTAGCATGTCCAAGGCGACTTTGAATCGTGGCGTAAAGTTCTTGCCTCGTCATCTCCCAGTATCGAGCGTATTGTGCCTCTGAAGGCTGCACTGAACCATTCTCGTCGGTGCACCGCGATTGAAGAATGGCTTCTTCACCGTTCCATCGCCATGGCAAATAGAAACGCGTGTGCGCTTTCGACAGCGCAGGCCCAGCAAGTTCCGCAGTCTGATAAGTTTGACCTCCGTCAGTCGATACTTCGACCTTTTGGACTGAACCACCCCCAGACCATGCAAGTCCAGTGATCATGTACGGACCATGGCCAGGCAATTGATGTGTTCCAGACGGGTAGGTAATAATCGACTCTGGTCCAAACTCGTACGTATCCGGCTGGGTTTTATCCCAAGGTCCCAAGAAACGTGAGTGTTCTTGAAACGAGAGATATGGCTGATCGACGACCTTAATCCGTCTCAACCATTTGACGTTATAAATTCCTTCGAAGCCAGGCACAAGCAACCGCAGCGGAAAACCATGATCTGGTCGGACAGGTTCTCCATTCTGTCCGAACGCAACGATCACATCGTCAAGTGCTTTCGGCAACGGAACACTTTTCATGTGTTTGCCGCCGTCAGCGCCCTCAGCCACAATCCATTTCGCGCTGTTCCGTACTCCGACTTCATTAAGCAATACCGAAAGTGGAACACCGGTCCACTCGCTACAGGCCATGCGTCCATGAGTATCGGAAACGGTCGCGCCTCGAGGATTAGGTCGGTTACCGACACATTCTAGAAAGTGGATCCGAGACACAAAAGGTAGCCGCTTCAGTTCATCAACCGTAAACACCAATGGCTTGTCGACCAGCCCATGAAGCATTAGCTTGTGCTCTGACGGGTTGATGTCCGGAATACCGTAATGATGTTGCGTTGTGAAATGCAACGACGTCGGTGTAATAATTCCGATCGATTCGCCGAGTGGCGTGCGCGCACTGGGTCGATGAGGCGTGGGCCGAACCGGAGGTCTATCAGGATGGCTTCGCCCCTCGACAACCCTAGTCGTCGTCACAAATCTGGACCGCTGTCCATACAACACGCTATCGAGTCCATTAACGCCATCAGCACTAGGCGCGGAAGTGGCAGCTGTCACCGCACGAGGGGCAACAGCGACGACCGCCGGAGCCATCGCCATTCCGGCCAAAACACCAGTTTCCTTCAAAAACCGACGACGGTTCGATTGTTTTCGATTCATGCACGCCTCCTCAAATGGACAGTGCTACTGCATTGACAGACATTACTGTAACCCGTTTCTATGCGAGACCAAAACAGCCTCACACAAGAAGACAATCCCGGACATCAACAGTTACTTCAACACTTCATCCGCTAAGAGAGGCCGTCGAAGTATCCCTCGTCTTTGTGCCATTCATCGGAACCAGAGAACCTAGCGAGTCAACTCCTCCAACGATATGGACGAATTACCGTGATTCAGCCAACGCCTCACGTTCCTCAGCACGGTGCCCAGCAAGAATACCTTCCATTCCAATATTGCCTTCGTGGCACGCGTACTCATACACAGCATTTTCAGTTCCCATCAGGGGAATGATCGCCTTCCAAGGCTCCGTATATGTACTTGGATCCTCAATCGTAACTTCATAGTTCAGTGTCTGTGGTCCAACACGAGTCAGACGCTCGATCAATGTCATCCCATCCGCTGGCACCCCACGAAACGTTGCTTCGGCGGAGTAATTGGTCGTCTCAATTACGAGAGAATTTCCATCCCAGTGACCACGTGAGTCACCGTGCCACTGTCGAATCTCATCATCAAGGTGCGCAGGGCCGTCGATGGGGATAATGCGCGCGTCGTGGTTCATCTCCATATAGAGCACAACATGATCAGCACTCTGAAAAATTTGATAGTAACTGTTATAGCCAGCACCGAGTCGAGGTACACCATACGTGACACATCGCTCACTTAAAGGCCGGTCTACAAATGAGTCAGCTGGGTGATCACGTCCATAGGCCAGCCTCATCGCCATTCGGTCCTTTGCAACAGGGGTGAATGCAGGCACCCTGCCGTTTGCCGGTTCAACGACCAATGATGTGCGAGCGGAAAAATCACGCTCGACAATCCAAAACTGGTTGTAGTTCCCTGTACTCGGATCGTAGGACTGCGCTTGCTGCTGAGCAATCGCGGCCAGAACGAGTTGATCGCCAAATAGAGCGTCCCCGTCCCCGACAGCTTTCGACGCAGCAACCTGAAGTTCTGCGACTTCCTCATCCGTCAAGTGTGCTTTTCCAGCCCACGCCTCCGGACGCTCAAGTGGCGTTATGTTGTTATTCGCCCACACACCCTGCAAATCGGGATAGCCCTCAGCCGTCCGTGGAAGCGACCAGTTTTCATTCAATTCCTGTGCGTATCCATTTGATAGCGGTGCCGTCACAACGACCGTTAGGAACATCGCTAGAAACGGATTAAGAAAACGTCGAGTGTTCATCAATATCTCCTATGTTTAAGCGTCCCTAGACGCCAGATACTCTCACAACGACAATCATTCTAGTAATGGCAACGTTGGAAGGCAAAAACCCGGAGCCATCTCTTCGATGACTCTATACCTCGATATCGATCAAAAACGTCGCATTGCGTGCTCCGTGGTCTAGAATGAAGGAACTGGATTAACGAAATAACGAGCTACTAATGCGAACTACTCTCACAGTAAAACTAGCCTACATCTGCTGCCTTATCGGCCTAATCTTCGGTGCCAGTCGCTCGATTAATGCGTTACAACCGAATACTACACGGACTATTCGCGACGGGGTATTTACGACTGCGCAGGCATCTCTTGGCCAGGAACTCTTCGAAGCCAATTGTGCCCGATGTCATGGAGAAGACCTCCTCGGGGCAAATGCCAGACCTCTCGCAGGCGATGCATTTATACGGGACTGGGGCGGGCTCACGTTGGACCAATTTTATGAGCGAGTCAGCAACATGCCACCCGGGGCACCTTCCTCATTAGCGGATACCGATTATCTCAACATCATCACTTATGTGCTTCAAGTCAACGAATTTCCCTCAGGCGTCGAGGCACTAGCATTGCACATGCTTTCCAACATCGACGTCGAAGGAGAAGGTGGGCCAGGAGAAGTCCCTGATTTTTCTTTGGTGCAAGTGGTCGGTTGTCTCTCACAAACGCAAGACGGTGATTGGCTCCTCACAAACGCAAGTGCTCCGATACGGACGCGTGACCCGAGTGCTTCATCCGGCGACAATCTCGCGGAAACAATGAATGCCGAGCTCGGAACCGATTCATATCGCTTGATGTATGTGTTTCCAGAGCCGTCGGCTTACGACGGACACCGCGTCGAAACAAAAGGCTTCTTGATTAGAGGGCCGCAAGATGCCCTCAACGTGACAGTTATCGCAAGCCTTGAGGGGAGCTGTACATTCCAATCCGGGCTCTGAGCGTAGTATCACGCGAAGTGACGCAGCAAGAATCTAAAGAGCTGTTCTCAATCGTTTCGGGTGGTGTTTCTTCTGCTCCGCCTAACGCTGCTATCAATTTCCAGCTGGCGGCACAACTCCGGCCACCTTCATTACGGAACGGACAGCTGTAGCTGTAGGTGCATTGCTTTGAACATTCATGCCACGGTGAACACCTTCGACGATGTCCAGTGGTGTCCAACCTTGCGCATTAGGTTGATTCCACACAGCAATGTCTGCGCCGATTTCAACGAGAAGTTCCACAACACGGGGAAGATGTTTATACGCAGCACCGTGCATAACCGTCTCCCCATTGTCGTCAACGTCGTTGACCTTCCCGCCGAGCTCGTAGGCAGCCGTTACCGCTTCTAATACCTCAAGTTCCGTTCCCGGGTCCTCCCCAGGTGAGGACGTTCCAACACCAGACGCCACCATAATTGGCGTCGTGTTGTCTTCATTGGGAACCAATGGATCTCCGCCCAATTCGGCCAAGAGTCGCATCAACTCGGCATCCCCCGTTCGGGCCGCGAGAAGGAAGGGAGTTCCGCCAACAAAATTGAGACGAGTGATACCAGCTGGTGGACGACGAGTAACAAGAGCATTTACATCGGCGCCAGCGGCGACGAGTTTTCTGACGAACTCAAGACTCGTCATAGAACCGGAGCCCTTTGGGGCCGGATTATTGCTGCCTGCAACGCCAGCTTTTCGAACCCACGATACTTGATGCAGAGCCGTCCATCCCCGTGATGCTACATTTACATCCGCGCCTCGGTCCACCAACAATGAAGCTAACTCGTAGTGCGCATTTGCAGCGGCCAATAGGAATGCATTCAGTCCTGTAGCTGAACGTTCTGCACTCGTTCCGCCCCGACGTTGCTGTTCTTCAACTGGCAAAGACTCCTCCACGTCCGCGCCTGCTTCTAAAAGCGTCTGCACAGAATCTATCTCTCCCTGCCTGACAGCAAAAAGCAAAGCCGTCCATCCATCCGTGGAACGCACCTTTATATCTGCGCCATGAGAAAGTAGTGTCGGAATCAACCGGGCATGCCCTTCTGCCGCTGTCCACATAAGAGCTGTCTGCCCACGCCATGTCTCAGCGGCATTGACATCAGCACCGTGATTGAGCAGCAATTCAATAACTTCCAATACACCCGTACGGGCCGCTGTCATCAAAGAAGTTTCGCCTTCAGCGAGCTCTGTATTCGCATCGGCACCAGCTTCAAGAAGTAGTTCGACAATTTCCGCATTGCCATTCGTACATGCGAGCGAAATCGGCTTGACACCGTAGCGATTCGAAGCGTCAACATCAGCTCCGTTGGTCAATAAGAATTCCACTATCGCCGAATTGTCCAAGTGAACAGCCCAATGCAATGGTGTTGTCCCGTCGGGTTCGGCCGCGTTAACATCGGCCCCATCCTGTAACGCAGCACGCACGCCCAAACCATCCATCGCCCGGACCGCGGCTACTAGTTCTAGACCAGCTGCAGAAGCGCGTACATTTACGCTTGAACCAGCAAAGGCTACGATGAGCACGGCCAGTTTTATCAACCAAGACATCAGAAGCTCTCCTACGCCGCTTAAATTACCAAACTAGATTTAGCTTTACTCCACGATTACAGCGTCAGTGGCTCGACCGCCTCTCCTGCATGCCCAGTACTATCAGCGAATTCATCAAGATGCACACCAACATCGTCAAGGAGAGTCAGATGCAAATTGGCAAGCGGGGCAAGCTCGTCGTACTTGACGTGCCGGCCTCCGGAAATCTTCGATCCGGCACCGCTCGCCACGACAATCGGAAGGTTGCGATGATCATGAACGTTCGGGTTTCCTAAGCCGCTTCCGAGAAGATAAGTAGTATGGTCGAGCAGGGTCCCGTCCCCGTCTTCCGTTTGCTTTAATTTCTCGACTAGATAGGCAAACAGTGAGACGTGGTACTGGTTAATCTTAGCTAGCTTCGCGAGTTTTTCTGGATCATCAGTATGATGCGAGGTCGGATGGTGCGGCTCAGGCACTCCGATGTGCGGATAAGTTCGCGTGCTCGCTTCTCGTGCCATCTGGAACGTTATGACTCGTGTCAAATCCGCACGCAACGCAAGAACCTGCAGGTCGTACATCAATTTGACGTGATCTTCCCAGACTTCTGGCACACTCGTCGGTCTATTCAAATCTTGCAGTGGTGAATCAGCTAGCGAACGCTCCGACTGTTGAATTCGGCGTTCAACCTCTCGAACCGTGTCGAGGTAATCGTTCACAGTACGCTGGTCTGTTGCACCAAGTTTCGATTGAAGTCTTGACATATCATCCAAGACCCAATCAAGAATGCTCTTGTTCGTCCTCAGTTCCGCCTTCCGCTGCTCTGGTGTACCTCCGTCACCAAATAACCGTTCAAACACGATCCTGGGGTCGGCTTCCGTCGGATTCGGTGCCGTAGGTGTCGTCCACGACAGGCTGTTCATATAGACGCACGCAAAACCGTTGTCGCAATTTCCAACCTGAGCGATCAAATCCGTTCCAATTTCCAAGGACGGCAATGGAGTATCTCCACCGATTTGTTTTGCTGCTATTTGGTCCACGGAAACGCCGTTTGAAAAGTCGCTTCCCTCTGTTCGTTTCGGTTTTACACATGTCAGGAACGCTGAATTCGCGGATGCATGGTTGCCCGAAATGTGAGCAGCATTAATCTCGGTATTTGTTACTACCGTGACGTTCTCCAAATGCGGCATCAACGGTGAAAGTGATTCGGACAGTGTCGTCAACCGTCCCACTTCGCCGGGGGTCCACGGTTCTGGATTCATCCCCATCGGGATGTAAACGTATCCAAGACGGCGCGGTGCCCGTGCAGCGGTGTTCGCGAGCGCCGACGCTGCGGGCACCATCGCTTCAAGTAGCGGTAATGCTAACGTCGCACCTACTCCGCGCAAAAAGGTTCTCCGAGGCAATGCCATTTTCGTGATTATCATGATTGCGATCTCCTATATTGAAACGGAGCACTCTCAACAATTCCGAGTATGAGAGCCGACAGACGAAAGTCTTCAGCGGCAGCTGATCGAACAACGCCGCGCACCGCCGACGCGTCAGCGAAACCAAGGCCACGCCCGAGCGCGTAGGTCATAAGTTTTTCTGTCACAGTACCTACGTACACTTCCGGGGTTTGGAGCAATGCCTGACGGAGCCCCACAACGCCCTCAAAATCATCTCCCCCTGGCAAATAACCAGTTGCATCAATCATGCCGCCACCATCAGTTTCCCGCCAACGACCGATTGCATCAAAGTTCTCCATAGACAAGCCAGCTGGGTCCATGATTCTGTGACAGACAGCGCATTGGGGATTCCGTCGATGCGTTTCCATTCGGTCTCGCATAGAAACAACATGCGTGTTTGATCGATTTTCTTCCAACGGAGGCACATTAGGCGGCGGCGGCGGTGGCGGAGACCCAATCAAGTTCTCAAGGATCCACTTGCCACGTAAAACCGGCGATGTCCGAGTCGCGTACGAGGTAACCGTTAGGACGCTACCATGCCCTAGCAAACCGATACGGGGGCTACTCTCCGGAAGCGCAACACGCCGAAAATGGTCTCCATAAATATTCTGCAAACCATAGTGCTTCGCAACACGCTCATTTACGAACGTGTAATCGGCCGTAAGCAAGTCAACGACACTACGATCCTCGTCTAGGATGCTTTGAAACAGTAGTTCCGTTTCCCTTCGGAACCCTTGTCGAAGATTGTCATCAAAGTCGGGAAACCGCCGCGCATCAGGCTGCGATGCATCCAAATTTCGAAGGTGAAGCCACTGCGAAGCGAAATTCGCCGTCAATGCCTCAGCGCGTCGAT
>Ga0310120_10000801_pt1 | contig 24460 bp, 22 predicted proteins | sample CB27_AW_983_MG_FD_203506 | JGI IMG/M metagenome (GOLD analysis project Ga0310120, IMG submission 203506) | Marine microbial communities from Western Arctic Ocean, Canada - CB27_AW_983 | ecosystem: Environmental > Aquatic > Marine > Oceanic | place: Canada: Western Arctic Ocean | collected...
GCCCTCCGCGAGGCCCTGGATGAAGAGATGGAGCGGGACCCGACCGTGTTCATTTATGGCGAAGAGATCGGAACTTGGGGCGGCGCCTACAAAGTCACCGAAGGTTTCCTGGAAAAATACGGGCCCGGTCGAATTGTTGACACCCCAATTTCCGAGGCGTTGATCGGCGGCGCCGCCGTTGGCGCCGCGATAACCGGGTCACGGCCGGTGGCCGAATTCATGTACCAGGACTTCATGGGTATCGCCATGGATCAGATCGTCAATCAGGCCGCCAAGAACCGCTACATGTTCGGTGGCAAGAACGCACTTCCCATCGTCTACCGGGCCCCTTTCGGCGCCGGCACCGGCAACGCCGCCCAGCACACCCAGAGCCTCGAAGCGTGGTTCACCCACGTCCCCGGCCTCAAAGTCGTCACCCCCTCCAACGCCTACGACGCCAAAGGACTTCTGAAGTCCGCGATCCGTGACGACAACGTGGTGCTTTTCTTTGAGCACAAGGCCCTTTATCGCGAACGCGGCCATGTCCCGGAGGAGGAGTATCTGGTGCCCCTCGGCGTCTCCGACGTAAAAAGGACCGGCGCCGACGCCACCATCGTCAGTTACTCCCGCCAGGTGCAGTTCTCCCTCAAGGCGGCTGAGGTTTTGGCCGAGGAGGGAATCGATGTCGAGGTAATCGACCTGCGGACTCTGTACCCGCTCGATATTGACCCCGTCATTGAATCGGTCCAGAAGACGAATCGAGTCATGGTCGTCCACGAGGCCGTCCGGTTCGGCGGCTTCGGCGGCGAGGTTGCCTCCCAGATCCAGGAGCTGGCGTTTGATTACCTGGACGCTCCGGTAAAGCGTCTCGGCGCGTCCCATGCGCCCGTGCCGTTCTCCGAGCCGTTGGAGTTCGCCTCATTCCCCAGCGTCGAAACAATCACACAGGGCGTCCGCGATCTTCTGCAGGGCGTCTAGCTCAGGCGTACCACCCCCGCGGCGGGTAACGCACGAAAGGTAATCAATGGCTACTCCGGTCCGGATGCCGCTCATGGGCATGACCATGGAGGAAGGCATCATCTCCACCTGGCTCGTGGCCGAGGGTGACACCGTCCAAGAAGGCGATCCCATCCTCGAATTCGAGACCGACAAGATCAACGCCACCATTGACGCGCCGGCAGACGGCATCATCGGCGGCATCAGCGCCGCACCGGGCGTGTCAGTCAAGGTTCAGGGCATCGTCTGTTATCTGCTCGAGCCCGGCGAGGAGCTACCCGCCGGCGACCCCGAGCCGCCGGCCGTCGCGCCCGCTCCGGTATCCCCGGCCGCACCACCGGCGCCTCCCACACCCGCGCAATCCGCTCCGGTCGCCGCCGCGCCGGTTCCGCCTCCCACCCCCAATGGCCGCGCCAAGGCCAGCCCCCTGGCGCGCAAAATCGCCGCCGCGCAGGGTCTCGATCTCACCACCGTGCAGGGTTCCGGGCCTGGTGGTCGCATCGTGGCCGAGGATCTTTCCGCCGTAGCTCCCGCCGCGCCCGTAATCGCGGTCGCCGCAACCGCTCCAGCCGGCTCCGCCGGTCGCATAAAATCGTCCCCCTTTGCCCGCAAGCTCGCCGCCGAGGCAGGAATTGATATCGCCACGCTCACCGGCTCCGGGCCCAACGGACGCATCGTGGCCGACGACGTCAGGGCCGCCGAGGCTGCGCCCCCCGCGGTGGCCGCTGCCCTGCGCGCACCCGCTGCCTCCACCGACATGGTCAGCTCCACCGTACCCTTTACCGGCATACGCCGTCTCATCGCCGACCGGATGGTCGAAAGCCTCACCAACTCAGCCCAACTTACCCTCGTTTCCGAAGCCGATGCCACCGCGCTGGTCGGCCTTCGCAACGAGCTGGCCGCCCAGTACGAATCGACCATCGGATTCCGCATCGCCTACAACGATCTCTTCGCCCGAATCGCCGTCCGGGCCCTCGGCGAGCATCCCAACATGAACGCCCGTCTCGAGGGCGACCAGATAGTCCTGCTGCCCTACGTAAACATCGGCCTGGCCATCGATCTCGAAGGCGGGCTGGCCGTGCCCAACGTCAAGAACGCCGAAGGCATGCAACTCGTCGAACTCGCCGTCGCCCTGCGAGAATCCATCTCCCGCGCGACCGCAGGCTCCCTCACACTGGACGATGTCACCGGCGGCACCTTCACCATCACCAGTCTTGGCCCGATGGATGTAGACGCCTTCACCCCGGTCCTGAATCCACCCGAATGCGCCATCCTGGGCATCGGCCGCATCCAGCCGAAGCCGGCCGTTTTCGAAGACGAAGTCACAGTTCGCCAGATGGTCACCCTCAGCCTCACCTTCGATCATCGACTCAACGACGGCGCTCCCGCCGCCCGTTTCCTCCAGCGCATTAAGCAGCTGCTAGAGCACCCCTATTTGCTGATCTGAAATAGGCCCTCCCCCGGTCGCCCCGATTCGGCTAGATGGCATGGAGCAGCCGGGTATAAACTTGCCCGCACACTCCGGGGTTACGGAGCAGTAGTTCACCGGCCATATCCGCATAACCCCATTACAGTTGGCCGACGGAATTGACTCAGGAGGGGCGAAATGGCAGCTAAAGTTTGGACGATGGACCGGCGCAGCCTGTCCGCGGATACTGGGTTCGTTCCGCAGACCGGAACGCTCTTTGACGCTGCCGGTTTCGACAAGCTGATCAAGCCCGGCGATCTCGTGGCGATCAAGATCCACTGTGGCGAGTGGAACAACACCGCTTACCTGCGCCCCGTTTATGCCCGCATGGTCGTCGACAAAATCAAGGAGCTTGGCGCCCGTCCTTTCGTGACCGACACCTGTACCATGACGTATGCAACCCACCCGAGCCGGTCCATCGCGCCTGACTTAGTGGACACCGCCGAGCGCAACGGCTTCAACTCCGGCACTCTCGGCGCCCCCTTTATAGCGGCAGACGGTTTCGCCGGTACCGACGATATCCGGGTTCCCCTCCCCGAGGGCTACATCTTGCAAGAGGCCTACATCGCCAAGGCCATCGCCCTTGCCGATGTCCTGATCGTTCTGACCCATTTCAAAGGGCACCCCATGGGCGTAATCGGCGGTTCGATAAAGAACCTTGGCATCGGTTGCCAATCCAAGCGCGGCAAATTCAATGTCCACATGGGCCGCCACCCCGAATATGGATTCCCCAACCAGGTGGATTTCCACCCGGAGAACGTCCCGGATGATTTCCTCGATATGATTCCTTACGCCTGCCCTCACGGTGCCTACTCCCGCAGCAACGGAACCGCCGAGTGGGACCGCGAAAAATGCGACGGCTGCCTGGGATGCATGGGAAGCATGGTCAACTCTGGGGCCTGGGAAATGAATGGTGAGAATTTTCGCGCGTTCAACGCCGCCTGTGCCGATGGTGCCCTTGCCGTCAACAAAATTCTCGACGGCAAAATTGGCTATCTGAATCTGGGACTCGATGTCTCACCTATGTGTGATTGTGTCGGACACGCCGACATCCCCCTCACCTCGCACCTCGGCATTTACTCCAGTCACGACCCCGTCGCCATCGATAAGGCGTGTCTGGACAAGGCCACCGAGCTTCCCGGCATGCCCGGCTCCGGAGCCGAGGACTGGGGCGTGCACGGACCTGGCGACCACAAGTTCGCCAAGGCCTCCGCGCTCATTCCAGATGCGGGTGTCACCGAAGAGATCCAGCTGAACACCGGCGTCGAAAACGGCCTCGGAACAATGGATTACGAACTCATCGACGTGCCCGGTTCCGGTAATGCTCAGGAATACGGCTTCTCCTTCGATCGGAGACCGTCCGGCGAGCGATTCGCCAGCATGTACGCTAAGGAAAATCCGTTCCCCAAGGAACGCCACGACGGACGCGGATTCGACCGCAAGCCGAAGGTGGACCTCGAAAAGGTCGCGGGCCCACTTCCAGTACGAAAGTAAGCAATCCGCATATCAGCATGCGGTTGTCCCGGCTGCGGCCGTCGCCGTCAGGGCCAACCGTGGCCCTAAATATACAGAGGTAACTTTCCAGCATGAGCAGAGGTCAGGATCAACTCCAGGAGGCGGCCGACGCGTGCGCCACCGCGGCCGATGGCAGTTCAGACGAATCCGGCGGACGCCTGAAGGACATTGGGGCGATCATTTTGGAACTCAAGGATTCCACGTTCGCAAAAAGTGCTCTCAGCGTCCCGCTCACCGCCGCCGTGAGCCGGGCGGCGACCGCCGTGCGCGAAGCCATAGGCTCTGACGGAGCCGACGAAAAGATCGCGGCGTTGGAAGCTGCCGTGAAGAACTTCGGCGACAAGGCCGGCGGCGTCGGCGGCATAGCCATCACCTGATTCGCACTCTCTTCAACTAGGAGTTTCTGACCCGTGCCCATTCAGGCTGATCTCTGCGTAATCGGTTCCGGTCCCGGCGGCTATATTTGCGCCATCCGCGCCGCCCGGCTCGGCCTGAATGCGGTCGTCGTTGAAGCCGACCGGCTCGGCGGCGTCTGCACGAACACAGGCTGTATTCCCACCAAGGCCCTGCTTCGCAGCGCCGAGGTATTCCACCTGGCTGGCGACGCGGCTTCATACGGCGTACGGGTCACCGACGTCGAGGCCGACTTCCCAGCCATGATGAAGCGGAAGGACCGCGTAACCGCTTCCCTCTCGCGCGGAATCGGCGCCCTCCTGAAAGACGCCGGCGTCCAGGTCGTCAGTGGCTGGGGCCGGCTCGCCGGGCCGAACACCGTCCAGGTCGAGACCGCTGAAGGTACCGAAACCATCACCGCCGGCAGCATCGTGCTCGCCACCGGGTCGTCGGCGGCCGTTCCTCCCGTGCCCGGCTTGGACGGCGATGGCGTGATTACCAGCGATGGCGCGCTGGCCCTTGAAGAGGTTCCCGGTTCCATGCTCATCGTCGGTGCTGGAGCCGTCGGCGTGGAGTGGGCCAGCCTGTTTGCCACCCTCGGCGCCACCGTCACCGTCGTCGAGATGCTTGATCGTATGGTCCCCGTGGAAGACGCCGAGATTTCCGCGCTGCTGCGAAAGTCATTTCTCGGACGCGGCGTCGGCCTGCATCTTGGTGCCGCCGTTCAGAACGTATCCGGTCCGTCCGGGTCGATGCGCGTCGAGATCAAAAAGGCAGACGGAGCCACCGAAACCCTTGAATCTGAGATCGTCCTCAACGCCACCGGGCGCACGCCCAATTCTGGGGAGCTCGGGCTCGAAACCATCGGCGTCTCCACCGAGCGTGGAGCTATTCAGGTCGATGATCGCCTACGCACCAACATCCCCAACATCTGCGCCATCGGAGATGTCACCGGAAACGCCATGCTGGCTCACGTCGCCTCTCACCAGGGCGTGGTCGTGGCTGAAAACCTTGCCGGCGGCGACTCCCGAATGGACTATCGCACCATTCCCGCCGCCACCTTCTGCCACCCGGAAATCGCCAGCGTTGGCCTCACCGAGGAACAGGCGGTGGCTGAGTACGGCGGCGCTGTGGTGGGGCGCTTCAGCTACATGGCCAGCGGCCGCGCTCGGACTTATGGCGATACCGAAGGCCTGCTCAAATTGGTCGCCGAGCCCAAATATCAGGCGCTTGTCGGCATGCACATCATCGGCACTTCCGCCTCCGAGATGATCGCCGAAGGCGTGCTGGCGATAAAGCTGGAGGCCACCCTGGACGATCTCCGGGATGTCGTTCACGCCCATCCCACCTTCCCTGAACTCACCGGAGAAGCCGCCTGGGAAGCCGTCGGGCAACCGCTGAACACCTTCGCCCGCAAGACCTGACCCACCGGACACCGCCGCATCCTTCACAAATTCGGCTGAAGGGCCCGTTCCGTTAGCCGGGCGGCAGCGTCCCTTCGTAGCTCTGCGTCACCGAATTGCCCTGGCCGTCCGCAATCACCACCGTCACCGTGCCCGGGTGCGAAGTCTCGTCCGAACAGGGTGGGTGCGGATTCGTCCACACCGCCTGGTTTCCGCTGCTGGAGAACGTGCCGCAGGCGCCATCCGAAATCATCCAGGTGTAAGTGAGGTTGTCACCTTCCGGATCGCCGGCGCCCACAGTGTAGATCGTGTCCGGCGGACTGAGCACCACGCTGAAATTACCGATTGTCGGCGGCTGGTTGGCCGGTGTCACGCCCGTCGCCGTCACCTCCCCTACCGTCACCGACCTGACCAGCGTGCAGTTGGTCCTGAACGTTCCCGTCTGAGTCAGCGGGCCGGACTGGTAGTCGGCGTTGTCCCACACCTTCACCGCGAACGTGTGCTCCCCGGTTGGCGCCTGCAGATCGATGAACACGCTTGGCGCCGTTGAGCTGATCGCCCCCGAGTCGTATATCTGGCTCCCGGCCACCTCTATCACCAGCCGGGTTATCCGGCGATCCGTATCGTTTCGGACCTTGGCTTCCGCGCCGATGCGCACGTCGCATCCCCGCACGTCGTAAACTCCGCCGCTTATCAACGTTGTGCTTCCCGCCGGTGTCCGCGTTGGAGTTGGCGTCTCCGTCGGCGTGGGCGTTCGGGTCGGCGTCGGAATTCGCGTCGGGGTGGGCGTTGGCGTCGGCTCCCGTGGATACTCAAACACGATCTTCACCCCGGCTCCCCACAGGACGAAATTCGTGCTTAATAGCTTGCCCGGGTCGCAGCTTGGCAGTCCCGATATCGTCGAACAGATGAAATCGGCCATATTCTTCGCGTCCAACGGCGTAGGCCAGAACTACACGAACCAGGCCTGAAAATTGAAGTTGGTCGAAAGTGTGAGGGTTCCGTTTTTGGTTCCGCCGTCCGGATGCGTCGCCGTCGCCCGCATGAAGCGATACTCCGCGCCGATGTCCGGGCTCGAGCGATAGACCACCGACACCCCCTGAGCATCCGTGGTGTCCGAGTAATCCAGCGCGTTCTGGCTGCTGTTGCTGATGATCTGATATCGCACTGCGGCACCCTGTACCGGCCGTGTCGTCCCGTCGGCCAGTTCCTCCTCCACCCGCACCTCCGTCAGCAATTGTCCAATGTCGCTGTTGCCGGCGCCCAGCACGAACGTAGCCATGAGTATCAGGACCATGACCATGAATCTGCGCTGCATGCTGTCCGTAAAACTTCCTGATGGTATCGTCCGACTATCGGCTGTTTGACGAAGTGTCTGAATGCTTACGCCAATACTTAGACTGACTCTGGGCGGCGGGCGGCCGAATGTCAGTCACCCGCTTCCCTCTCCGCTATCAGCGCTTGTGGAAATTGCCGGGACTATACTCCTTCCGCAGTTGGCCGGGCCGAGCGGGGTGAGCTTTCAAATGGGCACAAGATCGCAGGGAAATGTCGCCAACGTCACCGGCGAAACCATCCTCGTCGATGGCGGGGCATTCGTGAAGATCCAGTAGGCCGGTGCCCTCTGTCGCCGCCGGATTGATGATCATGGCATGAGAATCGCGATCGCCCTATTCCTGCTGACCGCGACCGTCTATCTCTTCTCCACCGGCGCTCACACATACAGCGTCGATGAGACCACGAATTACGCGTCCGCTCGGGCCTTCGTCCAGACCGGTTCGCCCGATCTCCGCTCCCAGATCGACGACCCATTTCCATCCATCCGGCTGTTAAAAGTCGAACATCCAGACCAGCCCCGGATCACCGGTCGCTACGGATTGCTCGCCTGGCTCTCGATGGTCCCGGCATACGCCGTGGCTTCGGCTTTCGGCCCTGCCCCCGAGCCCGTCGGCCCCGCCTTTCCCCAGGGCGGCGACATCCTCCCCTTGGCCGGCCTACTCTTCAATCCCATTGTTGGCGCGGTCCTGATCTCCCTTATATACCTCTTGGCACGTGCCGTCGCGCTGTCCCGTTGGCAATCGCTGGCCACCGCCGCGATCGCCGGGTTCACCAGTCCCATCTGGGTCTACTCCGGCACCCTGTCCAGCATCCCCCTTGCCACGACCCTAATAGTCGCCGCCCTGCTCGCGCTCGCGATTGGAATCCGCCGCCACCAGATGCCGCTCGCCCTTTCCTCCGGATTGCTAGCCGGATTGGCCGCGGCCACCCGGCCCGATTTCATACTGTTCGCCCCGATCCTCCTTATCGCCGCGTTCGCGCTACGGCCTCATCCGGTCCGAGCCGCTGTCGCCAGAGCCGCCCTCTGGGCCGTCGGTTGGGCGATCGTAGTCGTGCCGGGCGTCGCACTCTACAGCCTGTACCGGACCGGCGACTTTTTAGACTTCGGCTACGCCTCCCAGACGTTTCTCTGGGCCACCGACCGCGCCCATATAGGGCTATTCGGCATCCTCGCCAGTTCGGGTTTCGGCCTATTCGTCTATTTCCCCCTCGGAGTCCTGGGCCTCTGGGGTCTGCTCGCCGGCGGCGGCGAACGCTGGCTCCGGTGGACGATGGCCGCCGGGACGCTGATGGCCATCGTTCTCTACGGCACCTTCAACGACTGGGAGGGCGGTGTCTCCTGGGGCCCGCGCTACCTCACCTCCATCGTTCCCTTCCTCGCCATCGGCGTCGGCTGCCTGTTGGTCGGTCCGCGGGTTTCCCTCCCGGCCCGACTTGCCGTCGCCTTACTGGCCGTCTGGGGCGCCGCCGTATCCATCCTCGGGATATTCTTCGATTACCAGCGCGGCTGGCAGAACCTCTGGGACGTCGGCGCCCGGCCGGACCAGATTATCTGGGATCCCCACTTCTCGCCCATCGGTGCCCACCTGCGGCTGCTTCGACAGTGGATCGACGGGCTCATAGAGCCCGATTTCTATCTCGGCCAGAAGCTCGGAGTCTGGACAGTGCCGGCGCTGGTCGGCATTTTGGCCATCATCCTTATCGGGACCGTTGCCGCCCTGGCTCGCGCCCGTCTCTCCGCCGCGATCCGTCCCGGCTGAGGACCGTCCGCGAAAGCCCCCGATCGCTGAATTCAAATTCGACGGTCGACAGGGGACACAGCTACGGTCCGGCGGCGAACTCGTTGCTTGTCGCGCCCGTTGGCTCATGTATAATCTAAGTTCGTCGAGAGAGGACGCAACGCTTCAGGGTGCTGCATCCTCTGCACCTTAACAACTGAAAAGTGGCCGGAAAGGTTTAATCGGGAGGGATCCCGCGAATTCCGGCGAGTTAGTTAACCGAGTCCGAGCTAGTGCGGAAAAGCTCTTGATATTTTGATTCTTAACTCCCGTCAGGGAGTGTCGGATTTTATGGAGAGTTTGATCCTGGCTCAGGATTAACGCTGGCGGCGTGCCTTATCAATGCGAGTCGAACGGTACGGTGGGCTTCGGCCCATACGACCGTGGCATCCGGGTGAGTAACACGTAGGTGACCTACCTCTTGGTGGGGGATAACCCCGGGAAACCGGGGACAATACCGCATAAGATCTATCGGATATGTCTGGTGGATGAAAGATTTATCGCCGAGAGAGGGGCCTGCGGCCGATTAGCTAGTTGGTGAGGTAATGGCTCACCAAGGCGATGATCGGTAGCTGGTCTGAGAGGATGATCAGCCACACTGGGACTGAGATATGGTCCAGAGCCCTACGGGGTTTAGCATGAAGGAATCTTGCGCAATGGGGGAAACCCTGACGCAGCAACGCCGCGTGGGCGATGAAGGCCCTAGGGTCGTAAAGCCCTTTTCTGGGTGATGAAAATGACAGTAGCCCAGGAATAAGCCACGGCCAACTACGTGCCAGCAGCCGCGGCGATACGTAGGTGGCGAGCGTTATCCGGAATTACTGGGCGTAAAGAGCACGTAGGCGGGCCGGTAGGTTGTTCGTGAAATGTCGAGGCTTAACCTCGGCACGCCGGGCAATACCGCCGGTCTTGAGGCTGGGAGAGGGAAGCGGAACTTCCGGTGTAGTGGTGGAATGCGTAGATATCGGAAGGAACACCAGCGGCGAAGGCGGCTTCCTGGCCCTGTCCTGACGCTGAGGTGCGAAAGCGTGGGGAGCGAACGGGATTAGATACCCCGGTAGTCCACGCTGTAAACGATGGATGCTAGGTGTTTGAGGCTATCGACGCTTCATGTGCCGTAGCTAACGCGTTAAGCATCCCGCCTGGGGACTACGGTCGCAAGACTAAAACTCAAAGGAATTGACGGGGGCCCGCACAAGCAGCGGAGCGTGTTGTTTAATTCGAGGCTACGCGAAGAACCTTACCGGGGTTTGACATATACCGGACATCCCTAGAGATAGGGCTTCCCTTCGGGGCTGGTATACAGGTGCTGCATGGCTGTCGTCAGCTCGTGCCGTGAGGTGTTGGGTTAAGTCCCGCAACGAGCGCAACCCCCGTCGTTAGTTATATTTCACTAGCGAGACTGCCGAGAGAAACTCGGAGGAAGGTGGGGATGAGGTCAAGTCAGCATGGCCCTTACGCCCCGGGCTACAAACACGCTACAATGGCCGATACAGAGGGCTGCGAACTCGCGAGAGTAAGCGAATCCCACAAAGTCGGTCTCAGTTCGGATTGCAGGCTGCAACTCGCCTGCATGAAGTTGGAGTTGCTAGTAACCGCAGGTCAGCATACTGCGGTGAATACGTTCCCGGGCCTTGTACACACCGCCCGTCATGCCATGGGAGTCTGTAATACCTGAAGATGGTGAGCTAACCCTTTTAGGGAGGCAACTGTCTAAGGTGGGACAGGCGACTGGGGCAAAGTCGTAACAAGGTAGCCGTACCGGAAGGTGCGGCTGGATCACCTCCTTTCTAGGGATTATTGTCGCTGGTGACAGCGGCACATCCCAGTCGATGCACTGCATGGACATGGACATTCAGTCCAGGAAAACTTCCTCGCTATCAAGAGCAGGAATCCGTGGGTCCCACCCGTTCTTTTCCGGCCACTACTTCAGTTGTTAAGGCGCACCGCGCCGAGCAGACCGGGCTGTCGCGCCTAGCGTGAGGAAAGTCCGCACTCCATAGGACAAGGTAGCGGGTAACTCCCGTCCGCCGTGAGGCGAGGACCAGTGGCACAGAGACCAATGCCGGGTAAGGCCGGAGTGAAAAGGCCATACTCTTCCTGGAGCAAGCCCAAGCAGGGAATTTAGGCTGTCCGCCTCGCTCATTCGTGAGCCCGTTCCCGGGTAGGGTGCAAAGAGGTCCGGAGCAATCCGGTTCCCAAGATAGATGACAGCTCTCGACAGAATGCGGCTTATAGGTCTGCTCGGCCTTTTCGACCCCCCACGACCAACCCGGCACTACTCCCCATGACCCGCCGCCGGGCATTCCTTGAGGTCACCGCCGGCTATCTGGCCGGGGTGTTTATGTTCTCCGCCATCGGCAGTGTCTGCATCCTATTCGTTGCCGGAGTCGTCACCGACATCGGTACCACATCCGCCCGGCTTCCCTTCGTTGCCGGCGTTGTCCTGTTCGTCGCCATCCTCCTCGCCACTCGCTTCGGGTTCCGCATTCGCTATCGGCTCAAACTCTCCGGCAAGAACGTGAAGACCAGCCAGCCGATTCCCCAGGCCTGGATCGACGAACTTGAGGAGGCTGAGGTGCCGACGGATTCTCCCCTCTAGCCGGCTTCGCAGCCGCTGCCCCGCAATCTCCGTTGTGTCCACCCTGACACCCATAGATTCCCACCGCCCGGGTAGCGCCCGCCCGCTACCTCGGCGATGGCGCCATCGACGGCCCGCCGCTAAAGTGTCACCGCCAGCCGCCGCGAATCCCGGGAGCCTCCGATGCTCAAGAACACCGACCCTCTCCTGAGCCCCGACCTGCTCTACATCCTCGCCGCCATGGGCCATGGCGACGAAATCGCTATCGTTGATGCCAACTTTCCCGCCGAGAGCATGGGGGAACGAACCGTTCGGCTCGACGGCGTCAACGCCACCCGGGCCCTCGACGCTGTCCTCACCGTCCTGCCTCTCGACGATTTCGTCGAACGACCTGTCGCCGTGATGCAGGTGGTCGGCGACGCCGACGAAGAGCCCGAGACCGTCCGCGAGTTCATGGCCTCCGCCTCTGCCGCCGAAGGCCGCCCCGTGGAGTTTGAGTCCCTCGAACGCTTCGCTTTTTACGATCGCACCCGCGAGGCTTTCGCCGTCCTGGCCACCGGCGAGCGCCGCCTCTATGGCAACGTCATCTTGGTCAAAGGAATCGTTCGCCCCGACTAGCCGATGCGGCGAATCCGCTCATCCGCCCATCGTGGAGCGTCCGAATTCGGGAGCGGCTCTCGAAAGATCACCGCCGGGGAGGTTCAAATGCTAATTGTTGACAGTCACTGCCACGTCTCACCCATCTGGTACGAACCGGTCGAAAGCCTGCTGCATCAGATGGACGCAAACGACATCACCCACGCCGTTCTGGTACAGATGCAGGGACAGACCGACAATTCCTATCAGTTTGAATGCGTGCGCAACTATCCCGGTCGATTTGCCAACATCGTCATCGTGGATACTGATAGCCACGATGCCATCGCCGAGTTGGAGCGGCTCGCCGGCGAAGGCGCCGCCGGAGTGCGCCTCCGCCCCACCGTCCGCTCCCCCGGCGACGACCCCCTGGCCATCTGGCGCGCCGCCAGCCGTTTAGGACTGACCATCAGCTGCATCGGCTCGGACGACGAATTCGCCTCGCCCGAGTTTGCCGAATTGTTAGCCGCCCTTCCCGACCTGCGAGTCGTAATCGAACACCTCGGATCGGACGTCCCCGTGGGCGCCGGTCCCCCGGCTCGGACCCGCGCCGCCTTCGGCCTGGCTCGCTTTCCCAACGTCTACATGAAAATCCCCGGTCTCGGCGAAATTTGTCCCCGCATGATGCACCCCACCTCACCCTTTCCGTTCGAGCGGCCGGTGCCGGGGCTCTTCAAGGCCACCGTCGCCGCTTTCGGTCCGAATCGCCTCATGTGGGGCAGCGACTTCCCCCCGGTGAGCTTCCGCGAGGGCTATCGCAACGCCCTCCTCCTTCCTATGCAGGAGTTCGAAGACCTCGCCCCTGAAGACCGGGCCCTCATCTTCGGCGGCGTGGCCCTGTCCGTATTCCCGATCCGGAGCTGACGCCAAACATTTAGGATATGGTCGCGACCGTGAACAGCGGAGCGATCGGCGACTCGCCGACCGGGCACCACCGGAGGAGCGACAGGCATGAGCGGCAACCAGGGCAGTGGACCGGCGATCTGGCTGGCTGGGGACCCGGAAGACCTCAAGGACAGGCTGCACTACGGTGCCGCTGGCATCGTCACCAACACCGTCGTCCTTAACAAAATGGTCCAGAAATACGGTCAACTCACCGAAGTCACGAAGCGTTACCTCGACATCACTGACCTTCCCGTGGTCATAGAGGTGGATGGGGAATCCGCTATAGAACTCCTTGAGGTGTCCGCGATATTCACCGCCATGTCCGATCAGATAATGATCAAGATCCCCTGCACCGTTCACGCGCTCCCGGCCTTCACCGAGCTCAAAAAACAGGGCGTTGCCACCATGTGCACCACCACTTTCTCCCTAACACAGGCGAACGCCGTGGCGCTGGCCGGCGCCACCCACGTCCTGCCGTTCTGTGAACCCGTGAAGGAACTCGGCGGCGATCCCACCGAGCTCGTTCGGGACTGCGTGCGCGTCTTGGGGGCCTGGACCGAGCGTCCGCTCATCACTGCGGCCCTGGTCAGATCGGTCGAGGTCGCCCACCTCGCTATCCGTGACGGCGCCGACGGCATCATCGTGTTCTGGCCGATCTACGAACAAATGCTCGCGCACCCGCTCACCGATCAGTGGAACGGAACCTTCCGCGGACAATGGGGCGAAATGCACGAAGCCGGGCTCATGAAAGGCGTCCCTGTACGAAGCTGAGTTTCGGCCGGGATAGACCCGAATACCCCTCAACCACCGCCCACTTGTGTATCATTCCGGCGCGGGGTGGAGCAGTGGAAGCTCGTCGGGCTCATAACCCGGAGGTCGTCGGTTCGAATCCGACCCCCGCAACCAGAGTCGGCGAGAATCAGACCCGCGGCCCAATGACGCTTCAATACTTCCCGGTATGGCCTGTTCCCGGAAGGCCAGCGCCATGTTTCAGCTATCGTCAAGCCCCGGCGGTCGGGCAGTCTCCGGCTGAGTGGCTCCCGAGGAAAGGCCCGAGGATCAGGTGACGCTTCTCATCTCCGAAACCGAAGTCGACAGCCTGGCTGATATGACCATGGCCATGGAAGCCGTCGGAGACGCGTTCCGGCTGCAGGGCCAGGGCAAGGCCATCAATTTACCCCGCAGACGCGTTGGCGGAGGCCGTACGACCCTGCAACTCATGGGCGGCGCCATCCCCGAACTCGACCGCATCGGCTTCAAGGCCTACGTCGGCGGCGCCGGGTCTACCCGATTCGTCGTGAATCTCTACCGCGAATCCACCGGCGAGCTCGATGCCGTCATCGAAGCCGGCCGGCTCGGCCAGCTACGCACCGGCGCCGCCAGCGGGGTGTCCGCCAAATATCTGGCCCGCGAAGATGCCGCCGTCGTCGCCATCATCGGCAGCGGCTACCAGGCTCGCACCCAGCTTGAGGTCGTCTCCCGTGCCCGCGATCTGACCGCCGCCCGCGTCTACGGCCGCGACCCCGCCCGCCGGGAGCGGTTCTCCTCCGAAATGAGCACCACCCTGAATCTCAAGGTCACACCCGTGACTAGCCCCCAGGAGGCTTGCGACGGAGCCGACCTCATCATCACCGCCACCAACAGCCTGGAGCCCGTCCTGGCCGGCTCGTCCATCGCCCCTGGCTCTCACGTCATGGCCATGGGCGCCAATCGAATCCAGGCCCGCGAGCTCGATGACGCCGCCCTTGCCGCCTTTGACTTCATTGCTGCCGACGATCTTGAGCAGGCCAGGATCGAATCGGGCGACCTCACCGCCGCGGTCGAAATCGGCGCGATCGGTTGGGACGAAATCGTCCAGATGGGCGACATCGTCGCCGGCCTCGCCTCCGGGCGCGGTTCGCCCCGTCAGTGCACCCTTTTCAAATCCCTGGGCATCGCCATCTGGGACATTGCCCTGGCGGATCGCATATTTCGCACCGCGATCGCCGCCGGCATCGGCACCGAAGTGAACATGCACCGGGACGTCCCCGGCTAAATTCTCTCGGCAACCGGCGGATCCTGGTATTAGAATGCGGGTCGGTCGACCTCGGGCTCCGTCTCCTCGCCCCCATCGTCTAGAGGCCTAGGACAACACCCTTTCAAGGTGTAGACAGGGATTCGAATTCCCTTGGGGGCACCAGTTCGACTACTTCCCTTCCTGTTCCGCGCAACTTCGCCTCATCTAAGGCGTGAACGTGCTTATCAGCAATCCCGTCGCGTCATATAGCAGCGCCGGGTCCAGCGCGTCGTCGAGCCACACGTCCGGCTCCGTCAACTTCAGGTCGCCGGTAGCGGCGCCGCTCGCCACCACCACCGTACCTCCGGCCGGAATCATGTAACCGGGTGGGAAAACGAACCTCTCATCGCCATTCTGGCTCACCAGCAGCCACAACGACACATCCACCGCATAGGCTCCTCGGTTCCTGATCGTCACCGTCTCCGCCGTCTTGTCCACCGCCTCAATATCAATGATGTCGAGTGGAATCAACGTAGGCGTCGGCGACGGAGTAACCGTGGGCTTCGGGGTTGGCGTATCCATGGGGACCGGTGACGTCGCGACCGTCGGCACCGGCGTCTCCGTTGGGGTCAACGTGAGTGTCGGCGTCGGAGACGGCAGCACCCGCTCTATTACGCCCGAGCGTGGCCTGCCCGGCTCGGGTGTTGGGGTCGGCGTCGGAGTCGGTGCCGGTAGCGGTGTGGATCGCCTCACTCGTGAGCTGGTTGCCGAATCCCCAACATTCCCCCAGCAGCTCTACCTCCGCGGCCTCCGCCCCGGCAGCCTCCGCTACCTCCGGAACTTCTCCCTCCGCTGCTGCCTCTCCCCCCTCGCACACGCCGTCACCGCCAGCGTCAGGGCCAGTCCGACGAGCAATACCCGGACTCGATTGCCGCTCATCACTCTCCGGTTTCCGGCGCGGTTGGCTCGCAGACCAGAATCACCCCGTCGGTATCAGCCACGTCGCCAGCAGAACCGCGATAATCGCCATCCCGATGAACGCGCCGATAACTATCAAGATAGTTATCACGCATGACATCGGGCTCGTCTGATTTCGCCGCCCCTTGCTTTGGTCCGTACTTTGGACACTTACCTCACCTCCTTGAACACGGATGAATATGGCCTCATCGCTCTTAGACGTGTAGTAGAAGACGTACACCAGCACGCCGATCCCGAACAATAGGAACCAGACCAAGGCCGGCACGAGATTGAACTCCTTGGATCTCACCATCTGAGCTGTGGTCTCGGTCTGGGAGCTAATTGTGAAGCCCCGGCTTGCGTGGTCCCCGATAGTGTTTTGAAGCGTCGTGTGCGCCTCGGAGTCGGCCACGGTCCCACCTCTCGTTTAGCCTGTCAGTGGCGAACTACTATGCAAATCTACACGGGAGCCATTGTTGGTGGATGCCGACGGCTGGGGCCGGATCGGTCATTTGGCACGGGCTGCTCGAAGCAGTTGCCGGTTGCGACTCCCCGTCTTTTGGATTTCCTCGGCGCTCCGACCTCTCCGATCAGAGGATTCTAAACCCTCACCTCCGGAATATTCGGTCCCTGCCCCATAACGACCCCTCCCCCGCGCTCGCCTCCAGCCGCTGCAGCGTCCGCATCGACGCCAACAGCGCCCGCCCCGATGTCAACGCCTCCCGGCCCTCGCGAACGGCGTTCACAAACTCCTCGTCCTGCTTTTGGATCGCCGGTTCGATTGTGTCCAAATACAACTCACCGCCGCCCTGATCGAGAATCCGATCTTCATCAACCGTCAGTGTTTCTTCTTCGCATATCAGCGTGATCTGCATCCGTGCCTCTGGGACGTGCGCGTTGTAAGACATCGCGTACGTTGCGATGCCGCCACCGGGGAACCGCATCTGCGCCGACAGATCCATCGGAATTCCAAGCGGATTCTCCGTCGGCCCCAGCAGCGCCCGCGCCCGTTCCGGTTCCCTTCCGAACAGCCACACGGCGTCGTCCACCACATGCCCTCCGTGATGCCAGAGCAGGTTGTCGGTCCAGCTGCGCTCGTAGCCGGTCCATCCCACGTTCGACCGCCGGAAAAAGTGCCACTCGCAGTGGAAATGAAGCAGCGTGAGCTCGCCGTCAGCGATCCGGCGCTTCGTCTCCCGGATGAACCGGCGATAGCGATGCGTGTGACAGATCATCAGCGTCCGTCCCTGCGCATCCGCCAGATCGCATAGTTCCTCGGCCTCGACCAGATTTAGGGCCATCGGGATTTCCAGCAGCACATGTTTCCCGGCCAGCAACCCCGCCTTTGCCTGCCCGAAATGTATCTGACTCGGGGACGTTATCAGCATGGCGTCGATCTCCGGTCGGTCCAGCGCCTCAGCCAGATCCACCGTCGCCAGCTCCGCTCCGCACAATTCGGCGAACGCCTCCGTCGGCTCCACTCTCCGGCCGACCACCGCCCCTATTTCCACCACGTCAATCCCCAACAGCGCCTCGCGATGAAACTCCGCTATGCCGCCGTATCCCACAACGCAAAATTTCATACTCCGGCCGCATCCAATTCGCTCACCGCCACGCTCTCGCCCGGCGTCTCTGCTGATCTGTAAAGGCCGCGTCATGTGCGCACACCCCGGATACTCCGATTCGGGCCCGCTCACCCGCCGCGATCATCGCTATCTGTCTTTGATTCCCGGGATGGTTCGCCCCTCTTCCAGGTCCAGGCGCTCGCACACCGAGATTTTCTCCGCCAGGTGACTCAGCCCGAAAGGCTCCAAGAATCCCCGATGCCGCTCCAGGTTATCCGGATGCGGCATCCGGCCAAGCAGATCGGAGTTGAATTCCTCGATCTCCTCGGCGGTCCGGGGCGCCATCCTCGCCGACACCCACTCCCACACAGCTTCGTCATCCGCGAGATCGGCCATTCCGTCTACGAATTTGTCCACGTCGATTTTCAGGAAATCCATCAGCGTCTTCGAGTAGCCGGTACGCGCCAGGTATTCGCCCGCCGTCCCCGCCAGCTCGGCGCGGCCCTTGTCGATCGCCCGTGGCAAAAACGCCATGCCGTGCAGCTTCTCGTGCGTGCTCCTCGGAACTTCCTTCGTAAGGTCCAAACTGGCCCTCTTCTCGCTCAGCGGCCTTCGTCCCACTCCAGCCGCTCAACTGATGTCACTATGTCCGCCAGCTCCGCCAAACCGATCCCGGTCAGATAGTTGCGGTGCCATTCAATTTGCTCCGGTGTGTTCGCCCGCCGTTCGATCGCCTCCCGGTTGAACTTCGCGATTTCGAGATCGGTTCGGGACTCCCTCTTATCCGCAATCCAACCCCGGATATCCTCATCGGTCGAATGGCCTCGCAGCGCTTCGAACAGCTGCTCCGGCGAGATGCCCAGCACTTCCATTCCAGACGCCGAATACCCTGTGCGAAACAGGTATTCACCTTCTTTTCCCGCCAGTTCCGCTCGCGCCTTGTCAATCGTGCGCGGCAGAAACACCATCCCCAGCATCCGTTCGTAGGGACTGCGCGGTATCCCGGTCGTCAGGTCCATCTCCCCGCCTCCCATCTCCGTCTCCCGGCCGTCATCCAGCTCCAGCCGTTCGAAAATGGTCATCTCCTCCGCCACCGCTTCCAGATCATCCGTCACGCCGGCTCCGGCCACGAAATCTCGGTGACGGCTCCGCTGTTCCTCCGTCTCCGGGTGGCCTTCAATCATCGACTCATTGAACCCGGCGATCTCAATCTTGCTGCGTGGTTTCGCCTTGTCCCGCACCCGATCCCACACTGCCTTATCGTCTTCCTCTTCTTCCACCGCCCGCAGTAGCTCCTCGGCCTCAATCTCCAAAAAGTCCAACAACCGCATCGACATCCCCACCCGCCAGTGATACTCGCCCAGCGTGCCCGCGATTTCCGCCCGGACCTTGTCGAGCGTCCGCGGGACAAACACGATGTGTCCCGTCTTTGCGTACGGACTTTGCGGCGTTGATTTCGTCAAATCCACCCGACTAGCCTTTCTTCTCCGGGAGTCCAAACTCCGATCATCCGGTGCCGGTTCCACGGGCGCGTATCCTAGCGCTCTGTCACTACCGGCACCATTCCGTCGCAATTTGCTCGCTCCCTCGAAGGTCACGCCCGCTTCGGCCTCCACGGTCAGCCCAACGCGTAGACCCGACCCGCCAGATTTCCTCAGGTATGGAAGCCAGGTAACTTCCAGATCGGTCTCCTGATCCTTAGAATCTCGGTGCGAGCGACTATAAAAAGGGTCCGCCGCTCCTCGAAATAGGGCGGCTGATCGGCGTCCACGGGAATCGCGATACATGGGGCAGAAGGTCAGCCGGGAGGGACTAACCCTCGATGCTGAGTTGATAACTCCGTTCATCCGAGCCATTCAGAACGTCCTTCAGAAAGAGACCAAATATCAGGTACTTCGCACTAGCAAACCGTCTCTCACCTCGGGCGGCGAGCTCGCCCACGAAATCGCCTCCGTCATCGGGCTCGTAGGGGAAGTCTCCGGAGTCTTTCTCATCTCGGTCTCAGCCGAATATGCGTTCTCGTTCTTCCGGGAAGTTGTCGGGGTCGAGGCGACCGAGATCGACGAAGTCGTCCTGAGCGGAATCGCCGAGCTGTCCAATACCATTGCCGGCCAGGCCGCGATCGCCCTCGAGGAAATCGGCCTCTCCACCGACATCTCACCCCCCCTCCTGATCAAGGGCAAGGGTGCCAGCCTGTCCACCTTGGACCTCCCACGCGTCTCCGTTCCCCTCAAGACCGATCTAGGAGACTTGGTCATGGAGTCGCCGTTGTCAGGTCCGTGCAATAAGGTCGAATTGCCGCCCCAAAATCCCGCCGTCGCGCTGACATCAACCGGGCGATGACCTCTCCCTTACCCCGCCTGCCGGACGACGGCGCCGACGAACGCCTGCGCCGGCAGATGTATTTCATCGTCGAAATGGATCGCCTCAAGACCATACTGCGCACTGCCCTTACCGAACGCGGGACCCGCCGCGAAAACGACGCCGAGCACTCCTGGCACGTTGCCTTGATGGCGTCCACCCTCGCCGAATACTCCGACCGGAAAATCGATGTCGACCGGGTCGTGAGGATGCTCCTCGTCCACGATCTGGTCGAGATCGACGCCGGTGACGTGATGATCTACGATGAGGCCACCCGTCGCGCGCAGCGTGCCCGGGAACTGGTCGCCGCCGAGCGCATCTTCAATCTCCTGCCTGCCGACCAGGCCGCCGAGCTTCGAGGATTATGGGATGAGTTCGAGGCTCTCGAATCCGCTGAGGCGCTTTACGCGAAGGCTCTCGACCGGCTCCAACCGCTGCTCTTGAATTACATCAGCCGGGGAGCCGCCTGGCGCGAGCACGGCGTCACCGCCGCCCAGGTCAGGCGCATCAATAGCTCCATCGCCGACGCCTCGCCTCGCCTCTGGGATTTCGCCAGCTGCCTGATCGAAGATGCCGTCAAACGGGGCTGGCTGCCCGAGTAGACACCCTCAATGCCCGCCGAACCTAGCCCGCCGCCCCAGTCCCCTCTTCATCTTTAGCCTTCTCGGTGGCCGGCATCCCGGCGGCCACCAACTCCTTCGACAGCTTTGTCGCCGCCTTCTTATCTCCCTGATCCAGATCCCCATCCAGCACCAGACCCAGCAGGTAATCCTTGATCAGCTTGATCCACGGCCCGGGTTCGCGACCAAACAGCTCCATCAATTCCGCGCCATCCAGCGGGCTGTCCATCTTCTCCACGTCCGCCTGCCCGGCCAGCAGATCGCACCGCGCCTCCAATTCGGCCACCCTCTTTAGTCCCGCCTCTATCCGTCTGGCCCGGTAGCTCGTGATGTCCGCCCGCGACAGCGTCAACAACTGCGTCCGCCGGTCCCCCACATCTCGCATGTACCGGCGCACCGCCCCGTCGCTCCAGTCGGACTCATACAGGTTGGACCGCATGTGCCACGCCACCAGGTCCGCCACTGCCCGGATCGTCGCCTTGTCGTAGCGCAATCTCTCCAGGATTTTTCGCGCAAGCCGTGTCCCCACCATCTCATGACCGTGAAACTGCACCTTCCCGTTCTTAACCTTCATCGTCGCCGGCTTACCAATGTCGTGCAGTAGCGCCGCCAGCCTCATCATTGGATCGGCCGGCACCCCACCCAGCACCTGGAGCGTGTGCGCCAGGACGTCCTTGTGCTGATGGCGCTCGTCCTGATCCGTCGACGCCAGCTCCGCCAGCTCCGGCATGATGAAGCGGATCAGCCCCAGTTCGATCATGCTCATGATCCCCTGCGCCGGTCGCTCCGAAACCAGGATCATCGTCAACTCATCGCGCATTCTCTCCCCGCTGATGAACTGCAACCGCCCGGCACTTTCCTTGATCGCAGCCGCCGTTTTTCGCTCTATCTCGAACCCGAGCTGAGTCGCCAGCCGCACCCCCCGCAGCATCCGCAGCGGATCCTCCCGGAATCGCTCCGCCGGTATCCCCACCGCCCGCAGAGCTTTTTTCGCCAGGTCGGCCACCCCGTTGTACGGATCCTCGATCTTGCCCGTCCCGATGTCCTGGGCAATCGCGTTGATCGTAAAATCACGCCGCGCCAGATCGTCCTCCAGCCGGTCCCCGAATTCCACCTCCGGGTGCCGCGACTCCTCGTCTGGATACCACTCGGACCGGTAGGTTGTAATCTCGATCTTCGCGTCCCCAAACATCGCCCCCACCGTCCCAAATCGCTCACCAACGTCGTACAGGCCGTCCGGCTTTGCCTGCCGCAGCAGCCGCTTGATGTCCGGGGGCCGCGCATTCGTGGTCAGATCAACGTCCTTCGACGCCCGCCCCAGCAGCCGGTCCCTGACCGATCCGCCCACAAGGAACACTTCATATCCAGCCCGCGCGAAGATCGTTGCTATCGAGCCTAGTACGTCCATTGCGGTTAGTTAGATCCCGGCAATCCCTGCCGCAGGCGTCGCGATACCATCGTGGCGACCCTTCCCGGGTGGTGATGATCGACCCATTCTAGGACATCGAGATACTGCTCCCGCAGCTCCGCCCGGCCCATTCTCAGCCTCCGCACCGCGATGTCGGCCATGAACAGCAACATCCCGACCGTCAGCAGAAGCGGCGCCAGCCTCTGACCGCTGCCCAGGTTCGTTCCACCCAACACTTCTTCCGGCGTCGCCAGCGTTTCCCCGCCCGTTCGCGCCGCAATCCAGTTAAGCAGGGCGGTTCCCGGCCGCCCCTGCCGAAATTCCGCCGAATACCCCACCACGAACCCATCTAACACCGGCCCCACCCGTTCGCCCTCGGCTGTGCGCTGCTCGATGGTCAGCCGGTATGCGCCCGGCCCCGGCTTCGGCAGCACCACCTCGTAGCGGCCGGGGCCGGTCTGTTCGAAAGTCACCGCCACCGTCTCCCCGTCCGGGCTTCTCAGCACCGCCGCCGTCTCCATGTTATTTCGGAATCGGCCGGCGTCATCCACCGATTCCACCACCACTGCCACCTCCCAGCCGTCCACCCGGCTGCTCACCCTGATCCCTTCATTGCGATCCTGCGCCCCGGCGATCACCCACCCGGTCAGGCCGCTCACGAATCCGCCGAACGCACTCCACGCCCGCCACTCCTCACTCCATTCGCCTCCGACGTTTGACGTCCACACCGCCACCCGGCCAAACCCGGCCTGCCAGGTCGCCAGGATCGGATCGTTGCTGTCCGACACCAACACTGCCGTTGCTTCCGGGCGCAGCCTGGTTCGCACAAAACCGCCCAGGTACGGTATTGGTTCGTCCGCCGTCACCTCCGCGAACACCGGACTCGGCTGTGCCACCCGCGGTTGTTGACGGCGATCCACCATGAAGAAGCTGTGGGCGATTTCCGTCTCCTTCGTCAGCAGAGCCGGTATGGCCGCCGGATCGTCAGTTTGGTAGTACCGCCCGTTCCCGTCCCGCGCCAATTCTTTCAGCAACTCCGTGTCCGCGTCCTCCCCCACCGCCACCGTCGATACCGATATCTCGTCATGCCTGACCTGCGCCCCGAACACCTTGAAATTCCCAAATCGCGCCTGCCCATCCGTGATCAGGATCATGTGCTTTAGTCTCGCCTCAAGCGTCGTCATGCGCTTGCGCGCCATTTGCACCGCCGTGTAAATATCGGTGCTGTTGCCCAGTTCCATCGCCCGAATCTTGGCTTCCACCAGCATCTTATCGGTCGCCGTTTCAATCCGTGTCGGCTCCACTATCCACCTCGCCTCCGCGTCGAATCCCACCACCCCCACCTGATCGCCCGCTTCCAGCAGATGCACCGCCTGCACCGCCGCCTCCTTCGCCATAGAGAACTTATTGACATCCATATCGGTGCCCCGAAACGACATGCTCACCGATCGATCCACCACCAACACCAGCGCCAGGCCCCGTATTTCTTCTTCCGGCGGATTCGACCGCACCGGCAACAGCCCCTCCAGCGCCGTCCCCTGATATTCGCCCGGACCAAACGCGTTCGCCCCGCCCGTCACCACCAGGCCGTGCCCCCGCTCCCGCACGAATTCTAGTAGCGCCCCCATTTGCTGATCGTCCAACGCTCTCGCCGGCACGTCCGTCAGGATCACCGCTCCAAACTCAGATAGCGACTCCGTGTTCCGGGGCAGGCCCTCCGCCCCAACCTCCACCACCTCAAATCCCTCAGTGGCCAGCGTCGCCGCCAGCGCGCCGGTTTCCAGCGGGTCGCCCACCAGCAGAATCCGGGCCGGCGCCAGCACCCGCACCAGGCTTTCGGCCACGTTGTTCTCCGTCAGCGCGTCGGCGTTGTCCAGAATTTCCGCCCGTAGCACCAGCACGCCCTCCTCCTCCGGCGTGACTTTCGTTCCCAGCAGATTCACTCCCGGCCCGACCTGCACCTGCGTATCCGCCGCCAGCCGCTCTCCCGCCCACAGCCGCAGCCTTACATCGGCCTCCCTCTGAGCCACCACCGCCACCTGCACGTCGAAGCTCTTCCCCACATACACATACCTCGGCGCCCGCGGTGGCTCCAGCGCCAGGTCCGCTCCTCCGAGCTCTAGCGGACTCACGACCGAGACCGTGATCCCACGATCCACCGCCTTGGCCAGCGCTCGATCCACGCCCGCCCCCAGCATCTCGCCGTCGGTCAGCAGCACGATCTTGCCGACTCCGTCCTCGCCGATCAGGCTCACCGCCTGTGAGATCGCCTTGCCCAGCGCGCCCCTGCCTGCACCGCCTGAACGAGCGGAGATCGTTATCCCTCCCCGAATGTCCCGAATCTCCACCGGAAGCTGGGTAATCCTCGCCGAATCCGAAAACTCCACCACCGCCACCCGTCCATCCGCTGGCCCCGCGCCGATCGCCTCTTCGACCCAATCCCGATTTATCAACCGTTGAGCCAGAAGCACGCTCTCCGACACATCAAGGACGAAAACCGTCGTCTCCCGCTGGCCGCCGCCGGCACCCACCCCGGCCGTCGCCAGCACCAGAATCGCCAGCCCCGCCAATCGCACGATCGTCG
>Ga0310120_10000803_pt1 | contig 24417 bp, 19 predicted proteins | sample CB27_AW_983_MG_FD_203506 | JGI IMG/M metagenome (GOLD analysis project Ga0310120, IMG submission 203506) | Marine microbial communities from Western Arctic Ocean, Canada - CB27_AW_983 | ecosystem: Environmental > Aquatic > Marine > Oceanic | place: Canada: Western Arctic Ocean | collected...
TTTTGTTTTTGAAACAGCAACCAACTGCACATTATCAGAAATATTAGATTTAATTTCAATTAAATTATCTGCTATACTCATTATTGAATCTTATTAATTATTTCATTAGCTAAATTCAAAGCTAAGTAGCCATCTTCAAGACTAATAATTGGTTTTAAATTGTTTAAGATTGAATTAGCAAATGAGTTATGTTCTTCAACAATGGCATTTGTGTCTTTAACGCTTGGATTACTATAATATATTTGTTTTTTTTGACCTTTAGAATTTTTAATAATCATTGCATATTTGTCAAAGTTATCTATTACAGTAGATATTTTAACAACCTCACTTTTCTTTTCTAAAAAATCAATTGAAATATAAGCGTCATCTTGAAAAAAACGAGTTTTTCTCATATTTTTAAGCGATATTCTACTAGCAGTAAAATTTGCTACACAGCCATTTTCAAATTCAACTCTAGCGTTTGTTATATCAGGAGATTCGCTAATTACGCATACTCCATTGGCACTAACTGATTTAATTTTTGAATTAACAACACTAAGAACTATATCTATATCATGAATCATTAGATCTAATACTACAGACACATCATTTCCTCTAGGATTGAATTCAGCTAGCCTATGACATTCTATAAATTTAGGTTCATAAATAGTTTCTCTAAGGCTTGTGTAAGCAGGATTAAACCTTTCGACATGGCCAACTTGTCCAATTAAATTATTTTTTTTCGCTATTTCAATTAATTCCTTAGCCTCTTCAATTGTAGTAGTAATAGGTTTTTCAATAAAAACATGCTTGTTATGCTCTAAACATGTCTTAGCTATACTATAATGTGTAGGTGTATTAGAACATATAAAAATTACATCTACAGATTTTATTAATTTAAGAGATTGTTTAAAGAAAGTAAAATCATTACTAAAGATTTTAGATTTTTCTAAATCATTATCATGGAAACCAATTAGTTCAAAATAACTAGATTCATTAAGAAGCTTAAGGTGAATAGAGCCTAAATGACCTACACCAATTACACCTGCTTTTATCATATATATATTTTTTTCAAAAATACAATTCTTATTTATTAAATTTATCATAATTAATAGCTATTGTTAGATACATCAAAACATAAGGGACTAAGAAAAAAATTAGTTAATGAACTTATTAGTAAAGGAATTAGTTCTAATGAAATATTAAAGGCTATTCTCAAAATTCCACGTCATTTGTTTATAGATAAAGATTTTGAGTCACACGCATATATTGATAAAGCATTTCCAATAGATTCTGATCAAACAATTTCACAGCCTTATACAGTCGCTTTTCAAACAACATTATTAGATGTTAAAGTTAATGATAAAATTCTTGAGATAGGAACAGGATCTGGGTACCAAACAGCAGTTTTACTTGAATTAAAAGCTAAAGTTTACACTATAGAAAGACAGCACCTTTTATTTAGAAAATCTATTAAAAAATTACATGAATTAGGGTATAATCCAGATTTAATCAAATATGGCGATGGTTATTTAGGAATTCCAGAACATGCTCCATTTGATAAAATTTTAGTTACAGCAGGAGCTGTAGAAATTCCAAAAAAATTACTTATACAGTTAAGAATAGGAGGGAAGATGGTTATACCAATAGGAGACAAAGTTCAGAAAATGGTATTAGTGACAAGAATAAATAAAACTAAGTTTGAAAAGAAGATTTTAGGAGAATTTTATTTTGTTCCTATGCTAAAGAATCTAAATTAAATTACTTTTTATTTAACCTGTCTAATTGAATTTTATTCTCTCTATTCTTGATAGCTTCTCGTTTGTCATAGATTTTCTTTCCTTTAGCTAATGATATCAAAACCTTTGCAAACCCCTTGTCATTTATATATACTTTCAAAGGAATTATAGTCAAACCTGTGTTTCTTACTTCTTTAAATAATTTTTTTAGTTCTTTCTTATTTAGCAATAATTTTCTTTGACTTCGCGTTTGATGATTGAACTGATTTCCAAATGAATATTCATCAATAAACATGTTAATAATGAATAATTCTCCAGAATCATTAAATTCACAAAAGCTATCAGAAATAGAGGCTTTACTATCTCTTATTGATTTTATTTCAGTTCCAGCCAATACAATACCCGCTGAAAATTGATCCATTAAAGTGTACTCGAACTTTGCACGCTTATTTTGTATATTTATTTTTTTTAACACTAAGTAAAGTTAATAAGTATATTTCACTTTTATGTCTAAATTAAATTGGATTGAAATTAAATCAATAAATCAAATTCCAAAATCTTCTAATAATCACATTTTAATATTTAAACACTCTCCTAGATGTATAATAAGTAAGATGACTTTGTTTAGATTTGAAAACGCCTATGATCAAGATGTTAATATTTCATATTTTATGTATGTAGATGTAATTAAAATGAGAGATTTATCTGATGAAATTGCTTCTAAATACTCGATTTGTCACGAATCCCCTCAATTAATTTTACTTAAAAATGAAAAAGTTTTATATCATACATCACACTCCAATATTAATTTTTCAATTTTGAAAGATTATATAATTTAATTGTTAATTGCTTATTGATAATTAATTGATTTAAAATAGAATATTTATTGGTAAGCTATTTTATCATGTTTAAATTTGAATAAATTTGTAAACAATGAGAATTGATAAGGAAATAAATGACTTAATTAACAAGGAAGAAAATAGACAATTACATGGTATTGAATTAATAGCTTCTGAAAACTTCACTAGTCCAGCTGTAATGTCAGCTACTGGTTCAGTTTTAACTAATAAGTATGCTGAAGGGTATCCTGGAAAAAGGTATTATGGAGGCTGTGAAGTGGTTGATGAAATTGAAACTATAGCTATAAATAGAGCAAAGGAGCTTTTTGGAGCTGTCTATGCCAATGTTCAGCCTCACTCTGGATCTCAAGCAAACAGTGCTGTTTATCATGCCTTTTTAGATCCTGGTGATAAAATATTAGGTTTTGACTTATCCCATGGTGGACATTTAACTCACGGTTCACCTGTAAACTTTAGTGGAAGATTATACAACCCTGTTTTTTATGGTGTAGAAAAAAAAACAGGTGAATTGAATTATGATAAAATTTTAGAAGTTGCAAAGAAAGAAAAACCAAAATTAATTATTGCTGGTGCATCAGCATACTCTAGAGATATTGATTTTGAAAAATTTAGAGATATTGCTGATGAAGTTGATGCTTTTTTATTAGCTGATATTTCCCACCCTTCAGGTTTGATAGCTAAAGGTATTTTAAATGATCCTATTCCTTTTTGTCATGTTGTTACAACTACCACACACAAAACCTTAAGAGGACCTAGAGGAGGTTTGATACTAATGGGTGAAGACTTTGATAATCCTTTTGGTTTAAAGCTAAAGAACGGTTTATTAAAGAAAATGTCATCATTAATAGATTTAGCGGTATTTCCAGGAAATCAAGGTGGTCCACTTGAACATGTTATTGCAGCAAAAGCAATTGCATTTGGTGAGGCTTTAAAAGATGATTTCATGTCTTATATGATTCAAGTAAGACAAAATGCTAAAGCAATGGCATCTGAATTTATCAAAAGAGATTACAATATTATTTCTGGAGGAACAGATAATCATATGATGCTCATTGATTTAAGAAATAAAAATATTTCTGGAAAAGATGCTGAATCAGCTTTAGTTAAGGCAGATATTACTGCAAACAAAAACATGGTACCTTTTGATGATAAATCACCTTTTGTGACTTCAGGAATTAGATTTGGAACACCAGCTATAACAACTAGAGGGCTTAAAGAATATGAAATGATTAAAGTAGTTGAATTAATCGATAGGGTTATTGAAAATCATGATAATGTTTCTGAAATTCAGAATGTTAAAAAAGAAGTTAATGAATTAATGTTAGGTAGAGCTTTGTTTAATTATTGATTTTCTAATATTTTAATTTCAAATAGTTTATCCCAATACTTACCGGTAACAAAAAAAGTTTTTCTTTTTTTATTATATGCAATTCCGTTTAACACATCAAGTTCAGGATGTTGTTTGACTCTTTTTTTTAACCCATTAAAATCAATTACTCCATCAACTTTTCCAGTAGAGGGGTCAATTATTATAGCAACTTCCTTATTAAATTGATATGTATTAGCGTATATTTTTCCATCAAACCATTCTAATTCATTAATTTTTTTAATAACCTTATTATTTGTAACAACACTAATATTATATAGTTCATTTAAATTTAGCGGATCTAAAACCCATATTTTTTCAGAACCATCAGATTTATATATTTTTTCTCCATCGTTACATAATCCCCAGCCTTCTGAACTTTTTTGATAACTAAATGATTTAATTAATTTAAAGTCATTTTTATTATAAACAAAACCAATTTTTTTTTTCCAAGTTAACTGATATATTTTATCCTTAATAATGGTAATTCCTTCACCAAAATAAGATTTATCTAAAAATATTTTATTAATATCCTTGCCAGTTTTAAAATCAATCTTTTTTAATGTAGAATAACCATATTGTCCTGTTCCCTCGTAAAGATTGAATTCATTATCAAATTCTAATCCTTGAGTGTAAGAAGTTATGTCGTGATTAAACTCATTTACAACTTCGTAAGTATAGAGCTTAGGTTTTGAATTTGAATAAATGATAATATCTTTTTGAATAATAAAATTTTCATTATTTACTTTAAATGAAGCCTTAATTGTATTTACACCAAGATTATTATTTAAAACATGTTTTGAATTAATTTTATTACTATTAATAGAATAACTTAAATCAGTAATAATATTTTTTGATGGGTTATCAATGGTTATATCTATAGAGTCACCATTATTTAAATACTGATTAGTTTTAGAAATGCTTATTGAATAATCATGATTTACTTTAATTCCGCAAGACAGAAAAATAAAACTAATTAGTAATGTGTATAATTTAAAATTTCTCATTGTTTAAATTAATTAAATCAAATTTAAATATTAATAATTAACCTCTAACATATTTTTAATTATAAAAACATATATATATTTGTGATGGGCAAGTCTTACACAACCAGCTCCTATCTAATCCCCCAGGGTGGGAACACAGCAAGGGTCGATGGTCGTAGCGGTGTGATGTAAGTAGCTTGCCCTTTTTTTCTTTTATATGTCTAAAGTTATTTTAGTTACTGGTGGATCTTCAGGAATTGGAAAGTCTATTTGTCTGTTTTTGAATTCTAAAGGTTATAAAGTTTATGGTACTTGTAGAAACCCTAATAAGTATGATATAATTGAATTTGAATTATTGAAGTGTGACATCACGAATATTGATCAGATTAAAGATACAGTAGATTTTATAATTAATAAAGAGGGTAGAATTGATGTGCTAATAAATAATGCTGGAATTGGTGTTACTGGTCCTATGGAGAATACAACTGAAGAAGATATGAAAATTGCTTTTCAGACTAATTTTTATGGTCCCATTTCAGCAATTAAAGAATGTATACCTTCAATGAGGAAAAATGGAAGTGGATTGATTATAAATATAACTTCTATAATGGGTTATTTTGCATTACCTTATAGAGGTGTTTACAGCGCAACCAAAAGCTCATTAGAAACTATTGGAGAAGCATTTAGTATGGAACTAAAGAAGTTCAATATTAGAGTGGTTAATATAGCTCCAGGAGATTTTAAAACAGATATTATCTCAAGACGATTAAACAGTACTGCTGAAACTAATTCTATTTATGAAGAAGATTACATTAAAAGTCTTAAATCAGCAAATGACCATGTTCTTAATGCACTTTCACCTATAATTATATCTAAATTAGTTTTAAAGATAATTAAATCTAAAAACCCAAAAATTCATTATAAAGTTGGAACATTTATTCAGAAATTTTCAATAATTTTAAAAAGAATTTTACCAGATAGGTTTTTCGAAAAAATCTTGTTACACTATAATAAACTTTAAACATAAATATATATGAAATTTTTTATTGATACAGCTAATTTAGATCAAATTAAAGAAGCACAAGACTTAGGAGTTCTTGATGGAGTAACAACTAACCCTTCTTTAATGGCTAAAGAAGGTATTACAGGTCATCAAAATATTTTAGATCATTATGTTAAAATTTGTGAAATTGTTGACGGAGATGTTTCAGCTGAAGTAATTTCAACTGATTTTGAAGGAATGATTAAAGAAGGTGAGGCTCTTGCTAAGCTTCATACTCAAATTGTTGTAAAGATTCCTATGATTCTCGATGGAATTAAAGCTATTAAATACTTTTCTAAAAAAAATATTAGAACCAATTGTACTCTTATTTTTTCTGTAGGCCAAGCATTAATTGCTGCAAAAGCTGGAGCAACCTATGTTTCTCCTTTTATAGGAAGATTAGATGATGTTTCAACTGATGGATTGAATTTAATTTCTGAAATTGCAAACATTTATGATAATTATGCTTTTAACACTCAAATATTAGCGGCTTCTATTCGTCATACTATGCATATTATAGATTGCGCTAAAATTGGAGCTGATGTTATGACAGGTCCCTTATCTTCAATTAAGGGACTTATTAAACATCCTCTAACAGATATTGGTTTAGAAAAGTTTTTATCAGATTATAAAAAAGGAAATTAATTTTACTTTAAGAAATTTTCGAGTTCAGTTATATTTAATATGCTGTCTATTTGACCTTTATTATCAGTAATAATAACTTTGTTCAGATTATTAAGAACCATTTTTTTACTCATATCTTCAAAATTAACTGATCTAAAATGTTTTAAATTATTTCTCTTTTTTAGATTTTTAACTATATTTTTCCATTTTTGATTATCTGAATTTATATTAATTGTGTGAAAATCATAATTGATATTATTATTTAAAATTTTATTTATTCTATTAAAAAGTCCAATTTGATGAGAATTTTGATCATAAGACCAAAAAACAAATATTACAGGGTTTTCATTATTAAATTTTGTTATATTTTTCAATAAACCATTCTCATTAATTAAATCAATTTTAGAAATTTGCTTTCCCTTTTGAAGTGAAATAATATTATCATATAATTCATTTATTTCATTATTTGTTTCATCGTTATTAGAATTTTGTAAAAATTTATTAAGAAATGTATCAATGTTTATTAATTTTGATTCTTCTAAAAGATATTCATAAGCTATATATCTTAAAATTTTAGTCTTAATTATTGGATGAATAATGTTATTATTAACAAAATCAATTCTATTTAAATTATGTATTAATGAAGAATTTGTATTGTTTTTTTGTAATTGATAAGATTCATTAAAAGTTCTAGATATAATATATTCTAGATAAGGCCTAAAATGAGATAAGCTTTCTAAATTTAGATCTACATCATCTCTAAACTTGTAAATCTCTTTTGAGTTTAGAGGATTTTTTAAATTTGAAATATAAGTTTCTACACTAGAGTAAATAGGTAGTTTTATAGCGTATTCTAAGATGAGTTTAGTTGACTTATTTGTTTTATTAGAATTTTTAAATTTTATAAAATTATTATTTTTTATTTTCAATAAAGAATCAACAGTTTTTAGAAATTTAATATAATTTGAATTAAATTTTGATTTTATAAAATTTTCTTCTTGTTCATGTTTAAGAAAAATATCTATCAGATAATTATTTTTTGAAGATCCTTTTCCAGTAAAAACCAAAGATTCATCAAAATCTAATACATTTAATCTTAATATTAGGCTGTCTCCCTTTTCAATAATTAAATATTGAAATTCAGGAAGATGAATAAAATTATAAAGTCCGTCTTCTAAATCATTTAATTTCGAAAAAAAAATACCATCGTCATTAATAGGTATATTTTTTATTAAGTTTTCATCTTTAAGAATAGAAATTTCATTACTTGTTTTTTTTAAAATTTTTCCTCCGATATATGTAACGTCATTGTTGGCACATGAAAAAAATAAAAGTATATATATTAAAAAAAATATTTTCAAAACTTTTTAATTTGTTTTATAGATATTAAAAATCAATTTAAAGATAAATAAAGAATAATCATAACCTTGATTTTATTAAATTTGCATCCTCAATAATATAATTATATGTTAAGTGTTTCAAATCTTTCAGTTCAATTTGGTAAAAGAGTATTATTTGATGAAGTTAATACTGCTTTTACAAAAGGAAATTGTTATGGAATAATTGGTGCTAATGGTGCAGGAAAGTCAACTTTCTTAAAAATTCTTTCAAAATCTTTTGAAGCTAATTCTGGAAGTGTTGATTTAGAATCAGGTAAAAGATTATCAGTATTAGAGCAGGATCACTTTGCTTTTGATAATAAACAAGTCCTAGAAACTGTTATTATGGGTAATGAAATCCTTTTTAAAATTAAAAAAGAAATGGATAAAATTTATTCAAAACCAGATTTTTCAGATTCGGATAGTGATAGAGTAGGGGTTTTACAATTAGAATATGAAGAAATGGATGGGTGGAATGCTGAAAGTTCTGCAGCAGCATTATTATCAAATTTAGATATTAAAGAAGTTTTACATTACAAAATAATGTCAGAACTTGATGGCATTCAAAAAGTAAAGGTTTTATTAGCCCAAGCACTATTTGGAAATCCTGATGTATTGATTATGGATGAGCCAACCAATGATTTGGATTTCGAAACTATCAAATGGTTAGAAAATTTTATTGCTAATTATGATAATACTGTAATTGTTGTCTCACATGATAGACATTTTTTAGATTCAGTATGTACCCACATTTCTGATATAGACTTTGGAAAGATAAATCACTTTTCAGGAAATTATACATTTTGGCATGAATCTAGCCAATTAGCTTTAAGGCAAAAAACACAACAAAATAAAAAAGCTGAAGAAAAAAAGAAAGAGTTGGAGAACTTTATAGCACGTTTTAGTGCTAATGCTTCAAAATCTAAGCAAGCTACATCTAGAAAAAAAATGCTTGATAATTTAAATATTGAAGACATAAAACCTTCTTCTAGAAGGTATCCTGCTATAATATATACATCTGAAAGAGAAGCTGGTGATCAAATATTAAGTGTTGAAAACTTAAGTTTTTCTGATTCTTCTAGTGTATTATTTGATAAAATAAATTTTAACTTAAACAAGGGGGATAAAGTAGTTATTTATTCTAAAGATACTAGAGCTACAACTGCATTTTATGAAATATTAAACAATAATATTAAATCAAATAATGGAAGGTTTGATTGGGGAATTACGACTTCACAATCTTACTTGCCGCTTGATAATAGTTCTTTTTTTAATCAAAAAATTACATTAGTTGATTGGTTAAGACAATGGGCTAAAAACGATGAAGAAAGAGAAGAAGTGTTTATAAGAAGTTTTTTAGGAAAAATGATTTTTAGTGGAGAAGAAGCTTTGAAGACTTGTGATGTTTTGTCAGGTGGCGAAAAAGTAAGATGTATGCTTTCTAGAATGATGATGCTTAGATCAAATGTTTTAATTTTTGATGAGCCAACCAGTCATTTAGATTTAGAATCTATTACAGCATTAAACAATTCTATTAAGAAGTTTAAAGGAAACGTTATAATTACCACTCACGATTATGAATTTGCTCAATCTGTCGGAAATAGAGTTATTGAAATTACACCTAATGGAGTAATTGATAGATTAACTACGTTTGACGCTTACATAAATGACAGTAAAATTCAAGAGCTAAGAAATAAGATGTATACCTAGTTGGGCTAATATATTATTTGCTTTTTCAATTTCATCTTTAAAAACATATACACTTATTGGATGCGAATCAACAACACCAAAACCTGCTAATCTTCCTGATTCAATTTCATTCTTAATTAAAGGTGAAATATTATTATTTTCTAGTTCACTTATAATTCTATTGGTAATAATAAATGAGCCTTGAAATATTTTAGTATAATTTTCCTTAAACATACATTCTTAATTATCAAGATCGCAGTGTTGCACCAAATTGTTTTTCAATTTTATGTTGAATTTTATCCATTATAAATTGAATTTCTTTTTCTGTCAATGTTTTTTCATTGTCAATTAATGAAAAACTTAAAGTGTATGATTTTTTTCCATCCGGGAGCTTTTTGTTTTCATAGACATCGGATAAGCTCATGTTAATTAAATTTTTACTTTTAGAATTATTTAATATTAATTCTTCAATTTTATTATATTGAACATTCTTATCAAACACAAAATTTAATTCCCTTATAACAGAGGGAAATTTAGAAATTGGTTTGTATTTTTTGAAATTCATTGATATATTTTTCAATATCAAATCTATATCTAAAGATGCGTAATATACATCTTCATTTATATCAAGTATCGTTTTATATTTGTTTGAAACACTTCCAATTAATGCGATTCTTTTTTTATTATTAAAAACTCCTAGAGAATTTTCAAAACCATCAAAATCAATTGCTTTTTCTTTTACAGGAATTGAGAGCCTTTTAAATATATTCATCACTATATTTTTTAGTGAATAGAACTCAGTCTGTATACTATCGTTATTCCAGTTTTTATGTATAATATTTCCTGAAAATATAATACCTAACATTCTAGATTCTTTGTTATTGTTATCAATTTTTTCATAAATTTTACCAAATTCATAAAAATTATTATTCCAGTTTTTTCTATTTAAATTATATTTTAATGTTTTCAAACAAGACTCTAATAAAGAAGTTCTTAATTGAGAAATATCTGAACTAATAGAATTTATAATTTTAACACTTTTTTTTCCATAAATATCTAAATTATTATTAGTTAAAGAGTTGTTCATTATTTCATTAAAACCTAACGAGTTTAGATAACTTGAGATTATATTTTCTGTTTTAAAATGAAAATTCTGATCAACACTATTTAATGAAATAGATAACTTATTTGATAAATTAATTTCATTAAACCCATAGATTCTCAAAATTTCTTCAACAACATCACATTCTCTTGTTACGTCATGCCTGTAATTTGGAATAGTAATACCAACACCAGTTTCGGTAATATTATTAATTTTAAAATCTAAGGATGTGAGAATAGATTTAATTTCTTCAGAAGGAATTTTTTGACCAATTAAATTATTAGTTTTTTCATAATTAAGGAATATAGACATGTTCTCAATTTTTTTAGGATATTCATCTATTAAGTCACTACATATTTTTCCATCACAAATTTCACATATTAATATTGCTGCACGTTTTAGAGCATATTTAATTAATTCAATATTAATTCCTCTTTCAAACCTAAAAGATGCATCACTATTAATTGAGTGAGCTTTAGCAGTTTTTCTTATACTTACAGGGTTAAAACAAGCGCTTTCCAAGAAAATTGATTTAGTTTCTTTTGAAACCCCATAATAATCACCTCCATATACACCAGCTATGCACATAGGTGTATTTTTATCACAAATCATTAGATCTGTATTTTTTAATTTTCTTTCAACTCCATCTAGAGTAATGAAAGTTGAACCTTCTTTTAAAGTTTTTACTTCAATTGTTTTTGATTTTATTTTTTTAAGATCATAAGCATGTAAAGGTTGACCTACTTCATGTAAAACATAATTGGTTATGTCTACAACATTATTAATAGGTATTAACCCGATAGCCTTTAACCTGTCTTGAAGCCATTTTGGAGAGTTATCAATTTTTATATTCTCAATACATATTCCAGAAAATCTTGGACATAATTCTTGACTCGAAACTTTAACATTTACTTTCTTTGTTCTTGAATTTATATGAAAAGAAGATACTGAAGGAGTTAATAATTCTGATTTAAAACCTTTGTGAATTAGGGCAGCTCTTATATCTCTAGCAACTCCATGATGGCTCATAGCATCGGATCTGTTAGGAGTTAAGCCAATATTAAAAATAAAATCTTTATGATTTTTAATAATTTTAGAAACTTTAGTTCCTGGCTTATATTTTTTATCTAATACTATAATACCTTCATGAGATTCTCCAATTCCTATTTCATCTTCTGCACAAATCATACCTTGACTTAATTCTCCTCGAATTTTGCTTTTATTGATTTTAAATTCATCTGAATTTAATGGATGCAATATTGTTCCAATAGTTGCTACTATAACATGTTGTCCTGATTCTACATTAGGAGCCCCACATACTATTTGAAGCAGAGATTCTTCACCTATGTCTACTGTAGTTAGTTTTAATCTATCTGCGTTAGGATGCTTTACACAAGAAATAACTTTTCCTGTTAATAAACCCTCAAGACTACCTTTAATTTCTTGATATTCATCAATTCCTTCAACTTCTAAACCTATATCAGTTAATATTTCTGAAACTTTTTCAATCTCAATATCAATGTTCAAAAATTCTTTAAGCCAATTAAAAGATATATTCATTATATGATTTGTTAATTGTAAAGATACGATTAAGAAAATTTAATTTTAAATTATTATTAAACAATTAGCTAATGTATTTCCAAAGAATACTATTTTTATTTAAAACATAATACTCTTCTTTAATTCCTTTATTTTCATTATTCTTTAATCCCGGGTCTGTATTTATCAAATCTTTAGCATCTTTTCTTGCAAGTTCTAGTATGTCTTTATCTCTAATTAGATCAGCTATTTTAAAATTTAATAATCCACTTTGCTGAGTTCCTAGTAAATTTCCAGGCCCTCTCAATTCCATGTCAACCTCAGATATTTTAAAGCCATCATTGGTACTTGTCATTGTCTTAATTCTAGTTCTAGCTTCATTGCTAATTTTATCTTTACTCATTAATATACAATAGCTACTTTCAGAACCTCTGCCAACTCGCCCTCTTAATTGATGTAGTTGTGACAAACCAAATCTCTCTGAGCTTTCTATAATCATTACTGATGCATTTGAAATATTTACTCCGACTTCAATTACAGTTGTAGAAACCATAATTTGAGTTTGTCCATTTTTAAACCTGTCCATTTCAATTACTTTGTCTACTGGTTTCATCTTTCCATGAAGTATGCTTATTTGATATTTATCAATTGGGAATTCTCTTTGAATACTTTCATAACCATCCATTAGGTCTTTATAATCCATGACTTTAGATTCTTCAATTAATGGATAGACAACATAAATTTGCCTTCCTTTTGAAATTTCATTTCTAATAAACTTAAAAACTTCTAATCTATTTCTATCAGTTCTATGAACAGTTTTTACAATTTTTCTTCCCGGAGGAAGTTCATCAATAATTGATATGTCTAAATCTCCATAAACACTCATTGCAAGTGTTCTTGGAATCGGAGTAGCTGTCATAACTAGTATATGAGGAGGAGTTGTATTTTTTTTCCACAATTTTGATCTTTGAGCAACTCCAAAACGATGTTGCTCATCTATAATAGCTAGACCTAAATTATTGAAAATTACGTTATCTTCTAAAACAGCATGTGTTCCTATTAGCATATTTGTAAAACCATTTTTCAATTCGCAAAAAAGAATTTCTCTTACCTTTTTTGATGTAGATCCAGTTAGAATTCTAACATTTAAATTAATTTTAGATAAAGATTCATTTATGCTATTATAATGTTGTTGAGCTAATATTTCAGTAGGCGCAATTAAACATGTTTGAAAATTATTATCAATCGCAATTAATGAAGATAATAAAGCTACAATTGTTTTACCAGAGCCTACGTCTCCTTGTAGAAGTCTATTCATTTGTGCATTAGATGAAAAATCTTTTCTTATATCTTTAATTACCCTTTTTTGAGCATTAGTAAGTTCAAACTCTAAATGTTTATTATAAAATGAATTAAAATAATACCCGACTTTAGAGAATTTAAAACCTTTGAATTTATTTTTATTAGAAATGTTCTTAAATAAAAATTGAAGTTGAATAAAAAAAAACTCCTCATATTTTAATCTAAATTGAGCTTTAGCTAAAAGCTCTTGGTTTTTAGGAAAATGAACGTTGTAAAGAGCTTCAAATTTAGTTATCATTCCATATTTCTCATTTATTTTTCTATTCAAGTTTTCTTTGAAACTATTTGAAGATTTTTCAAAAATATTAAAAACAAATTCTCTGATTAGTTTATTTGTTATTCCTTTTGATGACAAAGCTTCTGTAGAATTGTATATAGGCAACATACTACTTTTAATGTTTTTTTTATGTTTCGTCAAAAGTTCAGTTTCTGGATGTACTATTGAACATCTATCATTAAACCAATTAACTTTTCCATATATGACATAATCCTCATTAAGTTTAATTGATTTCTCAATCCATTTAATTGCTCTAAACCAAACAATTTCTATTTCATCATTTCCATCACTAAAAATCCCAATTAATCTCTTTGATTTAAAATTGTCAGAAAATTTTAAATTAATAAACTTCCCGATAATTTGCACTTCAGAGTTGTTATTTTCTAATTCATTTATTTTGTGATACTTACTTCTGTCAATATATCTAAATGGAAAGTAGTTTAACAAATCATTATAAGTGAAAATTTTTAATTCGGACTTTAGTAAATCTGCCCTGTTTGGACCTACTCCCTTTAAATAATCAATGGGTGTAATTAAATAATTTTCTTTCACAAGACTAATATAATTTATTAACTTTATAAGGTTAAAATTACATATAAAATTCTTTAACAAAATTAACTTTATAACGAATTGGAAGACTACTTAAGTCAATTAAACGAATCTCAGAAATTACCTACAATTCATAAGAATGGACCCGTAATGGTTATTGCTGGCGCTGGATCTGGAAAAACAAGAGTTTTAACTTATCGAATTGCATATTTGATGGAAATGGGTGTAGATCCTTTTTCTATACTAGCATTAACTTTTACAAATAAAGCAGCAAGAGAAATGAAATCTAGAATTTCATTAATCGTAGGAGAAGAAAAGTCAAAAAATTTATGGATGGGGACTTTTCATTCAATCTTTGCTAAAATTTTAAGATCTGAAGCTGATTTACTAGGCTATTCTTCTAATTTCACCATATACGATACTCAAGATTCAGAAAGGTTAATTGCTTCTATTATTAAGGAATTAAAACTTGATAAAGACTTATATAAGTACAGGAATATTAGAAATAGAATTTCTTCTTTAAAAAACAACTTAGTTACTGTTAAGACTTATTTAAACAATCAAGAATTGATACAGCAGGATAATGAGTCTAGAAGACCGTTGTTTGGAAAAATATACCAAACCTATGCAAATAGATGTTTTAAGGCTTCAGCTATGGATTTTGATGATCTACTGTTAAAAACAAATGAATTATTGAATAGATACCCAGAAGTACTAGCTAAATATCAAGAAAGGTTTAAATATATACATGTAGATGAATATCAAGATACTAATCACTCACAATATTTAATTGTTAAAGCTTTAGCTGATCGATATGAAAATTTATGTGTAGTAGGGGATGATGCACAAAGTATTTATGGGTTTAGAGGTGCTAATATTGAAAATATTTTAAATTTTCAAAAAGATTATTTGAACTCAACCGTATATAGACTAGAACAAAACTATCGTTCTACAAAAAATATTGTGAATGCAGCCAATTCCGTCATAAATAATAATATAAATAAATTAGATAAAAATGTTTGGACTGAGAATGAAGTAGGAAATAAAATTAATGTAAATCAATCAATTACTGATTCTGAAGAAGGAAGGTTTGTTGCTTCTTCAATATTTGAAAATAAAAACAATCTTAGATTAGATAATGATTCATTTGCTGTACTATATAGAACTAATGCTCAGTCAAGATCTATTGAGGATGCATTAAGAAGAAAGAATATCCCATATCAAATCTATGGAGGGCTTTCTTTTTATCAAAGAAAAGAAATTAAAGATATACTAGCTTATTTGAGAATTATAATAAATCCTAATGATGAAGAAAGTTTTAAAAGAATTATTAATTATCCTACTAGAGGAATTGGTCAAACTACAATAGATAAGCTTTTGATTTACTCAAATAAAAACAATACAAGTCTTTTTAATTCTCTTGTGTTATTAGAAAATATTGATATAAATAATGGAACAAAAACTAAGCTTACGAATTTTTTAAACTTGATTAAAAACTTTCAGATTTTAAACGTAAAACTAAATGCTTTAGAAATAATAGATGAAGTTTTAAAAAGAACAGGTATTATAAACCTTTTAAAGTTAGATGGTTCTCCAGAAGCTATTAGTAGAATTGAAAACATTGAGGCATTATTAAATGCTGTAAAAGATTTTATTGAAGGGCAAGAAGAAGTTGTTGGAGCAGATGGTTCTTTAAGTGAATTTCTTGAAGATGTTGCTTTGATTTCAGAATTAGATAAAGACAAAAACGAAACTGATAAAAAAGTTTCTTTAATGACAATTCATCTAGCTAAAGGATTGGAGTTTTCACATGTTTATATTGTAGGTTTAGAAGAAGATTTATTCCCTTCAGCCCTAAGTTCAACGACAAGGACTGATCTAGAAGAAGAAAGAAGATTGTTTTATGTAGCCTTAACTAGAGCTAAACGACAGGTAACCATAACTTATGCTAAAAATAGATATAGATGGGGTAAATTAAATGATTGTGAACCGAGTAGGTTTATTAATGAAATTCACAAGGATTATATACGTTTTAATTACAATTCAAATCAGAAAACTAATTTATTAAAAAGTGCCAAAGCAGCAAATAAATTAAGATTTAAAACACCTAATAAAAAAATTCCTTTAAAAGCTTTAAATAAAAAAAATATTATATCACAAAAATCTATAGGAAATACTCATTTTGAAGATTTAATTACAGGAGATTTTATTATACACAATAGATTTGGTAAGGGTGAAGTAATAAAAACAGAAGGAGAAGGTTCAGATAAAAAAGCAGAAGTTAAGTTTGACACTAGTGGAATAAAGAAAATATTATTAAAGTTTGCCAAATACGATATTTGCGATTAATTAATGTATCTGCCTCGTTTTTTGTTTTTTCTATCTAATTTTCCTCTAAAACCTTTATCAAAATTCCCTCTTCTTTTATTTCCTTTTTTAAAATTATATTTATTCTTTTTTTCTCTTTGAAATTTTCTCTCAACCTTTTCTTTAGATTCTTTAATAACTAAATCAATTCCATTGTAATCAACTTTTAAAACTTTTTTAATCAGATCTTTCTCAGCTTGGCTGTCAATTTCAAAAATAGTATAAGATTCTCTTATATCAATTGCACCAATTTCTATCTCATTTGACTTAATAACTCTATTTAATAAAGAAATTAACTCAATAGGAGTGACACCATTTTTTCTTCCTATGTTAATTGATAAATTAGATAAATTCGTTCTGCTTTTAGATCTTTCTCTATAAGGTTTATTATTATCTTTTTCACTTTTAATATCTTTAGATTTGTTGTAATAATCTAAAAATTTATTGAACTCCGCTGAAACAAAATGTTTAATTAAATCTTCTCTAGAAAGCCATTCAAGTTTTGAATAGATATCTGGAAGAAAAGGTTCAATTTGTTTTTCATCAACTTTAACTTTTTCTATTTTTTCAATTAGTTTGAAAAGCTGTTTTGAACAAATATCTTTTCCTGAAGGAACTTTCTTTGATATAAAATTAATTTGAGATTTATTTTCTATAGATTTTAACTTTCTTCCTTCTCTAGAGTTTGATATGGCAATTGAAATTCCGTATTTACCTGCTCTACCGGTTCGACCACTTCTATGAGTATATACTTCTGGATCATCAGGAAGAGAATAATTAATTATATGCGTTAAACTATCTACGTCTAATCCTCTAGCTGCTACATCAGTTGCAATTAATATTTGTAAAGATTTATCTCTAAATCTAGACATTACTTCGTCTCTTTGGCTTTGAGACAATTCTCCATGAATTGCATCTGCATTATATCCATCATTCATAAACTTATTAGCAATAGCCTGGGTTTCTCTTCTTGTTCTACAAAATACTATACCATAAATATTAGGGTTAAAATCAGCAATTCTTTTTAAAGTATCATATTTATCTCTAGAATTTACATTATAAACATGATGTTCAACATTTTTAGCACCAGAATTTAGTTTTTCGACTGTTATTTCTTTAGAGTCTTTCATGAATTTTTTAGAAATAGACCTTACTTCTCTAGACATAGTAGCAGAAAACAGCATCGTTTGTCTGTTTTCTGAAGTTGTATCTAAAATATAATTTAGATCTTCTTTAAAACCCATACTTAACATTTCATCAGCCTCATCTAAAACTACTCTATTGACGATATCTAATTTTAAAACTCTTCTTTTAATTAAATCTTTAGTTCTTCCAGGAGTACCAACAACTATTTGAACACCTTTTTTTATAGATTTAATTTGATTTTCTATACTTGCTCCTCCATAAACAGCTACAATTTTAACATAGTCTAAATATTTAGAATAGGCTAGAAGATCTTTAGAAATTTGAATACATAGCTCTCTAGTAGGGCATAGTATAATTGTTTGAACATGACTAATTTTTGGATCTATTTGCTGAATACTTGGAAGTCCAAATGCTGCAGTTTTTCCAGTTCCAGTTTGAGCTAAAGCAATTAAATCAGTTTTGTCTTTTAGTAAATGTGGAATAGCTTGTTCTTGAACTGGTGTAGGAGATGTAAAACCTAATTCTTCAATGGACTTTAAAAGCCCTTTGTTTACTCCTAAATCTTTAAAATTGCCCATTTTTTTTATTAAGTGTGCAAATATCGTCTATTTAATTGGGTATTTAATAGGTTAAAAGAAATATTTAATTTTAAAAACTAATCTAAAAAAAAACACACCTTACAAGGTGTGTTTTTAAAAATATAAAAAATTTGAATAAATTAATTAGTTCCGCCTTTCATCCCTTGTTCAATTAAATCATAAAATTGATCGAGTTTAGGAAGAACAACTATCCTAGTTCTTCTATTCTTAGATCTGTTTTCTGCTGTATCATTATCAGCAACAGGAACATAAAAGCTTCTACCTGCAGCAGTCATTCTTTCAGGTTGAACACCAAAATCATTTTGCAATACTCTAACTACTGAAGTAGCTCGTTTTACACTTAAATCCCAGTTGTCAATTAACACTTCATTCTGAATAGATTGATCGTCAGTATGTCCTTCAACTAAGAATTCAATTTCTGGTTTTTCTAGAACAACTTTAGCAACTTTTCCAAGCACTTCTTTTGCTCTTTCAGAAACAACATAACTTCCACTATTAAATAACAATTTGTCAGAAATTGATATAAAGACAACTCCTTTTTCAACATTAACCTCAATATCTTTGTCATTAAAATCTATAAAATTCCCTTTTAAGCTAGTGACTAGAGCAATTGTTACAGAATCTCTTCTTGTAACCGCATCTTGCATAGTTCTAATAGTTAAATCTTTTTCTTTCATACTCTCTAATGACTTTTCAAGGTTTTCAGCCCCTTTTTGAGACAGAGTAGTAAGATTACCCATATTGTTTATTAAATCATCATTGTTATTCTTTAAAAAAGTAACTTGTTCTTTAAGAAATTTTAAATCTGCTTCAGCACCGGCCCTTTCATCAATACAAGTGTTCAGCTTTAATGTAGCTGAGTTTAACAAATCTTTACTTTGCTGATTAACAGCTTCCAAAGAAGCATATTTCTTTTGAGAAACACAAGATGGAAACAAAACAGATACTGCTAGTATCAATAAAAAAATTTTTTTCATGTTTAAGTTTTAATTATTTAAGTTCAAATTTAGTAAAATATTTATATTAATTTGATTATTTAACTCTTATTTTAACTCAGAAAAAATTCTTTTTTTAAGAATTAAATAATTAAATATTATTGATTTAATAACGTAATGTTTGTGCTTTTTATTGTTATTTCTTTTAATAAAGTTTTTTGGAAGTATTAAAATAGAATTTAGGTAAGCTAAGACAATAGCTAAAACATGTTTAATTTTTAAAGTTATTAAAAAATTAAAAAGAATTAATGAGTCGATAATTATCCTTGTTAAAAGAATAATAAAAAGGTTACTAATAGAAGTGTTCTTAACAATCATAGATATTGAATTTCTAAAATTATAAAATGTTTTTTTTGAAGAACTATTTGATAGAGTAGCTCCTCCCTTATGGAAAACCTTACTGTTATGAATAAACATTTTTTTAAGTTTAGAATCATAGTTGTTTATTCTCCAACATAAATCAATTTCTTCCATATGACAAACAAATTTTTCATCAAAACCAGTTAAATTGTTAAAAATATCTTTTCTAATAAAAAAACAGGAACCTGAAGCCCAAAAAATATTGGTATTTTCATTATACTGACCTTTATCTAATTCAATTGTAGAGTATATTCTTCCTCTACAATAAGAATACCCAAAAAAATCAATATACCCGCCTGCAGCACCAGCATATTCGAAACTTTTTTTATTATTATAGTCTAATATTTTAGGTTGGGCAACAACGATAGATGAATCTTTCTTAAATGCTTTAATTATTGGTATAAGCCAATTTTCTGTTACCTTAACATCATTATTCAATAGACAAAATATATCCGCATCTATTTCTTTAAGTCCAATATTATATCCTTTAGCATAACCATAATTTTTTTTGTTTTTTATAATGTTAACTTCTGGATAAGTTTTATTAATAAAATTTATTGAATTATCACTTGATTTATTGTCAATAATATAGATTGAATGGCCTTTTGAATGTTTAATTAAAGAAGGTAAGAATTCTTCTAGAAGTTTTTTACCATTCCAATTTAAAATAACAATAGCTAAATTCATTATAGTGGGAAATCTTTTATAAAAGTATAGCTTTTTGTAGAATTACATGATTTGAAGTAAAAATGACTCATGCCATTAGTTATCATGATAAAATCAGAATTTAAATACTTATTGTAAATAGCTGTTTGATCAAAAACCTTTTGATCAATTTTAATTAATGGAGCTTTACATTCAATGAGTAATTTTACATTTCCTTGTTTATCATATACAACCAAATCAAATCTTTTAGTCATTTTGTTTACAAGAATTTTTTTTTCTATTCCAATATGAGAGGCAGGAACTCTATTTGTCATTGTTAAAAAATGGATTACATGTTGCCTAACCCATTCTTCTGGTGTTAATAAAAACATTTTTTTTCTTAATATGTCAAAAATAAAAGTTTTATTATTTCTATTTTTAAACTTAAATTCAAAACTTGGAAAATTTAGCTTTAACATAATTAATTACTATTGATGAATTTACAAGAAATTAATAGCATTATATCTAAAATAAATAATAAAGTTTACTCTCCTGTATATTTTTTGATGGGAGAAGAAACCTTTTATATTGATCTAATTTCAAACATGCTGGAAACATGTATTTTAACTAAAGATGAAAAAGAATTTAATCAAACTATTTTGTATGGAAAGGATTCGTCTGTTGAAGAAATTGTTTCATATTGTAAAAGATATCCGATGATGAGCAAATACCAAGTAATTATTCTTAAAGAAGCTCAAGATTTATCAAGAAAAATTGAACAGTTTTCAGATTACATGTTAAATCCTTTAATAAGTACAATATTGATAATAAACTACAAGTATAAATCTCTAGATAAAAGAAAAAAATTATTTAAAAATATTCAAAAATTTGGAATTGTTTTAGATTGTCAAAAGCTCTATGATAATAAAATTCCAGATTGGATTATAAATCAATTAAGATTAGATAATTATTCAATTAATATAAAAGCTTGTCAAATGTTAGTTGATTATCTTGGGAATGATTTAAATAAAATCAATAACCAATTAAATAAGCTAAAAATTATATTTTCAAGTGAAGTGGAAATTTCTCCTCAGCATATTCAAGATCATATAGGGATTAGCAAAGATTACAATGTATTTGAACTAAGAAATGCTATTGGTTCTGGTGATATAACGAAGGCTTTAACAATTAGCGCTTATTTTTCTTCTAACTCCAAACAGTATCCTATTCAAATGACCTTGTCATCATTATTTAATTTTTTTATACAAATTTTTCAATACCATAGCCTAAATAATAAATCAGAAATAAATATTTCAACTATTTTAGGAATAAATAGATTCTTTGTCAAAGATTATATAATAGCTTCTAAATTATACTCAATGAAAAAAATTAGTTCTATAATAAGCTTAATTAAAGATTGTGATTTAAAAACTAAAGGAGTAGGGGGTTCAAATTCTTCTGAGAAGGATATTTTACGTCAACTTTTAGTTGAAATAATGAATTAATTTATTTCTGGATATTTATTAGGATTATACTCATTCATTATCTCATAAGTTTTTTCTACTATATCATCGATTGAAGGCTTTGAGAAATAATCTCCATCAGTTCCATAAGCAGGTCTATGTGATTTAGATGTTAATGTAATAGGATTGCTGTCAAGAAATTTAAAGGCATTTTGCTCTTGTATTATTTTTTGAAGTATGTAGGATGAAGCACCTCCAGGAACATCCTCATCAACAATTAATAATTTATTTGTTTTTTTTATACTCTCTAATATGTCGTTATTTTTATCAAAAGGAATTAATGATTGAATATCTATTACTTCACAGCTTATATCTAATGTTTCTAACTCTATTGATGCTTTTTGTACAAGCCTTAAAGTAGAGCCATATGATACAATTGTTATATCATTTCCTGTCTTAAGCGTATCGATTTCACCCAATGAAATAGTGAAATCTGCAAGATTACTAGGTTCTGTATCTTTTAACCTATATCCATTTAAAGACTCTATAACAATAGCAGGATCTTCACACTTTAATAATGTATTATACATGCCACTTGCTTGAACCATGTTTCGTGGTACTAAAATTAAAATTCCTCTTAATGTTGATAATAGTGAACCCATTGGAGATCCAGAATGCCATATACCTTCAAGTCTATGTCCTCTTGTTCTAACTATTAGTGGTGCTATTTGTCTTCCAAAGGTTCTGTAATGAAGTGTAGCTAAATCATCACTAAGAATTTGAAGACCATATAAAAGATAGTCTAAATATTGTATTTCAGCGATTGGTCGAAAACCTCTTAAAGCTAGACCAATACCTTCTCCAATTATTGAAGCTTCTCTAATTCCTCTATCTGAAACTCTTTCATTACCATGAATTTTCTGTAAGCCTTCTAATCCTTGATTTACATCACCAATCCTACCAACATCCTCTCCAAAAATTAAAAGATTATCATATTTCTCTAATAATTTATCAAAGTTATTTCTGATTATTTTTCTCCCATCAATTTTTTTTGAATCTAAATAAACAGGTTTAATTTCTCTAACATTTCTATAATTGGATGAATATTCATTATATAGTTTCGAACTGTATTTTTGTTTTTGAGTTTCTGCAAACTCATTAACCCAATTCTTTAGTAATTCAACATTGTTATTATTTTCATTTCTTAACAATCTTAAAAATTTTCTTGCAATAGACATGGAATTCTTGTTGCTAGGTACTTTAATTCTTTCAAATTCTAATATTAAATTTTGAAAATTAAAATCTGGAAAGTCAATAGACAAAGTATTCAAATATTCGATTAATTCTACTCTAGTGTTTAAAATAGGATTCAGATAAGTATTCCAAGCTTCTGATTTAGACTTTTTAACTTCTTCTTTTGATTTCTCCTCGATATCAACAAGGGATGATTCATTAGAAATATCATTCTCTAAAATCCATTCTCTCATTTTTAAATTGCAATCATTTTTTCTTTCCCATTCAAGCCTCTCATTAGTTTTATATCTTTGGTGAGATCCAGAAGCTGAATGACCAATTGGTTGAGTAAGTTCTTTAACATGAATAATTACTGGAACGTGGTCAAACCTTGCAATATCATTGGCCTTTTGATAAGTATTGATTAATTCTGGATAATCCCAACCATTAACAACTAAAATTTCAAAACCTTCTTTATTTTCTGTTCTTTTAAAACCAGATAAAGCTTCGGAAATACTTTGTTTAATCGTTTGATCCTTGTTTTCAACAGAAATTCCATAATCATCATCCCAAATACTTATAACCATTGGAACTTGATGAACACCTGCTGCATTTAAAACTTCAAAAAACACACCCTCGCTTGTACTGGCGTTTCCTATAGTTCCCCAAGCAATTTCATTGCCATTCTTAGAGAATTTATGAGAATTATTAAAATTTAATTTTCTATAAAGCTTTGAGGCTTGTGCTAACCCTAGAAGTCTAGGCATTTGAGATCCAGTACAAGAAACGTCAGAGCTTGAGTTTTTTTGATTTACTAAATCCTTCCAAGTACCATCCTTGTTTAAGCTTACTGTATTAAAATGCGCACCCATTTGTCTTCCAGCAGACATTGGCTCTTTATTAATATCTGTGTTAGCATATAATCCAGAAAAAAGTTGTTTAACAGACAATTCATTTATAGCCATCATAAAAGTTTGATCCCTGTAATAACCTGATCTAAAATCACCATTTTGAAACACTTTTGCCATGGCTATTTGAGGAAGTTCTTTTCCATCACCAAATATTCCAAATTTTGCTTTTCCACTTAAAACCTCTCTTCTTCCTAAAAGGCTTGCT